>Ga0180220_1000337_pt1 | contig 58494 bp, 49 predicted proteins | sample eDN5th37CBELigBY_FD_151335 | JGI IMG/M metagenome (GOLD analysis project Ga0180220, IMG submission 151335) | Enriched backyard soil microbial communities from Emeryville, California, USA - eDNA 5th pass 37_C BE-Lig BY (version 2) (version 2) | ecosystem: Environmental > Terrestrial > Soil >...
AAACGGCATCGGACGATCCGACCGTCGGCGAGGCGAACCGCACCGATGCTGCCATCGCCGGCCGTTTCGGCAACCATGCCGGGCAGCAGGTTCGTCGCGCCCATGAAGCCCGCCACGAACGAATCGCGAGGCTCGAAGTAGATGTCTCTCGGCGTGCCGAGCTGCACGAGACGCCCCTTGTTGATGACTGCGATCAGATCTGACATCTCGAGCGCTTCACTCTGGTCGTGCGTGACGTAGAGCGTCGTCACGCCGATGCGCGCCTGCAGCCGCTTGAGCTCGGCGCGCATCTCGTCGCGCAGCTTGGCGTCAAGGTTCGACAGCGGCTCGTCGAGCAGCAGCAGGCGCGGGCGGCGTACGATGGCGCGGGCCAGTGCGACGCGCTGCTGCTGGCCGCCCGAAAGCTGGGTCGGCGAACGGGTCTCGAAGCCTCCGAGATCGACGGTCTCGAGCGCATCGCCGACGAGACGCCTGATGTCGTGGCGGCTGTAGCTCTCGTCCTTTGCCACGCGCAACGGGAAGGCAACATTCTCGAACACGGTCATGTGCGGCCAGATCGCGTAGGACTGGAACACCATGCCGATATTGCGCCGGTTGAGTGGCACGCTGATGCCGTGCGCGCTATCAAAGAAAACGGCGTCGCCGAGCCGCACCACGCCGGCGTCCGGCCGCTCGAGCCCGGCGATGCAGCGCAACGTCGTCGTCTTGCCGCAGCCTGAGGGTCCGAGCAGCGTGAAGAAGGTGCCGCTCTCCAGGTCGAAGCTGATAGGGTGGATGCCGCCGCCTCCACCGGCGGAGCCCGGCGCGTAAATCTTGGTCAGATGCTGGACGTGGAGTGCCGATCGCGTCTCGTTCATCTAGAGGCCCCCATCGCCCTCACCCATCATCGTCCGTCGAGTGAGCGCATAGAATATGAGCGCGCAAAGGGTCATGAACAGGCTCCAGCACATGCCGAGGGCAAACACCTCGACGCTCTGCCCGCTCGACCACTGATCGAGCATCGCGACTGCCATCACCTGCGTGCGCGGGCCGGCCAGCAGCACGGACATCGAGAGTTCGTTTGCTCCGATCAGGAAGATGAACAGCCAACCCGACAGCAGTGCCGGCACCAACAATGGCAACACGACGCGCCGCAGGATTGTGATCTGCCCGGCGCCCGAGATACTCGCAGCTTCCTCCAGCTCCCGGTGGATCTGCATGACGCCGCTATGGGCATAGCGCATGCCGTAGGGCAAGAAGCGGATGAGGAACGCGAGCATAATGACGGCCAGCGTCCCGTAGAGTGGAATGGGCAGCTTCAGCGACAGGATCAGCAGGGCCACGCCCACCACGATCCCCGGGAAGACGATGGGAATGTTGATGAGCTGCTCGATGAGCCCGCTCCCCGGCCAACGCCTCACCACAAGCCATCCCGCGAGCAGCGCCAGCGCCATGGCAGCGGTCGCAGCACCTGCCGCCACCGTGATCGTATTGAAGGCGAGTTCGAGATAGCGCGGCTCGGCCAGCACGACGCGATAGTTCTCGAGAGTCAGGAGCTTCAGCGCCGAGAGCCGCATCGGCCGCACGAACGGCATGAGCGAGATCCAGAGCGTCGCGATCAGCGGTAGCAGCAACACCAACAGGAAGTTCACGATCACCACAGCGCCGCCGACCCAACGCCAGGGGCCGAGATCGAAAGGTCGGGGCCGGTATCCCTTTCCCGTGACGCTGGCGTAACGGTCGGCATTCTTCGCAAAGCGGCTGTAGAAGAGCAACGCCACCGACACGACGCCAATCAGAATCAGCGAGAAAGCGGTCGCATGGCCCATTTTCGGGGGCATCTCCGTCATCGAAAGATAAATGTCGGTCGTGAGGACATAGATCTTGGCCGGACCGCCGATGAGCACGGGTACATCGAAGGACTCGAGGTTGCGGATGAAGACGAAAAGCGCCATGCCCGTGATGGCCGGCCAAGCGAGCTTGAACGAGATGTGCCACACCGTCTGCGCAATCGAGGCGCCGCACATGCGTGCGGCCTCCTCCATCTCGGCGTTGGAGCGCCGGAACACGGCGGACATCAGCAAGAACACGAGCGGCGACCAAAGCATCCCCTGGATCAGCACCATCCCCCACATGGAATAGACGTCAAGCAGCAAGGTCGTGCCGCCCGTGAGGCCCCGCCAGGCTTCGTTGAACGGACCCGTGCGGCCGAGCAGGAATGTCCAGGCGGCTACGTGCAGCAGGTAGGGCGTGCCGAGAGAGACGATGGCAGTGATGTAGGCGAGTGGTCCGAAGGGCGCGTTGCTGCGCACCACAATCCAGGCAACGAGACCGCCGAAGAGGATCGAGAGGATGGTGGAGGAAGCCGAGAACACCAGCGAGTTCCAGGTGCTCACGTAGAGCCGGGGATTGTCCAGAAGGCCGGCGAAATGCTCGAGCGTGAAATGTCCGTCGGCTAGGCCCTTTGTTTCCGTCGTGAGACTGGTCTGGAGAAGAATCAGGATCGGCGGGGCGACGAGCAGCACCAGAACCAGAATGACGGCTCCCGGGGCCAGCCAAGCATCGAGACCTCGCCCATGCCTCGAGGCTGACTTCGGGCGCCGGGATAACTTTGCCCCGGCGCCTGTGGTCCCGGACACCGTGTCTGTCACTGGAAAAGCTCTTTATAGATGCCGATCCACTTGCCGACGTTCTTCTCGATCTCTTCCGGCGAGGGCGTAACAGCCTTGAATCCGCCCTTCTCGGGCTTGAGCGTCGGGTCCAGCGCCTCGACCTTGGGGTTGGAGGGAATGTAGTTGGCGTTGCGGATCACCTGTGCGCCGTCGGACGAAAGCAAGTAATCGATCAGCAGCTTCGCGGCGTTGGGATGCGGCCCCTTGAGCAGGACGCTCATTGCCATGGCGCCGACGGCCGGCTCCATCTTCAGCCACTTCACGGGCGCACCCTTGCGGCCGCTAATGACCGAGTGATGATTATAGGTGATCAGCGCCAGCGGATACTGGCCGGCGATCACCTGGTCGAGCACGACGCGCGGATTCGACGGCACCGTCTTTATCTGCTGGGTTGCGAGTTTCTTGAGATAGGCCTTGCCCTTCTCCTCGCCCATCTCCTTGAGAACAGCGGCGATGAAGCCCGGAGGACCGCCAATGGTCATCTCGGCCGTCCAAGCCATTTTGCCCTTCCACTTGGGATCGAGCAGGTCCTCGAGCGTCTTGGGCTCGTCGGCGGGCTTGACCATTTCGGTATTGATGGCGGGCACCAGGAAGTAGAGCACAATGGCGCGCCAGTAGCCTGCGGGATCCTGGTACTGGGCGGGCAACTCCTTGGCCCACGGCCCCTTGTACGGCACGATAATGCCGGCGGGTTTGAAGGTCTCGACCACTGTCGAGCCCTCGGTCAGGTCGGCCTGCAGCTTGCCGGCCTTGGCTTCGTTCAGGATCTTGAGGTTGATCTCGGTCTGGCGCCCGCCGGTGACGTTGATCTTGACGCCGGGGTACTTCTTCTCGAAGCCGGCGACGATCGGGCGGACCACCTGATTCTGGATGAGCCCCGTGTACCAGTTGACCTCGCCTTCCTTCTTGGCCGCCTCATAGAGGACCTTCTCGTCGGCGCGCGCGTGGCCGGCTGCCAACAACGCGACTGCCGCGGCGAAGACCCTGCATGCTGGCAACCCTTGCCGGGAGCGACGCTTCATCTATTTCCTCCACCATTGTCCAACGCAGGCTTCGTTCGGCCCGCTCCTGGTATGCCGAGCGCAATATGTAGCAGGCCCTGACGATCACACGAAATAGGGAAGGTGAACGAGCGTGGCTCATCGCCAACCCTGCCGCAGTCAACCGCTACCGCTTCTGGTAATTCGGATAGGCCCGCGAGCGGCCTGCGCGCCTGATGGCAGCATTCCAGTGGAGCGGATTTGTTGCTGTTGTGCGAGCGAGATGACGTCGTGGCATCAGGCCTCGCTGCGACATAGCCATCAATGCTCGAGGCACATAGAGGCAAGCTGTATCCGAGATTGACGGCAGCCGCCCGCCTCCTCCATGCTGACGATCCAACAAGGAGTGGGAGGAACGGGGCGATGCGCAGGCGCACATTCTTGAAGCTCGCCGGGAGTGCCGGCGCGGGTCTTTCGACCTTTCCGGCCGTGGTCAGAGCGCAAGCCCCCTGGCCGAGCAAACCGGTGAAAATCGTCGTTCCTTTTGGTGCTGGCGGCGGGACCGATAATCTTGCGCGGTTCTGGGCAGAGAAGCTGGGCCAGGCCTTCGGTCAGCCATTCGTGGTCGAGAACAGAGGCGGAGCCTCCGGCATCATCGGCACGGAGGCCGTGGCCAAGTCCGCACCCGACGGCTACACGCTGCTGCTTTCATCGAACTCGCCAACCGTCACTCTGCCCCTTCTGCGCAAGGTGCCCTACGATGCGCGCTCGCTGCTGCCCGTGGTGCGCGTTGGCGATGCCGTGACCGGCTTTTGCGTGCATCCGAGCACCGGCCTGAAGTCGGTAAAGGAACTTGTCGACCATGCGAAAGCCAATCCCGGCAAGCTTGCTTGCTGCTCGGCAGGGGTGGGCACCACTAGTCATATGCGAATGGCGATGCTGTCTTACCGGACCGGCGCGCAATTCCTGCACGTTCCCTATCGTGGCGGCGCCGACGCCTTGAACGATCTGCTCGCAGGCACGGTTCATTTCATGAACGACCCGAGCACCGTTCCGTCCGCCAAGGCCGGCAAGCTCAACATGCTGTGCGTCAATCACAGCTCCCGCAGCCCCGAATTCCCGAATGCGCCGACGCTGACGGAAGCCGGCTACCCCAATTCCGACGTGCCGCTATGGTTCTGCATCTGGGCGCCCCCGGGAGTGCCACAGCCCATCGTCGATGCCCTTCACGCCAAGGTGACGGAGATTGGGAAGGCACCCGACGTGCTGCCCCGACTGCTCCTCAGCGGCATGCTTCCGGTCGCCTCGACGCACGCCGAGCTGGCGACGTTCCGGGAAGCCGAATGGAAGTCCACAAGCGAGCTCATCAAGGTCGCCAATATCAAGTTCGAATAGACAGCGCGTGTATCGGCGCTTCCGCCCAGCCCGTGCCGCCAAATACGGTGTCGTAGCGGGCTGATGGGGCCGATTGAGCGAGCCGGCGCTCAGTGGGTTACTCGGTGGCATCCGTGCAAGTCCGGACGAGAGCCACGAGCGTCGCTGCCATGATAGGTTTTTGCAGAGAAGGCGCGCCTCCAAAGCCGGGCGGATAATGGTCCTGGGAATTGCCCGATACGACGACGAAAGGCGTATCCTGCGCTTTCAATGCAAGCGCAACCGGCTCGGAATGCTCGGTGCCGAGATGCACATCGAGCACAGCGACATCGCATCCCTTCTCCCCGATAAGCCTTAGCGCCTTCTCCACCGTCGTGACCGGGCCGATGATCTGATAGCCAGCCTCGCTGAGATACTCGACCACCTCCATCGCGAGTAAAGGCTCGTCTTCGACGATCAACACGCGCTTGCCTGTGCGCTGCTCGCTCATTTCCGTGCCTTTCTGTCGTCGCCGCCGTACGCTGTCGCAGCGCCGTCATCGCGAACCTTGGCAACCGGACAGTCAAGTCGCCAGGTCAAGCCAGAAGGCGCGAATTCGAGCTGCACGTCGCCGTCGAGGCTCAGCTCAACCATGTCTTTGATCACCTGGGAGCCGAAGCCGCGATGGGCGGGAACCTGGATCGGCGGCCCGCCGTCCTCAGTCCAGCTCATCACGAAGCGCGGCTCGTCCTCCGTGTCACGCGTAACGTGCCACGCGATATCGACGTGCCCCGTCCGATCGGAGAGGGCCCCATACTTGACGGCGTTTGTTGCGAGCTCGTGCACGGCCATTCCTATCGATTGCACGGCTGGGGCAACCAGCCGCAGAGGAGGGCCACTGAGAATGATTCGCTCCCCCACGAGGTCCTCGAAATGTGCGAGTTGCGCGCGAATGAGCGTTGAGAAATCGATGCTCCGCCACTGGCTGCTGAGCAGCAGGTCCTGATGGGTTGCGAGTGCCTGCACACGTCGTGTGAAGCGCGCGACGAAGTCCTGCGGCGCGCTGGCCGCCGTCTGCTTGGCGATCGCCAGCACCAACGCGAGGATGTTTTTCGAGCGATGGCTCACCTCGTTCAGCAGAACCTGGATCTCCTGCGTGCGCTCGGAAACCTGCTGCTCGAGCGTCGCATTCCACTCGCGCAATTGCTCTTCCGCCCTGCGCCTGGATACGATCTCTTCCTGCAGGGCGCGGTTGGACAGCTCGATCGTGCGCTGCTTGCGGTACAGCTCCGCGAAGACGGCAACCTTCGACCGAAGGACGACGGAGTTGATGGGCTTGTGCAGATAATCCACGGCGCCGGTGCCATAGCCTTCCAATACGTGCTGGTCCTCGTTGTAGTAGGCCGTGAGGAAGATGATCGGAATGAGCGCGCTTTTCTTGCGTGCCTTGATGATCTGCGCGAGCTCAAGACCGTTCGTCCCCGGCATGCGCATATCGAGGATAATCAGAGCAAATTGCGTTGCCAGAAGCGCCAATAGCGCCTCATCAGCTGATGCAGCCCTGACGAGGTGATACCGCGGATCGTCGAGAATCGTCTCGAGGACCATGAGGTTCTTCGGCTCGTCGTCGACGATCAGGATGTTGATCGTCTCTTCATCAGCATTGTCCGCGATCAGCGCGGCAGTTGCGCCGGGTCGATCTGCCATGCCGTTGAGAGCCATCACGTCGTTGTTAGGCATTCGCATGCGGCCCTCCGTCGGCTGGCAGTCGCCGTGGCGATCCCACACGGCAAGCTCGACTAAAGCAACGGACTTGAAATTCGCCTCGCTTCGAGGCAGGGCGGGGAGCGAATTTCAAGTCCAAAGTTGCTTTAGAACTCTATGGATCTAAAGCGTCTTTGGGTCTTGAATGCGACTTCGGATCCGATCCGGCCCATGGGTCGCATTCAAGATCCGACGCTTTAGCGGCAAGTCGTGATGCTTCATCGAAAGAGCCACACCCTCATGAGCGAAAGAAGCTGGTCCGGGTGCACGGGCTTCGCGATGTAATCGCTGGCGCCGGCATCCAAACATTTCTCGCGGTCGCCCTTCATCGCTTTCGCCGTCAGGGCAAGGATGGGCAACGTGCGGTGCTCCGGCATCCGGCGAATGCACCGCATCGTCTCGTAACCATCCATATCGGGCATCATGATGTCCATCAGCACGATGCTGATATCCGGCACGTTCTGAACGGTGTCGATTGCCGTGCGACCGTCCATGCAGTTGACCACTTCCATCTCGTAGTTTTCGAGCAACGAGGTCAGCGCAAAAATATTCCGCGCATCGTCATCCACCACGAGTACCTTCCGGGCGCGCAGTGCAGCGTTCGATCCGTGCAACTGCTGAAGCATCGATTGTTTCTCCCGCGGGAGCTTGGTCACGACGCGATGGAGGAACAAGGCAGTCTCGTCGAGCAGACGCTCCCGCGACTGGACGTGCCTGATGACGATATTCCTGGCCGCACCTCTGATCCGCTCGTGCTCGTCCGCGCCCAACCCTCCGGGGGCAAAGGCAACGATGGGCAGATGCGAGCGTGAATGGTCGGAACTTATTCGGTCGATGAGCTCGAAAGCAGTGCCGTCCGGGAGCCGTACGTCGAGCGCCATGCAATCGATCGTGTGTTCGTTCAATATCGTCAGCGCTTCCTGCGCGGTTGTGGTCGCCATCAGCTCGATATCATCGTGCCCTAGCAGATCGATCATGGATCGCCTCTCGGCGTCGTCGCCTGCGACGACCAGCAGTCGTTTCGCGCGAGACGCGGCCAACTGCCTGAGCCGGTCGAATGAGGCCTCCACGCCTTCGGCTGCGGGCGCCTTCATGAGGCAGGCGTATGCGCCGTGCGACAGCCCGTGCAGCCGTTCGTCGTCGTGCGTGATGATCTGCACGGGAATGTGGCGGGTGGCCGGGTCGATCTTGAGCTGATTCAGAACAGCCCAGCCGAGCATATCGGGAAGGAGGATATCCAGCGAAATCGCGGTCGGGCGGAATTGCCGCGCGAGCGATAGCCCCATGGCCCCTGTTCCTGCAACAATCCCCTTGAACCCTTTGTCGCGCGCGCGGCTAAGCAGGAGCCGGGCAAAATTCGCGTCGTTCTCGATGATGAGAAGGACCGGATCGCCTTTGGAAATGCGGTTGCAATCGTCCTGAATGACCTCGTCCCGCATCATTGGCGGCGTGGTCTGGTCATGGCCATTGAGCACGGGCGTGGCGGAGGACTCCGAGCCGCCATAGGACAGGGGCAGGAACAAAGTGAAGGTGCTGCCCTCACCATAAGTGCTCGCGAGCTTGATTTCACCCCCGAGCAACTGAGCCAATTCCCGGCTGATGGCGAGCCCCAGGCCTGTGCCGCCGAACTTGCGCGACGTCCCGGCGTCGGCTTGCTGGAAGGCCTCGAAGATGATCTGCTGCTTTTCCGGAGCGATGCCGATGCCAGTGTCCGCAACTTCGAACGCAATCACCTGCTTCGCCTTGCTCAGCACCTCGTGGCCGCGGCTCCAGCCTTGCTCCGCGGCGCGGATGCGAACTTGAACATGACCATTGCTGGTGAACTTGACGGCGTTGGAAAGGAGATTCTTGAGGATCTGATGCAGGCGCTTCGCATCGCTTGCGATGGACCGTGGCAGATCGTCCGCAAGGTGCACCTGGAACGGCAGATTCTTGGCTTCCGCCACGTGCCGGAAATTGCGATTGATCGTATCGCGCAAGTCCGCAAACGTGATCTCCTCGATATCGACCGTGACCGTGCCAGACTCGATCTTTGACAGATCGAGGATATCGTTGATGAGGTGAAGCAGATCGGAGCCGGACGAATGGATATTCCGGCAGAACTCCACCTGGCGCTCGGATAGAGCGCCCGATGCGTTCTCGGCGAGCTGCTGGCTGAGTATGAGGATCGAATTGAGTGGCGTTCTCAACTCGTGTGACATGTTCGCGAGAAACTCTGACTTATATTTCGACGTCAGCGCGAGCTCTGCGGCCTTTTCCTCGAGTGCGTGGCGCGCTTGTTCCACCTCGGTGTTCTTGCGCTCAACTTCCGCATTCTGTTCCGCAAGCAGTTTCGCCTTCGTGCCGAGTTCCTCGTTCCTCTGTTGCAACTCGCTCTGGCGGGATTGCAGCTCGGCCGTAAGCTGCTGCGACTGGGTCAGCAGACCTTCGGTCCGCATCGTCGCTTCGATGGTATTGAAAACGACGCCTATGCTCAGCGTCAGATGCTCGAGAAACGCCAAGTTAACGTCGGAGAATGGCTGCAGCGCGGCGAGTTCGATGACCGCTTTTGTCTCCCCTTCGAATAAGACTGGGAGAACGACAATGCTTATGTTCTTCGCTTCGCCGAGGCTCGAGGAAATGGTGAAGAACTCGGGCGGCACGTCGGTGAGCAGAATACGCTTTTTCTCCAACGCGCATTGACCGGCGAGACCCTCGCCAAGCGCAATCGTTTCGACGGCCGGACCTTTGTGGGCATAGCTCGAGAGCAGCTTCAGCTTGCGGTTCCCATCGCTGTCGCTGAGGTGATAGATGGTCCCTTGATGGGCATTGATCAGCGGGCTCAACTCGCTGAGAAGAATTTGGCCGACCGTATTGAGCTCTCGCTGGCCCTGTAGCATGCCGGTGAAGCGGGCGAGATTGGTTTTCAGCCAATCCTCCTCGCGGTTGCGCGCCGTCGTCTCGCGGAGATTGGAGATCATCGTATTGATGTTATCTTTCAGCTCCGCGACCTCGCCGCGCGTCTCGACCTGAATCGAGCGCGTAAGATCACCCTTCGTCACCGCGGTGGCGACCTCCGCGATGGCGCGCACCTGGTTCGTGAGGTTCGCTGCAAGCAGATTGACGTTGCCGGTCAGATCCTTCCATGTGCCGGCAGCGCCTGGCACGTGAGCCTGTCCACCCAGTCGACCTTCGACGCCGACCTCGTGCGCCACATTCGTCACCTGCTCGGCAAACGTTGCCAGCGTATCGATCATGTTGTTGATCGTGTCTGCGAGCGCCGCCACCTCGCCTTTCGCCGGTACCGTGAGCCTCTGGGTCAAGTTTCCGTCAGCCACTGCCGTCATCACCTTGACAATACCTCTCACCTGCTCGGTGAGGTTCGAAGCCATGAGGTTCACGTTGTCGGTGAGATCCTTCCACGTGCCGCCGACGCCTGCCACCTGCGCCTGGCCGCCGAGCTTGCCCTCCGTACCGACCTCCCCGGCAACGCGCGTCACCTCGCCGGCGAAAGCATTGAGCTGATCGACCATGGTATTGATCGTGTTTTTCAGCTCCAGCATCTCTCCTTGGACATCAACGGTGATCTTGCGATTGAGGTCGCCGCGCGCGATTGCCGTTGCGACATCCGCGATGTTGCGAACCTGGCCCGTCAAGTTGGACGCCATCGAGTTCACATTGTCCGTCAAATCTTTCCAGGTTCCGGCAACACCGGGTACGGCCGCCTGGCCGCCAAGCTTGCCTTCCGTGCCAACCTCGCGCGCGACGCGGCTGACCTCGGCTGCAAACGAACGCAGTTGATCCACCATCGTATTGATGGTCTCTTTCAGCTCCAGGATCTCGCCGCGGACGTCGACCGTAATCTTCTTGGACAGATCGCCGTTTGCGACGGCAATGGTCACCTCGGCGATGTTTCGGACCTGCCCGGTGAGATTGTTCGCCATTGAATTGACGTTGTCGGTGAGGTCTTTCCAGGTGCCCGCCGCGCCGGGCACGGCCGCTTGACCGCCAAGCTTGCCTTCCGTTCCGACCTCGCGTGCGACGCGGCTGACTTCGCCGGCAAAAGCATTGAGCTGGTCCACCATCGTATTGATGGTGTTCTTCACCTCCAGGATCTCGCCCCGCACGTCGACCGTGATTTTCTTGGACAGGTCGCCGTTGGCGACGGCGGTTGTCACTTCGGCAATGTTGCGGACCTGGCCGGTGAGGTTCGACGCCATGAAGTTGACGTTGTCAGTGAGGTCCTTCCACGTGCCAGCGACGCCCGGCACGACGGCCTGTCCGCCAAGATTTCCCTCCGTTCCGACCTCACGCGCGACGCGTGTCACCTCCGATGCAAAGCCGTTAAGCTGATCGACCATCGTGTTGATGGTGTTCTTCAGCTCCAGGATCTCTCCCTTCACGTCGACCGTGATCTTGCGTGAGAGGTCACCGCGGGCCACCGCGGTCGTGACCTCGGCAATGTTGCGGACCTGGCCGGTGAGGTTGGACGCCATCGAGTTGACGGAATCGGTCAAGTCCTTCCACGTGCCCGCCACGCCGCCCACCTGGGCCTGGCCACCGAGCTTGCCTTCCGTTCCGACTTCGCGCGCGACGCGCGTCACCTCCGACGAGAAGCCATTGAGCTGATCGACCATCGTGTTGATGGTCTCCTTCAGCTCCAGGATCTCTCCCTTCACGTCGACCGTGATCTTGTGCGAGAGGTCACCGCGGGCCACGGCAGTGGTCACCTGCGCGATATTGCGAACCTGCGCCGTGAGGTTCGTCGCCATGGCATTCACGGAGTCGGTGAGGTCCTTCCACGTGCCCGCGACACCCGGCACGACGGCTTGCCCTCCAAGACGCCCCTCGGTTCCGACCTCGCGCGCCACGCGCGTGACTTCGGCGGCGAATGACCGCAACTGGTCCACCATCGTGTTGGTGGCCTCCTTGAGCTGCAGAATCTCGCCGCGAACATCGACCGTGATCTTCTTGGAGAGATCACCGTTGGCGACAGCAATCGTCACGTCCGCGATATTGCGGACCTGCGCGGTGAGATTTCCAGCCATCTGGTTGACGGACTCGGTGAGTTCCCGCCACACGCCCGAGACGCCTTTGACCTGTGCTTGACCGCCGAGCTTGCCCTCCGTTCCGACCTCGCGGGCCACGCGCGTGACCTCGGAGGTGAACACGGAGAGCTGCTCGATCATCGCGTTGACGAGCTTTGCCGAGCGCAGGAACTCGCCCTTCAATGCCCGCCCATCAACCTCCAGCTCCATCGACTGTCCGAGATCGCCCTTCGCAACGGCACCGATTGTGCGCGCGATCTCGGTCGTCGGCCGCACCAGATCGTCCAGCAGCGTGTTGACGGAGGTGATTTTCGCCGCCCAGCCGCCGACTGCGCCCTGTAGCGACATGCGCTGCTTGAGACGCCCTTCCCTGCCGACCGTCACACTCAAACGCGTCAGATCGCGCGAGATGCGATCCTGATGGTTGAGCGCCTGATTGAACGCGTCCGCGATGCGCCCGTCGATCCCATCCCAGTCCGCCGGCAGCCGAACGGAGAAGTCTCCATCACGAAACGCGAGCATGGCGGACAGAAGCCGACGGGACCTGGCCTCGGCTCGCGCTTCCGGTCCGGCAGCCGTCAGCGTTGCGGATCGACCAAGTGCGCTGGATGCAGCCTTCTTGCGCGTGCGTGGAATAGCTATGTCGGACATGTTTCACCGCGAAAAGGAGGGCGCACGGTTGGGAGCCCCTTAGGCATGTCGGCGCGCAGCGCACAAATGCGGTCACGCCTTGATCGGAGATCACGAAGCCGCGCAGCATCTCGAGCGACCACAATTTGTGGAGGCACCCCTTGACGACAATCGCTCAGGCGACGCTGCTGTGCAAGTCCCATGCAGCATCTAGACAATTGAAATAGATGGAGAAAATAAGGCACAACTAGGTTAAACGCGCCAGCGCCCGTGTCGGTTCCCTCGAAAGCATCCCAGGCGACATCCTCGCGATGGGCGTCTGGTGGATCGGCCATCCTTGCGCGAGCCTACGAGCGTCTTACAGGTCGCCCTCGAGGTCGGCTACGAATCCGAGGCGGCCTTCATTCGCTCGTTCAAACGTGAGTTCGGAGTGCCGCCCGCCGGATACCGCAGAGAGCACCACTCGTCATCCATGCGGTAGGCAGCGCCATCCGTTCTGCGGATAGTTCAGCTCTCCCCCGGAATTGGCATGTCAGCGGACCTGCTTGCGCCCCGCATGACGCTTTGCGCCGTGCCCAGGCCGAGCCGATGCCCAATCGGATCGAAATTCGCTGAGACATAGATAACTGAAAGGATCATCGTTAAAGGTTGAGCAGAGTTCTGGCCCGCAGAAGTCTGTCCGCTTACGGGCCCGGATGCGCGCGGATTGCGTCATGGTCCGGGGCTGGATCGCGCCATTGGCTGGTCTGATACATTGGTGCAGCGCACTGCGTTCGTCCGCTTCGAGATCAGACCTGCGACGCGCGGCCGGATCATACAAATGGAACAGGATTTCTCTGCCCCGATACCTTTGGCCGTCCCTGCGTGCGTCAAAGCCAACCCCTGATCGCACATCGGTCCGCCCATGGCGCGATCTTGCAAAGCACGGGGCTGCAGTTCACTGTCATCCGGGCGGGCGAACGAAACGCAAGTCTCGAGTGATTTCGTCCGGACTGCGGCTGAGACGATCTTGCACGCGAGTGTTGAACGAAATGGGTCTCACCGATGCCGATCAGCGAACGCTCCGCGAGTGCAGACTGTTCACTGCCCTCGATGAGAATGATTTCAATCTGCTGGTGCAGCACCATCGCGTTGTGGAACTTGCCTCGGGCCAGCCGCTATTTCATCAAGGTGGCCCGGCGGAGGCATTCTTCGTCGTTCTCGAAGGGTGGGTCGTCCTGTTCCGGGACCAGGCGAACGGCAACCGCGTGGTGATCCATCTCTTCGGTCCCGGAGAGTCCTTCGCAGAGGCGCTGATCTCGGCCGACGATGTGCTTTATCCCGTGAGTGCTGAAGCTGCGTCGCGCTTGCGGGTCGTCCGGTTCGATATCAGGACGTTCCGGGACCACATCGCACAGAGCCCCCGGCTCGCTCTTGCCGTCATCGCCGCCGTCTTCAAGCAGCTTCGCGGACTTGTCGACCAGATCGAGCACCATAGCGAATGGTCGCCGCGGCGGCGCATCGCCGGCTTCCTCCTGAGGATGTGCCGCCGAGACAGCGGCTCCTCCCGTTTCGAGTTGCCCGTCGAGCAACAGCTCATCGCCGCGCGCCTGTCGATGACGCCGTGGACCTTCTCGCGGGAGCTCGGGCGGCTCGGCGAGTTCGGGGTCGAGGCAAGGCGCGGACAGATCGTGATTCACGATACGGCCCGCCTCGCGCAGTTCGTTGCGGGCGAGGATGAGTGAACATGCCGCAGCCGAAACTGTGCCCGCAAAGGCACGCGCCGTGGCGGTCGTGAGCACCGAGTTGCGCTCGCGCAAGTCGCTCCAGGAAACCCTACTGTAGAAATCAACAATAATCGACGAGGGGAGACCGCGAGGCGGGATGCGCGTCTCGCAAGGGGGCTTTGCTATGTCACGAGAAGTCAACGAAGGGGCACCATTCGGATCGGCCGCTGCAGCTTGGTGGCGGGCGACGCTGCTCACCGGGCTGGGCCTGGCATCGGCGGTCGGCCATACGCTTCCCGCAGCCGCTCAGTCGGCCGCGCCGGGCGCGCCCGTGGCGTTGCCGCCGATTGTCGTCGAGACTCCCAAGCAGGTCGCGCGTCCCGCTGCCAAAGCCAAGGCAAGGACCAAGGCGCCTCCGCCGGCCGCCACACCGCAACCCGATACGCCGATCGCCGCTGCCCCTCGCCCCGAGACCGCGGTCGATACGGCGCGGGCACGTGTCGATGCGCTGCCGGGCGGCACGGCCGTGATCGACGCGGAAGACCTTGCGGGCAAGGCCAACGTGACGATCGCCGATACGCTCGCTTCCGTGCCCGGCGTCATCGTGCAGAGCTTCTTCGGCGGCAATGACCAGCCGCGCATCCAGATCCGCGGCTCGGGCCTTCAGCAGAACCCCGTCGAGCGCGGCATTCTCGTGCTGCAGGATGGCTTGCCGATCAACCGCGCCGATGGCTCCTACGTCGTCGGCCTCGCCGATCCGCGTCAGGCCGAGTTCATCGAGATCTACCGCGGCTATACCGCCAACCGTCTCGGCGCGACCGTGCTCGGCGGCGCCATCAACTTCGTCTCCCCGACGGGATCGAGCGCTCCGGGCGCGGTCTTCGGTGTCGAAGGTGGCAGCTTCGGCCAGATCACGGCCACCGGTCAGGCGGGCGCGCGGCAGGGTGATCTGGACGGCCTCATTCAATTCAGCACATCGCGCCGCGACGGCTTCCGCGACTACAACGAGTCGGAACGCACCAACATCGGCCTGAACGCCGGCGCCCGCGTCAGCGACAACATCACCACGCGGCTTTTCCTCGGCTACACCAATCTCGGCTTCGACGTGGCCGGTCCGCTGACGAAGAAGGCCATGGAAGAAGATCCACGGCAGGTGCACCGCGGCCCCGTGATCGTGAGCGGCGTCGGCGTCAATCCGGGCCCGAATGTCGTCCGGGACCGCCCGCGCCGCGAAACAGAGCAATTCCGCGCCGGCTCGCGCACGACGGCCACCTTCGGCGATCATGTGATCGACGTGCTGCTTGGCTACACCTATACCGACGACATGTTCCGCTTCCCCATGTCCGGCGGCATCCGCTCGACGGCAGGCGGCGATCTGACGGGTGTGGCGCGTTACGCCTACATGCCGGACAAGAGCCGTACGCTGCCGCTGTTCGAGCTCACCGCGCAGTACGCCTGGGGCACGGCCGACCGCACATATCACATCAACCAGGCGGGCACGCAGGGATCCCTTTTCGGCGAGAACGACCTCGAGTCCAGCACATTGGCGCTCTATGCCGGCCTCAACGTCCCGGCCGGCGCGCGGGTGACGATCTCGCCGGCGATTTCCTACGCGCACGCCAGCCGTATCAATGACGACGTCTACGCGGCCGCGACCCGACCGACGGCTGCCTACAATCCCGGCAATCCCACCGTGGTCCTGCCGGGCGGCGCCGTCGCTGCCACCGACAACAGCTACACGCACCGGTACTCGGGCTGGAGTCCCAGCCTCGGGGTGCTCTACGAGCTGAGCGCGCGCAGCAATCTCTTCGCCGCCGTCAGCCGCAGCTTCGAGCCGCCGACGCACGACGACCTGCTCGCCACCATCAACGGCACACCGAACAGCTCGCCGGGCCGGCCGCAGCCGCCAAACCCCGCATTCCCCGCCCAGACCTTCGCGACGCCCGATCTCGAAGCGCAGACCGCAACGACGGTCGAAGGCGGATGGCGCGGCCGCAATGCCGGGTTCGCCTGGAGCGCCGTCGCCTACTATTCCTGGATCGAGGACGAGCTTCTCAACCTGCGCGATTCATCCGGCGTCTCGCTCGGCTCCGTCAATGCGGACAAGACCACACATTTCGGTATCGAGCTCGGCGTGTCGACAAAGCTTACCGATCGGTTGAGCGGCCGCCTCGCCTACACGTTCCAGGAGTTCCGCTTCGACGGTGATCCCGTGCACGGCGATAACCGTCTTGCCGGTGCTCCCCGCCACACGATCGTTGGCGCGCTCGGATACGCAGTCACGCCCGCCTTGTACGCGGAAGTCGAGGTCAACTGGCGGCCGGACGAGACGCCCGTCGACAACGCCAACACACTGTTCGCGGACCCCTTCGCCGTCGTCAACACGCGCGCATCCTACAACGTGACGGAAACGTTGATGATCTACGGCGAGGTGCGCAACGTCTTCGACGAGATCTACGCGTCGTCAACCTTGATCGTCGATCAGGCCGTCGCGGGCCAGGCCGCCTTCCTGCCGGGTGACGGCCGCGCCTTCATCGTCGGCGCCAAGACACGGTTCTGAAACGCAGGCTAGCGACCATGAGCGAGAGGAGACCGACGCGTCGAGACATCTGCCGGCTGATTGCCGGTGGCCTCGCCGCGCCGCTTGCCGGTGCGGCAGGCGCGATCAGTGCCAGAGCGCAAGGAGGAGGCAGCCAGCGGTTGTCCGAGCTGACGCTGTGGGGGCCGCCCGCCGGGCCGTCGATCACTCTCGTGCACGCCATCTCCTCGGGGCTGCTCGAAGGCATCGCCGACAGGCTTGCCTTCAAGGCATGGCGCAATCCCGATGAGATGCGGGCCGGCCTCACCTCGGCCACGATGCAGGTCGTCATCGTGCCGACGCAGGTCGCCGCCAACCTGCACAATCGCGGGCTCGGCATACGGCTGGTCAACGTAATGACCGATGGGCTGCTCTACATCATCGCACGCGACGCGAGCCTGACGAGCATAGCCGCGCTGCGCGGCAAGAAGGTCGCCGTGCCGTTCCGCAACGACACGCCGGAGTTCATCTTCCGCCGCCTCCTGATGGCCAACGGGATGAGCGCGGGCGCGGACCTGACGGTCGAAACCACCGGCACACCGATCGAAGCCATGCAGCTTCTCCTCGCCGGCCGGATCGATGCCGCCGTCGTACCGGAACCGGCGGCAAGCGCCGCCATTGCGCGCGGCACGCTGACGCTCAATCCCGTAACGCGCGTGATGGACGTGCAGAAGCTCTGGCGGGAGATCACCAAGTCCGACCATTCGCTGCCGCAGGCCGGCTTGGCCGTGACGGCAGCCTTTGCCGACAAGCATCCCAACGTTTTGCGGCGCGTGCAGGCGGGCCTCGCAAAAGCCACCGCGGCGGTCAACGAGTCGCCGACCTCGGTCGCCTACAGCGCTTCCTCCTCGCTCGATCTACCGTGGCCGATCCTCCGCCTGTCCATCCCGTGGTCGAACCTCGTCTGCCACGCGGCCAAGGATGCGCGCCCGTCGCTGGAAGCGATGTTCTCGGTCATTGCGGAGGCCGATCCCTCTTTGCTCGGCGGCAAACTACCCGCCGCGGAGTTCTACATGTGACACGGGCCGGCTCCTCCATTGTTGCAAAGCGGCTCGGCCGCGCCGGGCGGTTCCTGTGGTCCTCCTGGAGCGGCTTGGCCGCCATCTTCCTGTTTTCCGTCGTCTGGCAGATCGGCCACGAGGCGTATGGCGCTTTCATCCTGCCATCACCCCTCGCGGCAACCGCCGCCGTTCTTCAACTCGCGGGGCAGGAAGCGAACTGGCATACCGCCCTCGTGACCTCGCGCCGCGCGCTCGAAGGCTTCGTCATCGCCGCGCTTGCCGGCACCGCAGCCGGGATCGTAGCGGGATATTCCGCCGCCTCGATCCGCCTGGCGCGTCCCCTCGTCACGCTCATCCTCGGCGTGCCGCCGATTGCCTGGATCGTCCTCGCGATGATCTGGTTCGGATCGACGGACGGCATGGTCGTGGTCACCGTGGCGATTGCGGCGACGCCGGCGGCCTTCATCGGCGCCGCAGAAGGCATCATGACGCGCGACCGCGGCCTCGACGACATGGCGCGCGCGTTCGGAGCGGGCCCCTGGCGCCGTTTCTCGACGCTGGCGGTCCGGCATGTCGCCGCCTACGTCTTCCCCGCGCTGGTGCTCACGCTCGGCACCGCCTTCAAGGTCGCCGTCATGGCCGAGGTCCTCTCCAACTCGGGCGGCATCGGTGGCGGACTTGCCCGCGCCCGCTCGAACCTCGACGTGTCGGAGGCGATGGCCTGGGTGCTGATCGCGGTCGCGGCTCTGATCGTCGTCGAGTATGGCCTCGTGAGGCCGATCCATAGCGAGCTCGAGCGCTGGCGCGAAGCGGCACGGCCATGGGGCGTCCGGCGATGAGCGCGCTGCAACTGTCCGGCATCGGCCACGCGTATCTCGGGCGTACGGTTCTCGATCGCGTCGATCTTGCCGTCGGCGAAGGTGAGATCGTCGCGCTCGTCGGCCCTTCCGGCTGCGGCAAGAGCACGCTCATCCACATCGCCGCGGACATCGTCAAGCCGCTGCGTGGCCGCGTAGCGGCGAGCTATGCGAAGCATGGCATGGTCTTTCAGGAACCCCGCCTGATGCCGTGGGCGACCGCGCGCGAGAACATCGCCTATCCGCTTCGTCTTGCCGGCATCGGCAGAAGAGAGCGCCGGGCACGCGCCGAGGAAGCCGCCCGTCATGTCTCGCTCGAAGCGACGGACCTCGACAAATTTCCGCTCGAGCTCTCGGGCGGCATGCGCCAACGGGTTGCCATTGCACGCGCGCTCGCCAATCGGCCCGACTTCGTCTACTTCGACGAGCCCTTCACCGCGCTCGATGTGGCCCTGAAGCGCCGCATGCAGGACCTCGTCATCAAGTCCGCGCAGGAAGCGAGCTTCGGCGCCCTGTTCGTCACGCACGACCTGTTTGAGGCGGTGCGCATCGCCCATCGGATCGCCGTCATGGAGGCGCACGGCCAAGGTATCGCTGGGGAGCGCGCGGTTGCCGGGGTTCCAGGGCAGAGAGGCGATCGCGAGATCTTCGAGACCGTGACCCATTATCTCGCGGAGGATAGCCTCTTTCGCCACGTCAACGAGATCGATGAGCGACGGCTGCCATGACCATGCTCGCCCCGACATCCGCTTCGCACGACACGCCGCTGCTCACCGTCCTCACGGACGAGGGGCTTCGCCTGTTTTTTCCGCTCGCTGCGTTCTATGCGGCGCTGTGGCCGTTCCTGTGGGTGCTCGTTCTCGGCTTCGACCTGCCGCTCGCGCGCAACGTACCGCCCACGCTCTGGCATCCGCACGAGATGCTGATCGGGGCCTATGGCGGTGCGCTCATCGGGTTCATCACGACTGCAATACCCGAATGGACGGACACGCAACGCCTACAAAAGAACGTCCTTCTCCCGCTCGCGTGTCTGTGGGGTCTCGGACGCTGCGTCGGCATCCTCGGCTTCGATGCTGTCGGCGCCCTCGGCGCGGTTGCCGACATCGCCTGGATCACAAGCCTCCTGGTCTATGTGGCGCACGTGAGCTGGCGCCGGAGATCCTGGGACCTGATCGGCATGCTCCTTTGGCTCACTGTCCTGCTCGTTGCCGAGATCGCGACGCGCGCTGGCTTCCTGAGTGACGACGTGACCCGAGCCGCCCAGGGACTGGGCGCCACAAGTCTCGCGTTTCTCGGCTTCCTTAGCTTCGCGCTCGCCCGGATCACAGTTCCGGTCACCAATCGCGTGCTCGATCCCAGCGAGGCGACGAGCCCCTATCGCCCGCACCCCGGCCGGCAGAACCTCGCAGCCGGCCTTGTGTTGCTGGCCATCGTCGGAGACACCGTCGGCCTGTCGGTGGAAGCGCGGGGATACCTCGTGCTCGCTGCGGGCGCCGCATTCCTGGACCGTGCCGGAGAAGCCTTCATCGGCCGCCAGTTCTTCAGAGCCGAGATCCTCTGCCTGTTCCTGGCCGCCGCACTGGCAGGCGCAGGCCTGATGCTTGTTGGCGCGGCGCGGCTCGGTGCCCCCGTCATGGAGACGACCGGATGGCACGTCGCGCTGCTGGGCGGCCTCGGCATGAGTGTCCTCGCCGTACTTTCGATTGCCGGCCTGTTTCACACCGGCCGCGACTTTCCTTTCCCGTGGACTGCGAAGGCAGCCATCGTTCTTCTCGTGGCGGCAGCGCTGCTGCGTGTCCTGCCGGATTTCGGCGTGGACCTGCCCGGCGGCCTGCACACGCTGAGCACGCTGGCCTGGTCGGCGGCGTTCCTGGTCTGGCTCTACGGATACTGGCCGATACTTTCCGACGCGCGCTCCATCGGTGGTCACGCTTGCTGAACTCGTGATTTCGTGCGGCGGCTGAGCCGATCGGCTTCACATCCATCTCTGCAACCGTTCGGCGCGCCCGATCACATCCGCGCGACCTGTCGAAGACGCTCAGGCGGCCCGCAACGTTACCCTTTGTGCCCAAATGTCTCGGGCTGTTGGAACAACTCGGAATGTTTGACAGCGTCGGCCTGTCCTCCTAGCGTCCGCAGTGCGGAGCAAGCCGCACCCGGACCCGCGGGAAGGGCAGAGCCCACTTGCAATGATAACTTGGCAAGTCCCAAACCTTTGTGCAGCCGTGTTGCGGGTCGTCGGCGTCAGGAGCACGGAGGTTCCCATGAAGCTGCTGCCAAGCCGGCCCGATATCGAGCAATTGAAGACGCAGGCAAAGGAGCTGCTGGCCGAGTATAGGCGCAGCGTTCCCGAGGCCATCGATCGCTTCCGCAAGTCGTTGCCTGCAGCAGCCGGCCGCGATGACGAAGCAATCGCGCAATCGCGCTTGCGCTTGAGAGATGCGCAGTCCTGTATTGCCCGCGAATACGGCTTCGCGTCCTGGGCCGATCTCAAGGGCTTTGTCGAAGCGATCCGGCTGCGGGCTGCCGATCCGGTCGCGTTGGCGGCAGCGTTTGCCCGCCTGCTCTACGCCGGCGACATCGCGGGAGGCATGAACCGCGCCCGCCCGAATGCCGCGGCTCGACTGTTGTCGGACAATCCGAGGCTGGCCGGGCAAGATCCATGGATCGCATGCGCCGTCGGAGAGGTCGCCGTGGTGCGACGTCAGGTGGAGACGGACCGGTCGTGGGTCGACAGGCCGGGCGGCCCGCTCGACCTGCCGCCGCTCATCGCGGCCACCCATTCGAGCCTGCTGCGCGTGGTGGACTATAAGGACCGGATTCATGAGACCGTCGATCTGCTGCTCAATGCGGGCGCCGACCCAAATCAGTCCGTCGGCAGCCGCTGGCCTCCAGCGTCTCTTAGTGCTCCATCGCAGGATCACAAGCTCTCGGCGCTCTACGGCGCGGCCGGAGCGAACCACGATCCGGAGCTGACCGGCCGCCTGCTCGAAGCCGGCGCCGACCCAAACGACAATGAGTCGCTTTATCATTCGTTGGAAGCACCAGCCTGCACGCGCCTGCTCCTCGAGGCCGGCGCCAGCGTCACCGGCACGAACGCGCTCTATCGTTGCCTGGACCTCGATGACCTCGACACGTTCCAGCTGCTGCTCTCGCGTGCAGCCGGCGCCAAAGAGCTGAGCGAGGGGCGGTTGCTCCTGTGGGCGATCAGGCGGCGGCGATCACCGGCGCACATCGAGGCATTGCTGGCCGCCGGCGTCGATCCGGCGGCGAAGACACAGGACGGCGTCAGCGCCTATATGCAAGCTTTGCGCTATGGGCTGCCTGACGTTGCCGACGTTCTGCGCAAAGCCGGCGTGACGGAGGATGTGGGCGACGAGGATCTGTTTGTCGCCGCGTGCGCCAGCGGTGATGCCGACGCGGCACTGCGCATCAAAGCGCGACGGCATGATCTTCCTCACGCGCTGAGTGAGACCCAGCTTCGGTTGCTGCCGGAGCTGGCCGCAGCCGGTTGTGCCGAGCCGGTCCGCGTGATGGTCGAGCTCGGCTGGCCGATAGCCGTTCGCGGTGGCGACTGGAGCGCAAGTGCCCTGAACCACGCGGTGTTTCGCGGCGACGATGTGCTTGCGCGCTTGCTGCTCGAGCACGGTGCGTCGTGGACCGAGCAGCATGGCTTTGGCGACAATGTGTGCGGTACGCTGGGCTGGGCATCGCTCAACCAGCCCGTCGACAGCGGCGATTGGGTCGCCTGCGCCGAGGCTCTCGTGGCCCACGGGATGCCATCGGCACTGCGGGACCCGCATGATCCGGCGAGTGTCATCATCGACGGCAGGCGCAAGCAGTTCTCAGACGACGTTGCTGCTTTCCTTCTCGGGGAAGATGTCACGCCCTCGCGCTGAAGCATGTTCACATGAGATGGACGCACTCTGAACCGGACGGTTTTCTCTCTGAAGCCGTGAACATCGCTTCTGCCTCTCCCCTTAGGGGAGAGAGACCCTCCGTGAACGCGTGCGGTGATCGCCGACGTTTCGCGGTGCATGGGGGAGGCGCAGTGGAGCGGTAGACGGATACGCGTCTGTCCAGACCGCTCTAACGAGGGTCCGGTGGTGACCAGTCGCGGACGGCGCGATAAAGGCGGACAAGCGTGGCCGCCGGCAATTGGCGTGGCACGATCCTCAATCGTTGCGCGACCGACTCGAGCTTGGCCGCATCGAACTGACCGGCAGGTAAGGCGCGCGCAAGGTCGAGCTTGCCGAAATCGGTCGCTCCTCTGAGCTCGTAAATGACCTTGCCCGTGCCTGCATCGCGCACCTCCGCACGATTGGAGCTGTAGCCGAGCGCAATCCGTGCTCCGTCGGGCGAGAAGCGGGCGGTACGCGCAAATGCGCTCTCCAGATTGGCGTACTGCAGCACCTGCTTGCCACTGCGGATATCCCAGGCGCCCGGCATCTTGCCGCCCGAGGCGAGTGCGCGCCTGCCATCGCTGCTGATGTCCACCTGAGTGATAGTGTCGTTGCCGGTGTTGACATGGTGCTCCTTCTGGAACGTCTCGACGTTCCAGACGATCAGGCTGCCCCTGTTCGTGCCCGTCACGAGGCGCCGGCCGTCGGGCGTAAAGGCCGCAGACGTCACATTCTCGCCCGACACCGTCAGCGGGGTGATGGAATGGTCGGCCCGTACCGCGCGCTGCAGCGTCTTGAAGGTTTCATCGACCAGCTTGCGCTCGGATGGGGACCTCTGAGGCAAGCCTTCGAACTCTCAGGCAGCCCTCGCCCATACTATGGATCCCGGTCTGTCTCTCTTGCGAGTGCTTTTGAGACGAGACGCACCGCGTCTGATCTTCTCAAGTCCAATAATCGTAGGAGGGGACACACCGTCGAAATGATTGCTCGTCGGCGGCACGAGTTCAAGACGCGGACTGATCGGGCAATAGGACGAACGGCGGCACGGGGTCAGGCATGTCGGCCGGTGACCATGTGCTTGAAGAAGTGCTCCGAGGCCGGTTGTCAGGTCAGCCGAACAGCCGGAAACGGGACACTAGTTTCGCCAACTTCGTGCATATGCAGCGGGCGTAATCCCCATGACTTTGCGGAAGGCCCGCGTCATGTGCGGCTGGTCTGCAAATCCGACAGCCTGCGCAGCTAGCGCCGGCCGCTCGCCACGGCGCAGTCGCGCCGCCGCCCGTTGCACGCGCGCCTGCCGGACATACTCTTGAGGTGTCATGCTGAGCACTTGTCGAAAGCAGCGGATGAGATGTCGCGGGCTCATCTGCGCTACGTCCGCGATAAGCTCGAGGCGCAAATCTGCCGACAGCTCAGCCCAAATGAAGTCGACAGCTCGCATGACGGCCTTTGGGGATGCGGAAGATGTCCGGTGACGTCCAGTCCCGTAGCGGACAGCAAGACTGGATAGTGCGATGAGCAGTGCTTCCTCTGCTTCGTTGACTGGCGTGGTCGGCGCGAGGGCACGCGCAAACGCGGACCCGAGCGCTTGGTCATCGACCACGGCCGCACCAAGATCTGCGCCGCCTGGTAATTCCGCTGCAGCGAGCAACGCAGCGCTCGGGTAAACCGCCGTGTACTTCAAGGGCTGATCGATCCCAATCACGCCGCCTGTATGCGTTTCTCCCGGATTGACGATGGAGAGCCCGCCGGCGGAAACTTCATACGTAGACTTATCCCGCTTGAAGCGCTTGCGACCGTCCAGGATCAGGCCAAGCATCAGCGTGTCGTGGAAGTGCGGCGCGAACACGAAATTCCGGAAATCCGCATCGAACAGCGCCGTCCCGCCGAAGCCGGGCAACACACGAAAGCGCCCTCGGTCACCGTCTGCCGGGTCTCCCAATACCGTCATGTCGCTTTGGTTCAAGACTCGCCTCCATTGACCGGTTAGGTCGTCGACATTGTAGCACGTTCAACGGATGAGCCTGATGCCGGAGCTCTCACTTGCACCGTTCCTGCTGTTTTGCCTGGTCGCAACGCTGACGCCGGGGCCGAACAACATGATCAATCTCGCACAAGGGATGCGCCTGGGATTCTGGCCAGCGATGCCTTTTGCGATAGGTACCGGATTTGGCGTGGGGTCTCTTTTGTTTGCGGTCGCCGTCGGGCTCGGAGCGGCAGCAATGGCCTCTCCGGAAATCACTACGATCATGCGGGTCGCGACCAGCGCATACATACTGCATCTTGCCTACCGGATCGCAACATCCGGCCCGATCGGCGAAGGTAATTCCGCCACAGCCATTGGTTTTTGGGGAGGAATTGGCTTCCAATGGATCAACCCGAAGACCTGGGCATCATCCATGGCAATGGTCACCACCTATCTGCCGGCAAGCCCGACCCGTCAGACGGCACTCACAGCAGCCGCAGTCTTCTGTGCAACCGCGTGGCTCACGCAGCCGATCTGGATTGGCTTCGGCCGCACACTGAGGCGTCTCTTCGCCGATTCGCATAAAGCAGCCCTCATGAACGGCGGACTGGCAGCACTCCTGCTGGCATCGACCTTACCGTTCTTGTGGGACCGCAATTGAGGGTCAACTATCAAAACGAGGTAGGGAGCGCACAATGGCTAAGGCAATTGTCGTCACGGGTGCCAGCCGAGGGATTGGAGCGGCAACAGCCCGGTTGGCAGCGCAGCGGGGTCTGAACGTTTGCATAAACTATCGCCGAAATGCCGAGGCAGCAGAAACGTTGGCCGAAGAGTGCCGCAAACTCGGCGTTTCCGCGCTGCCGGTACAGGCTGACGTGAGTTCCGAAACCGACATTCTTCGTCTTTTCGATACGGTGGATCAGAAACTCGGGCCCATCGCCGGACTGGTGAACAATGCGGCTATTCTCGAAAAGCAGATGCGCGTTGAGATGATTGAAGCCGAACGATTGTCGAGAGTGCTGGCAGCAAACGTGATCGGCTCATTTATCTGCGCGCGGGAAGCCGTGAAGCGGATGTCTGTCAAATACGGTGGCTCTGGTGGAGCGATTGTGAACGTCTCTTCGGTTGCCTCGAGGACGGGGGCGCCGGAGGAGTATGTTGACTATGCCGCTTCCAAAGGGGCGATTGATGCAATGACGATCGGTTTGGCCAAGGAGGTAGCGGGTGATGGCATTCGAGTAAATGCCGTTCGCCCGGGCTTCATTTATACGGACATGCACGCAAGTGGAGGTGAGCCAGGTCGGGTCGACCGCGTCGCATCAGGGTTGCCGATGAAGCGTGGAGGGCAGCCGGAAGAGGTGGCCGCGGCCATCCTTTGGCTACTGTCCGACGAGGCGTCGTACGTCACCGGCACCTTCGTTGATTTGGCAGGCGGGCGATGACGTCGGCAGCACTATTCGTCGACGAAGCCGCTTGCGCAGGCCCCATCTTCCGCGCCGCATCAGTGCGATGGTGTCACCTGCTTGAGCACGCCGGCGCTTGCCGAGCGTTTTCGTGAGCTCGTGCGCCAACCCGGATCGACCCGCGATTCACGCCGTGCCAGGCCGCGAAGTGAGGCGAATTTCAAGTTCGTCGCTTTAGTCCGGACGTATCGACCCCAAGAGCCGGGGACGGGCCCCAGCTACGCCGGAGCCGCTGCCGCTGAGGATGGCGCGCGGCGGGTTGGCCTGGGCTGGTCGTCCATGAACCATTGGAGCAGGAAGGCGCAGGTTCCGATGACGATCATGGAGCCCCACGCCACCGTGTAGGAGCCAGTGAGGTCGAAGCTCAACCCGCCAAGCCATGACCCGATGAAGGCGCCGACCTGGTGGCTGAAGAACGCGAAGCCGAAGAGGGTGTTGAAGTGCTGCAGCCCGAACAAGCGGACGATGAGACCGCTCACCAGCGGCACCACGCCGAGCCACAGCACGCCCATGGTTGCGGCGAACATGATGGTGGATGCGGGACTCACGGGCATGGCCACGAAGCACACGATGGTAATGGTGCGAAAGAGATACGCCAATGCGAGGAGCCGCTTCTGGCTGTAGCGCGCGCCGAGATAGCCGAAGAGGAGCGATCCTGCAGCGTTACCTAATCCGATGACGCCCAGGGCGGTCGCGCTGACGGTCGGGGGCACGCCGCAAATGGCAAGGAAGGCGGGCAGGTGCACCGTGATATACATCAGTTGAAAGCCGCAGGCGAAGAACGCGATGGTCATGGCGATGAAGCCGGGATGGCGCGCTGCCGCAAGCAACGACTCGGCAAAGCTCGATTCCTCGCGGTCGGCGTCGGTCCTGACGTCGGCGGGCTTGGGGCCCATGAGCCCGCCAAGCACGGCCATGGCGAGCGCGACGAGCATGAAGGCAAGCACGCCGATACGCCAGCCACTATGCGTGATGAGGTATTGTCCCAAGGGCGCGAGGAGCAGCGTCGCGAGCGATCCGGCCGCGGAGACGATGCCGAGTATCTGCACGCGGCTCTCGGCGGGCACGACGCGCGCGACGGCGCCGAACAGGACCCCGAAGCCGGTGCCGGCGATACCGATGCCGACCATGAGGCCGGCCCCGCCGTTCAGGCCGAGAAGCGGCTCACCCCAGGCCATGAGCAGGAGACCGAGCGCATAGATCGCCGCGCAACCGATAACGACTGGACGCGCGCCGAAGCGGTCTCCCAACGCGCCGACGAAGGGTTGGCTGATACCCCAGACGAGGCTTTGCAGGGCGAGGGCGAAGCCGAACGCCGATGCCGAGACGCCAAGTTCGGCGTTGATGGGCCGAAGGAACAGGCCGAGGCTTTGGCGGATGCCCATGCTGATGGAAAGAATTACGGCCGCAGCAATGATGGCCAGCAGCACCGGGATGGCGAGAGTTCCTGGCGATCGGCGGGCACCGGCAGCGGTCATCGCGAGCCTCTTCGGTAAGGGTTCATTACTTGGATGCAAAGGGACGCGAGCCTCGGTCCAAAGGCAAATGAACCGTGCTCGCAGATGGGTGAGGACGGCTCAATCAAGTGCCCGTGGCCGGGTCGGGATGAGCCACCCTGCCGACCGGCGTTGATTTCGGCGAACTGTCCGAGGGCGGCCGTCTCGTCCGCCTCGTGGGCTTCCTCGGCCGGCGACCCGCCGGCTAGGATTACCGGGGTCTGATTTCGCTGCTTGCGTCGGTCCCCGACGGAAGCAGGTTCTTCTTCGACATGGACACGGTCTCGGAGGCTCTCAGTTCGTCGATGAGCCAGCGGCGAAACAGGCGTGCTTCGGCGCGCTTGAATGTCACATCCTCACCGACCAGCCAATAGCAGGTCGAGCCCTGCCGGGGCGGTCCCGCAATTTCGGTCAGCTTCCCGATCGCGATCTCGTCGTCGACGAGCGGTTTGCGACCGAGGGCGATCCCGAGCCCTTGAGCGGCGGCGTCGAACGCCATTCGCGCTGTGTCGAACTGCAAGGAACGCTGCCCGTCTCTGGCGGCCCGTGCTGTCTCCTTGAACCACCAAGCCCAGTCTTCCGATGCCGTGGTCAGATGGATCAGCGGCGCGCGGCGCAGCATCGCCTCCGCGCTCTCGCCCTCAAACCGGGCAATCAGAGCGGGCGCACACACCGGAACGAAACTTTCGCGGATCAGCCGCAACCAGGTTCCGCCCGGCCTTGGTTCGGGAGCCATGCGGATCGCGAGATCAATGCCGCTCAAGGGTAGGTCCACCTGCCGACGCTCGGTATCAATGGCAACGATGACGTCCGGATAGCGCGCTGAGAACCTGCTCAAGCGAGGGATCAGCCAGCGGCTTCCGAACGTCGGTGGAACGCTGACGGAGAGGAGGCCGGCTGCCTTCCTACCGGGCACCTTCTCCGTCGCAAGGGCCAGACCGACCAGGGCTTGCTGCACTGGGCGCAGAAAGCGCTCGCCCGCGTCTGTCAGGGATAGACCACGCTGCTCGCGCACGAAGAGCGTCACGCCCAGCCATTCCTCGAGCGTCTGGACGCCGTGGCTGATAGCACTCGGCGTGACATGCAGTTCCTCCGCGGCGGCCTTGAAGCTCAGCAATCGGGCTGCGGCTTCGAACAGCCGGACGGCGCTGAGCGGCGGAAGTCTGTAGGCCATGTGCTGTCGTCATTCCCTTCACCGCATCCCCGAGGTGCGGACTGCAAAGGACGTCTCATGTACTTTGGGATACCGGACCGATATCCTAGCTGCGGGATTTCGTGGCACAATCCATTCCGCGCGCATGATTGGAATGACTGCGGCGCGTTGTCAGTCGATCGGTCGGGGCGCGGTGCAGCCGTTGGCCGAACGCGAGGCAGCCGGGTTTGCATGCCGGAGCGATTCAAGCTCACCGAGCAGCCAATCCCGGAAGGCCTGAACATCCGGCCGGTATATCGATTGCCTCGGCGCTACGAGCCAATAGCTTGTCTGCGCCGCGATTTCGCACTCGCTGAAGCGCACGAGCGCGCCGGAGGAGAGTTCCGGATCGACCAACGGACGCCTGCCGATGGCGATTCCGAGCCCTTCGATGGCAGCCTCGATCGCCATCTGGATGGTGTCGACCCGCAGGCCTTTCTGGCAATCGACTGCAGGATGGCCTGCGGCACGGGCCCAGGCCTGCCAGTCCTGGCTGACCATGGTCACATGAATGATGGGCGCGTTGCACAGGCTGCGATCCTCTCCCATGCGTTCGAGGAGGAACGGCGAGCAGACCGGCACCAGCCGCTCCGCAAGCAATTGCTCGGCGAACGCGTCGGGCCAGTCGCCATGTCCCAGCCTGATGGCGAGGTCGGCGCCGTCGCGCGGGAATTCGGCCGTCTGATGGTTCGTGTCAATGGCGACGTTGATGTGCGGGTGTAGCTCGCGAAAGCGCTGAAGGCGCGGCAGGACAATCCTTGAACCAAAGGTCGGCGCGACGCTGATGTGCAGCGCTCCGGAACGGCTGTAGTTCGGAATGTGGTCGGAAGCGCTGGCGAGAAGCTTGAGCACCTCGGCCACGGCAGGGAGATAGGCTTCGCCGGCAGGTGTGAGCGCGATGCCGCGACGGCTGCGGTGGAAGAGCGGAGAGCCGAGCCAATCTTCCAGAGTCTGCACACCGTGGCTAACGGCACTCGGCGTGATGCCGAGTTCCTGCGCAGCCGTCTTGAAGCTCAATTGACGTCCGGCAGCCTCGAAGAGCCGCAGGGTGTTCAATGGCGGGAGTCGAAGTCGCATGTTTCCAGCCTATCCGAAACTTTCGTCCGTCACCAATGCGGGCGAGGCCGTATCCGCCGGGCGTGAGAAATTCTCATTTGGCGATGAGAATGTTTCATTGATGGAAGAAGCGTGTCAGCGCACGCCGAAGATGCTGCTCGTGTGCAGAACGGGGGAGGCGGTCACGAACAACATGCAGTTAGCGTAGGCGAGGCGCTGGCCGGATTTGGGCAGTTCCGCTCTGCGCCCGGTCCAATCTCCGACACGGGCCGCGCCGAGCGGAGCGGAATGGTCCTCAACCGGCAGCAGCGAGATGATGCCGCTGTCGGAGCGTCCAGCGCAGCGACGGCATCGCGACAAGCCGGGAGTACGCCAGCATCAGCGACTTCGCCCCACGGCTACCTTGCAGCAATTGGCACAGGCTCCATGCTGGCCGCGACAGAAAGCATTCATCATTCGAGGCGGCCTGACCGAGAATAACCTCGTGAAACCTCACAGCCAGAAGATGGTGCCGGCAAGAACAACAGCGGCGCTGATCACGGTCGCAAGCGCTCCAAAGCTGGGTCTGCCGGCATTCATTTTGGAAGGCGAGAGATGATTCCATACACTGCCCACTATTGGGGAAAAGCGCGCCCCGCACTGGGCATGCCACGCTGCAGAGAGTGCTATACCAAGGCCGCCGAGCAGCGGAAGCTGGCGCAGGCCGCGATGAAGCGATTGTGGCTCCGAGACCGAAGTCGGATTCCCAAACATTCCGAAGCGGTCGGGAATTCTGCCGAAGAACCTCACTGTTTCAAAGGGTATGGAAGCGGGTCGGTGGATCATCTCGGCCGAGGCAGAACCACATGAACGACGCAGATACCACGGAGAAAACCGCCAAGACAGAACCGTGCAAGCACGACTGGAGCGCTCGATGCAATGACCGCAGAGAAGAAGCATGCGGCGGCCATGAGCGACCCGGGCATCCGCCCCTGACGGAGCCGGAGGTCGAGCGGCGGAACATCCGGGCGGCTCTGAGCCCTGGCCAGTCGTTTTCACGCGCTGCTCGTGTTCGTGATTGTTTTTCATCCGCACAAGTGGACCGAATGGAGGCGGCGCTTGAGCACGACGACCTGCGGCTCGCATTGAAGCAAGGGCCGTCACTTCATCCAAGGGCGGCATAAAAACCACGGCGAAGACGAAACCGAAGAAGACCGCCACAGGTGCCAAGTCCAAGACCACGAAGAGCACCCCTCCGGCACGCCGCGACGTGTTGCCGGCAGAAGAACCGAACATCGAAGTGCATCGCATCACGCACGCAAACCTGCCTCAGTGTACGACAGGTGTGCGACAAGAGCAGGTGGATTTTCAGGAAACGACGTCAGTGTTTGATTGAATTGGTGGAGCCGAGGGGAATCGAACCCCTGACCTCTGCAGTGCGATCGACCTCAGGCCTGTTTTTCGATGTTTTCCGATGTTCAGTCATGCTCTATTCAAGCAATTGAAAAAGAACATCTTTAAGACGATTTCTGATGCTTATGTCAGGCCACGCCTGAACGTCAAGCAACGTCCTCCTGCGTGAACCCAGCGTGAACAGCAGGACGCAAATGAGGTCAGGGAGAGCCGACCGATCGACCTGCGTGAACGTTCACGCAGGCTGGGTTTGAAGATGCCGTGGGACAAGTGCATGCCAACACTGAAAGCCAATCACAGGCAGATCCTCGCGGCCAAGCCGATCGATGGAAAGAAGACGCGCTACCGCATCGAGGGGGTGGCCGGGCTTTGGCTCTACGTCAGTCCCACGGGCGTGCGGACCTGGTACGCGCGCTATCAGATCGGATCTGGCCGCACCCGGCAGGAGCGCTGGTTCCGGATCGGGGATGCCAAATCCGTCGAACTGGCCAAAGCCATCGAGCGCGCCAAATCGATTGATACCGAAGTCGACGTCGAGGATCGCGATCCGCACGCCGAGCGCACGATGCGCCGCGCTGATACGATGACCGTCGGCGAACTCTACCGCGAGTGGCACACACGCTATGCGTCTGTGAAGCTCGCTCGTGCCCATACCGACGAGACCACGTTTCGGTGTCACATCGAGCCGGACTTCGCCAAGCGCAAGGTGCGTGAACTGACGCGCATCGAGATCGGCCGTTTCCGTGACACCGTCGCGAAGAAGGCCACGCCCCATACATCAAACCGCGTCATGATTCTGCTGAGCCGTGTGTTCAACTGGGCGATGGACGAAGGCCTGCTCGAATCCAATCCGGCTGCGCGACTGCGCAAGGCAGCGCAACGCAAGCCGCGCGAGCGCGTGCTGACCCATGCCGGCATCGTGACGTTCTGGAAGTCGCTTGAGGCCATGGAGACGATGACCGGCGAGCATATGGGCCGCGCCGAGAAAGGTCGCATGCTCTCGCCGGCGACACGATCCATCCTGCGGCTTCTGCTCCTGACCGGGCAGCGCCGCAGCGAAGTGGTGGAAGCGCAGAAATCCGAGCTGGAACTTGAGGGCAAGGAGCCGGTGTGGACGATTCCGGGCGCGCGTACCAAGAACGGCCTTCTGCACCGCCTGCCGCTCTGTCCCATGGCGGCGGCTGAGTTCGCGAAGGCGCTCAAGGCCAGCCCGGAGAAGAGCAAGTTCGTCTTCCCCTCCCCCGACGACCTGATGCAGCCGATATCGGCCGAGGCCGTGACGCGGGCCATGGCGCGCATGATCGCCGAACTGAAGATCCCGACCGTCTCGCCCCACGATCTGCGACGCACTGTGGGCACGGAACTCGCGCGCCTGGGCCTGCCCGTGCATGTCCGCTCGCTCGTGCTCAACCATTCGCCGATGAGCCGCGGCATCACCGATGCCGTCTATAACCGCTATGCCTACGACAAGGAAAAGCGCGAAGCGCTTGGCGCGTGGGAAAAGGAGCTGAAGCGGCTGCTGTCGCGGACAACTGCCGCTCCTGCGGAGGCAGCCGAGTAGAGACCTGATTTCTTGTAAAACCGCGGGGCGTCGATTTACATCGCATCGGCCCCATGCGATCAACGCCGGAGGTCAACCGCCAGCACAAGAACGCCGATGACCAAGCGCAGGCACTCCTCAACGGCCAATCCGCAACAGCCAAAATCGCCGCCCGGACCCTACCCGACCTATGATTACCGGGACGCTGAGGATGCGGGCTGGCCCGGCGTCGCCGATCAGCGCAACGCCGATCAGATTCGCCTGCGCAATTCGGCCCTCTATCGCGAGGCAGCCTTGGCGCTCGACCGAATAGAGACCAGGCACGATCTCTCCATGCACGACCGCATCGCATTGCGGGAGGCACTTGCCGAACATGCGCGCGCCTTCCAGGCGACGGGTGTCGACGAACCTGACCCCTGCCTTCCGGGCGAGGCGCCGGAGCGCTGGTCGGAGCGCGACGGCCGCAAGGAGAATCCCATCGCTTTCATCCGCCGCGTCTATGCGCCATGGCTCAACAGGGGCCTCACGCGCGCTCATCTGCTCGCCATCGACCGGACTCTCTATACGGCGCTCGCCGTCTGGATGCACCGGCATCCGGACGAAGAGTTTCCCGAGCTTGCACCATCACAGTCCGAACTCTTCACGCGCCGACAGCAGCAATCGCCTCGCGACAAGTAAAATGCACTAGCATCGTTTTACATATCGTGGTATCACTATAGACATCGGCCAAGAGCCGGGTGTCCCAAGCGTTCCCCCCATTGTCGCAATTTCGATGCGCGCGCCCCGCGCGCAAGGAGCACCCTCATGTCTGACGACAACAGAAAGGACCCTCCCTCCCTTCACCACCTGCGCATCATCACGCTCAAGGAATTGCGCAGGCTCGTCCCGTATACCGATCAGCATATCCGGCGGCTGGAGAAGGCAGGGAAGTTTCCCCGGCGCATCAAGCTCGGTGAGAACCGTGTCGGCTGGCGGCTGATCGACATCGAGGACTGGCTAAGAGCGCGGCTGCCCGCCCAAGTCTATTGCGCCGATCCTGAGACGGCCGAAATCTTCTAGGTGCCTTCTCCATGTTAGCCGCGGCCGAGTTCGGCCGCGCTAACCTGCCGGTCCTGCTGTTTGCCCTGGTACGCGCGACGCCCAAGGGTGAGAAAATGGGCGTATCCCGGAGTCGCGTCAGGGATTCCGCGCTCTTGGCCCGATCCGAAAGGTGAGAGATTGGGCGACGCCGAGTCCTGGCCAGCCATTTCCTTGGGTTGCGCACAGCCAAAGGTGAGAAATTGGGCGGCGCCAAAGGTGAGCCTCCGTAAAAGGCGCATCTCACGTCTTGACCTCTCACCGATTGATGCGCCACGCTTGCAACCGTAAGCATGCGGAAGATCGACGCCACCACCACCTGCCCTGAAGGTTTCGAGGAACCCGCGCCAGCAAAGCTGCCGAGCCGACTGCTCGCCACCGACATGAAGGTTACGGGCCAGCCGCTCGACCCTGCCAATGTCGGCCGCATCATCAAACCGCGCGAGCTCGTCGATATCGTGGAGCTCACCCCGCTCAACCGCAGCGAAACCATCCTTTATAACCAGCTGCTCGCCAATGCCTGGAACAGCATCCGGACGCAGCACGTCCACAAGGTGCTGAAAGCGTCCTTGCGCGGGTCGCACCAGAGCAACGACCGGCTCGAAGAGGCCTTCGACAAGCTCATGGAGGCATGGGCAAAGATCCGCGCCCGGGACCCGCAAACCGGCAGAATGGCGACGTTTCGCGTCCACCTGATCGGCACCAACAAGGAGGAGGACTGGGACGACGGGTATTTCTATTACACGTTCCCGCCCGACCTGCTCGCCGTCATTCACCAGAGCCGCGCCTGGGCGACGATCAAGACGCACATCATGTACGCCCTGCGCTCCAAGTATTCGATCCGCCTCTACGAGATGATCGAGCGCCGCATCGGCATGTACAAACAACATGAGGAATTCACGGTCGACGAATTCCGCGCCATGCTCGGCGTGCCGAAGGGCAAACTCGAACGCTTCGCCGAGTTCAACAAGCATTGCCTCAAGCCCGCCCTCGCCGAGGTCAACCAGCTCACCGATTTCCGGGTCGAGGTCATGGCGGTCAAAAAGGGCCGCTCCGTCGAAAAACTGGTGGTCTCGTGGTTCAAGAAATCGCCCAAGGAGTTGCAGGCCGCGTTTGATGAACGCGAGCGCAGCCGTGTCGGCCGCGAGGCCCGCCAGACCGGGAAGGTCGAACTCATCCGCTTCGATGTGGCCGAGTCTTAAATCACCCGCCCAATTTCTCACCGATCGCTCCGGGAGGCCTGAAATGCGCCTCCGCGCCGCCCGGTTTCTCACCGCCAGGCGCCCGATCTCTCACTTCAAGCGCCCCTTCTCTCACCGCTCATCGCCCAATTCCTCACCTAACCCGCCCATTTCCTCACTTTTGGCTGCGTAAACCACGGACACAGCAGCGAAATTTGGCATCTGAATCTGAATCTTGAATCATGAATAAAAAGAAGCGCAACCGCGCCACGTGAAACATCGACATGAGTGCGGCTCGCATGCGCTCGCCGATCATGGAATGGCCGCTTATGCGGCCATAAGCGTTGGTCCCCTCACCCTGCGCTCGCGCTAAGCGCTCGCTCCGCCGCACCTGACAACAATGGAATCCGCTAACGCGGATGAGTCATGTGGAAAGCCATGGAAAGACCGGACTTCATATCCATGGCATGCGCTAACGGAAGGGTCCAAAGGGGGCTTGGCGGGTGGGAGCTTGTGTGTACCAACCATCGAGGCGCCGGCCAGTCTCCTCGTGGATAGGCCGTATTGGGCTTGTGGCGCGCCGTCATGCGCATGAACCGATACGAGCGCCAGGGTACCCACCCTCTTCCAGATGCGCGATTTGGAGCGCTCTCTCGGGCATGTATTCTCTGCCGCCCAATTTCTCACCTTTGTGCCTGCCCGAAACTGGCCGCAGGCCGCGGGATTCCGCGCCAAAGGTGAGACGACGCCCAGTTTCTCACCTTTCGAATCGCCCTGGGGATGGATGCTCCGCCCCGGCTTGATCCTTTCCGCGGGTCCTTCACGCTGATGGCGTGACCAACGATCCCGTCCTCATCGCCTATGCCGTCCGCCGCACCAAATCCAACAAGCCGGTCTGGACCCGCATCGGCTGCGCCTACCCGCATGATACAGGCGCAGGCCTCACCGTCGTCCTCGATGCGCTGCCCGCCGATGGCCGCATCGTTCTGCTGGAGCGCGGCGACGATGACGACGAGCGCATTCAGCGCGAGGTCGCGCGATTGGCACGAAGCAAGTGAGCAAATCCACAGTTGGGCAGTTGCTAACCGCCTTCGGCCCGCACCGATGGCGTCCACCGCTTCAGGGCTTCTTCGTACGCCGCGAGATCGAGCGCCCCTGCCCCTTTGCACACATGCGCGGCCGCTTCTTCGTCGGACGAGCCATACGCCTTTTGCAGGCGCCAACGCCTCTGCAAGAACTCCATGCCCCTGCACGACGCGCTGCTGAAGATGAATTCCGGCGACGGGTGCTCAGTCAGAAGCGCCTGCAGGCAGGCGCTTTCGTAAGTCTTGGCCGGCATTGCCTTCAGCTTCTCAAAGAGTCCCCGATAGCCCGCTAATGCCTGCGAGAAGTCGGCAGGCGTCCCGGGCTTCTGGACGACACGCTGGATGATCTCGCTTTGACGGGGCCAGTACTTCACCGCCAGGTCCACGCCGCACTCCGCCTGATGTGCCTTGCTCTCCTCGCCCACGGCGTGCGGAAACAGAGCCTGATCGAGCAGCACCACTGGAATCGAGACTGATTTCCGCCGCAGCATCCATGAGCCGCTGTCGCATGCGTGGTTTTCAGGGATCGAGCGCAGGAAGATCCCGGTGCCGGCCTCGCTCAAGACTTGCGGGCCGGTGCGTTCGCCGAACCAGCCGGCCGCAAGGCAGATATCCTTCTCCTGGATGAGGAAATCTGTTCCGCTCAGACGCTGCAGAAAAGCTTCGTCGCCGTCTTTCAGCGCAACCCGGAAATCGTTGAGTCTCTCTTGGTAGGCAGCGAGCTGCGGCCGGAATTCAGGCGCTGCGGGACAGCTGGTGTACTGCCCCAGCGATGGCATCAAACCGCAGGCAATGTCGCGGATTTTCAATGCGCCCGTGTAGTAGTTCACGGCCGTCGCTATGATTGTAGCCGTCACGATCACCGCGGCCCAAGCGCCAAACCGCCGCCTGTAGCGTTGCCAGAGGCGCAACATGGCCCCGACTCTCCTTACATGGACAACGAAGCATGCCCGTCAGGCAGCAGGAAAATTCGGTCCTTTGTGTGATCGCGCCAGAGCCGGGGGTGCTGCGTTCCCCTCGCCTTCATCGCGCAAGCTGTGCGCGAAAGCCTTAGCCGCCGCGTAGCTGAGGACGCCGCCCGCGACCGTGGAAACCAGAATGCCTGTCAGGATCGCTGTCGAACCCGCCGGAGACGATGTGTACGATATGTGAGGAAATAATTGCTTCGCGGCGAACAGCGACGCCTCAAATCCCCAGGTCGCGCCGGTGACGGATATGGCCGCCAGTGTGATCGTGCCGAAGGCCTTTTTTACTGCGTGGTTGAATGCTTCTCGTGTCGTCATGGGTAGCATAATACAACGTATACGGATTAAAATGCAACTTTTCCATATTGCTCGTTCCGTATTGGCGCAATTCCGGTGAAACACAGGCTTCCGGCTCACCAAAACCATGGCTGCCCGGCGACGATCGCATCCTTCGCGAGGCAGCCCGCTCCGCGCCAGGGAGTAAGAGGGGCGGCGCCTCGCTTTGCCGCCAAATTGGCAGTTAGGCCTTGATTGACCGCCAAATAACTGCCATTTTGGCAGCCATATGGCGATAAGTGACAACTTGACTGACAGGATGGCGGCTATGGCACGCCGGGACCAGGACTTCGAGGCGCTTCGGGCGGCGATTGCGCGGTTTCCCGACGGGGCATCCCTGGAGCAGATCAAGGATACCGCTGCCCTCCCCGTCTCCGAGCGCACCCTCATCCGCCGCCTCGCCGAGCTGGTCGAGCGCGGTGATGCGCGCAAGAGTGGCGGCTCCCGCGCAGCACGGTACTTTACCATCGGCCCGGCAGCCGCAGAGGCGCCGCCGCGCCCGGCCACGCAAGGCGACATGTTCGTGCCGGTGGGAAAGGCCGGCGCCGAGGTCCTGCGCCTGGTCAACCGGCCCGTAGGTGCCCGCACGCCCGTCGGCTACAACCGGCAATTCCTTGCCAGCTACCAGCCCAATCGCACGAGCTATCTCACCGCCGCAGACAAGACGCGGCTCGAAGCCGTCAGCAAGACCGTGGATGCTGCAGATCGGCGTGCCGGCACTTACGCGCAGCGCATTCTTGCCCGCCTGCTGATCGACCTGTCCTGGAACTCGAGCCGCCTTGAGGGCAACACCTACTCCCTGCTCGACACACAGCGTCTCATCGAGGCGGGCGAGCCTGCCGAGGGCAAGGCGGCCACCGATGCGCAGATGATCCTCAATCACAAGGCGGCCATCGAATTTCTTGTGCAGTCGGCCGAGGACATCGCCTTCAACCGCTACACCATCCTCAACCTGCATGCCCTGCTCGCCGAGAACCTGTTGCCCGATCCGGCTGCCGCCGGCCGCATTCGCCAGATCCCTGTCAACATCGGCAAGTCGGTCTATCACCCGACCGACATCCCCCAGGTGTTGAATGAATGCTTCGATGAGGTCCTTGCCAAGGCGCAGGCCATCGATGATCCGTTCGAGCAGGCCTTCTTCGTCATGGTGCAGCTTCCCTACCTGCAGCCCTTCGAGGATGTGAACAAGCGTGTCTCGCGGCTTGCAGCCAACATTCCCCTCTTCAAGCGCAATCTTGCGCCGATCTCCTTCGTCGATGTGCCGGACGACACCTACACCTACGGCATGCTCGGCGTGTACGAACTCAATCGCGTCGATCTCCTGAAAGACGTGTTCCTTTGGGCCTATGAGCGCTCCGCTGCCCGCTATGCGGCCATCCGCCAGTCCCAGGGCGAGCCCGATACATTCCGCCTCAGGCACCGGCAGGCGTTGAAGCAGGTGGTCTCGGATGTCATTCGCGAGCCTATGGATCAGAAGCAGGCCGCCCGGCACATTGCTGTGTGGGCCGAGGCCCGCGTGCCGGACCCCGACCGCGCCCGCTTCATCGAAGTGGCCGAGACCGAGCTGATGTCCATCCACGAGGGCAACTTTGCCCGCTACCAGATCCGGCCGAGCGAGTTTCAGGCCTGGCACGCTGTGTGGCAGGGCAAGCCGAAGAAGTCTTCAAGAAGGGCGGCATCATCGGCGCCGAAGAAGCAACGGTAGGAATATCCCTCCTCGCAACCGCCGCCGCTCCCGCAAACATGCAAGTGTGCATTTGCCCAGATGCGTGCTTGGGCGCTTGCGCATGTGCACACACTCTTTTCCTCAGTCCGACAGCGAAAGCGACATGCTCCGGCTCACCAAAAACCATGGCGGCGCGGCGTGGTTCTCGCCAGCCATCGCGATACGAGCCTAGCCGCCCTCGCCCGGCGCGCGCAAGGCCAAGGCGAGCGGCCCTTTCGGGCCGGCCTTGCGCGCTTGGTCGAATGGCGTCTTGAGCGGCCCTCGCGACGGCGGCTCCGAAAACCATGGCAGCACAATTGCGCCATTGCCCAAGTGACGGCTTACCCAAATCCACATTTGCAGTGATGTCGGTTTGCACAAACGGGCAAGCCTACAGATGCAGATTTGCAGGGATGCGCATTTGCGCCGGTGCGCAAGAAAGCGCTTGGCCGATTGAACGAATACGGTACCCTTTATTCATACGAGTACTGATTTACCCAAGTCCATATTTGCGCAATTGCACTGTTACCCGAGGTTTCATGATCATCACTTTTGCCTCATCCAAAGGAGGCGTCGGCAAATCCACCACCTGCGCCTGTATCGCCGCCGCGCTTGCGCTTGAAGGACAGCGCGTCCTGCTCATCGATCTCGACCAGAACCGCACTCTCGACCGTTGGGCGCGCAAGGCGCCGATCGCAGGCCTGACCGTCACCGCCATCGATCCCCAGAAATTCGGCGGGTTCTTCCGCGACGCCGAAGCCTCCCGGGACTACGACCATATCTGCATCGATCTGCCCGGGAGCAGGGAGGTCACCCTGTTCAAGGCGCTTGCGCGCTCCGACTTGGTGGTCATTCCCGCCCAGGCATCGGAGCCGGACTTGCGCGAGGCTCTGGTCGTGGTCGGCGACATCCGCGACGTCAACGAGACCACCAACCGCGACATTCCCTACCGGCTGCTGCTGACCAAGGTCTACCCCTTGCGCACGCGCGTCACCGACTTCGCATACCGGGAGCTCGAGCGGCTTGGATTGCCGCTCTTCCGCACGGCGCTCGTCGAGCGCTCCGCTTACCGCGAGATGTTCCTGAACGGCCAGCCGCCGACCGTCTCCGAAGCAGGGAAGGGGGCGGGGCTTGAGGTCACGAACCTCCTCGCAGAAATCCGCGCCATCGTCGAAGGCGCGCAAGAAGACATCAGAAAGGCAGGATAACGATGAAGACCGAACGCGCACCCTTTGCGCCCATCTCACCCGATATTGACGACGACAAGCTGGAGCGCCTGGCGGCCGAGAAGGGCGTCGGCGCAATGGTCAAGCCCGTCGCCAACAGGGCAGGGGAGGGGAGGCGCAAACCGGCGGAAAGCGTACGGCCCGCGCAGTCGGCCGACGCGACGCCCCGCAGCGAAATGAAAAGCCTGAACCTAGAGCTGCCGGTCTATGTCTGGACGGAGCTGAAGATCCGTGCCGCGCAGCAGCAGACAAGCCTCAAGCACGTCGTGATGACGGCGCTCGTCAAGGACGGCGTGACCGTCAGGGATGCCGACATGATTGAGGATGGGCGGCGGCTGCGGTAAACCCAGGCGTCACGCCTATTTCAGGCGGGTTATGAATAGAAATGGCATCTATTGCATATATCATGCAGATGGTGCATAGTTCGGCTATGGAAGCGAAAGATCATGGACCTGACCCTATGCAACACTTCGAGATCGTTCTGGCGTTGGTCAGAGCTGCGCTTGAGTCGAAAAATCCGAGGGTTGCCCATCATGTGACCCGGCTGCGGGACGCCCTTGCCACGGACGAGCAGGATCAGGCCTCTAAGCTGACGCGGCTTCTAACAGCCGCCGGCAAGCGCCAGGACATGACCCCGCTCGCCTTCGACGAAATGCGCCATATGGGGGCTGCTGCGCGCGATAGATTGTCAGGCGAGGTCCTGACACGAAACACGCCTGTTCCCCACGACAAGGAATCATCCGCTCCGCTTGTCAGAGTCATTTTTCCGGATGATCCGGCAGGCGTGATGCCGATCTTTCCGGCCTACCTCACCGAAGCCATCGAAGAGCTACTGCAAGAATGGACCAAGCTCGATCGCCTCGCCCTGCTCGGAGCCGCACCACATCTGCGCTGCCTGCTCTACGGCGCGCCCGGCGTCGGCAAGACCCAGCTTGCACGCTACATCGCGCGCCGTCTCGACCTTCCGTGCGTTGAGGCGCGTCTGGACGCGCTCGTCTCCTCCTTTCTCGGGACGACCGCCCGCAACATCGGAGCTTTGTTCGATTTCGCCAACCGCTACCGATGCCTGCTGTTCCTCGATGAGTTCGACGCCGTCGCAAAGGCACGCGACGATGTTCACGAAATCGGAGAGATCAAGCGGGTCGTCAATACACTGCTGCAATGCCTTGATGCCCGAGACGGTCGCGGCTTCACGATTGCGGCCACCAATCACGAGCACTTGCTCGACAGCGCAGTCTGGCGTCGTTTTGATGCCCGTATCGAAATCCCGAAACCCGATGCGCAGACACGGCAGCAAATATTGATGCGCTCCCTCGCACCTGTCGCGCTCGACGAGGCGTCGGCGCGCGTGCTTGAAGCCTTGACCGACGGACAAAGCGGGGCCGACATCACCGGCCTGGTGCAGGCGCTAAAGCGCTATCTGGCGATCCATGGTCAGCCTAGCGAGAAAAAGCTTTCACGCTCAACACTTATTCATGCCCTTCGGCGCTTCGTTGTCATGAACCCCCGCCAGTTCGGAGACGAGCGGACGAACGCTCTCAGAGGTGATCGGGAATTGCTCGACAAGATCCTGGTCGATGCCGGGCTGAATCAGACCGAGCGTGCCGAGATGCTCGGCGTCTCCCAAAGCACGATTTCCCGCAAGCGCGCGGTAGGCGGTAAGCGGCAGAAGACGAGAGATTCGCATGGCTGATGGAGACAAAATTCTGCGGCCGGTTCAGGTCCTCATGGAGGGTGAGCGCTTTCATGCGAAGCCCAATAAGCCCCCCGGCGGAAGTCAGAAGGATTTCTTTGCGGGCGACGATGAGGGGTTTGCCCGGCACAAAGCCGAAGTAACAACCCGCCTGAGCAACATCGCACAGACGCTTGAACGCAAGGACGAGCCGCTAGGCTTCATGCATGTCCAAATGCGCGAAACGGCTCTGGCAAAGTCACACCGGCCGCTTGATCGGCTATTCACTGCGCATAATCGCTTTGCTCTGGTGGGCGGTGACAGCGATGGCAATCTCATCGTGCAGGGCGCACCGCGTGCTTTGCAGGAGTTGAGCGATCTTATATCTGAAAAGGCTGAACCGACGCCGCGCAAACGCGTGGATCGCAATACCGGCAAGCTGGTTGATGCCGTTTCCGAGTACCGAAGCGAGCTGGGCAGTATCGAGGAAATACGTCTGCATGACCGCGACGACCGCGTCGGGTTCGAGGCAAGACTCGCCATCGAGACATTGCAACGCAAGGATGCGATTGGCTCCTACGTCGTGGATTTGTTTCGCATCGACCAAAGCATCGCAGGGCAGGGAGCAGTGCATAAGGCGCTTATCCGCTTCCTCGAGGCGATAGGCGAGATTTCAGGCGGACTCGAAATCAGACCGGCTCTGCCAGAGGACCTTCGCAGCCGTTTGCTGCATCCGACGCTGTCCCTTTCGCTGAGGCTCGTGCAGGACCCGTCGCGCCGTTCGATTATACTTCCCCGCGAGCTGCGCGGCGATGCGCCGCCGGTCGCTTTGAGCACCTCCGCATCAGCGTCGTCCGGGTTGCGCGCCGGAGCCGATCTCGATCCTAAGCGCCATGAAGATGTTCTGGCTCTGCTCGCAGAACAGACGCTGGTGCGCACGGTTCAGCTTCCTGTCGTTCTCGACGAGGGAAATTCCCTGGCTGTACCTTCCGGCAAGACGATCTCTATTCCTGCGCCTTCTGCTTCGATCGATTATCCCGTGCTCGGCGTCATCGATGGAGGCATCGCCGGGGTTCCCTCGCTGGCCCCCTGGATTGCCGGCACTGCCAATCATGTGCCCATTGCCGAGCGTAATGAGTCCCATGGGACCTTTATCGCCGGCCTCAGCGCCGGAGCCTATCACCTCAATGGCAGCATCGCCGACTATGTCGAAAGCAGCGGCGTCAAGGTATTTGACCTCGATCTGTTCCCACGCAAGGATTTGCGTAGCACGTACTATCCGGACTATCCCACATTCTTCGATCAGGTCGACGAGTCTGTCCGCGCAGCAAAGCAGGCAGCAAACGTCCGGATCATCAATTTCAGCTTTGCTTGCGGTCCTGCTCAGACCGGCGCCTACTCGATCGCTGCCGAAGCATTCGACAGCATCGCCCGAAAGCACGACGTCATCTTTGTTGTGTCCGCCGGGAATCTTGAAGGCATCGAAAGTCGCCCCGCGTGGCCTGAAGCGGCCGATGATGCCATTCAGATGCTTGCCGCCCAAAGCCAAACCCAAAGCATCACGCCGCCTGCCGAGGCGTTTCATGCAATTACAGTTGGAGCTTTGAACCCACCCGGCTTCAAGGATCATCCCCTCTTGCTGCCAACGACATACACGCGCAGGGGACCAGGAACTGGCTATTCCCGCAAACCCGATCTCGCACATATAGGCGGCGTCTCGGCTGGCCCGGAGACGGGCAACAAGACCGGGCTTGCTTCGTTTGCTCCGGATGGAGCGGTTGTTGAGCGATGCGGCACCAGCTTCTCTGCGCCACTGGTGGGCGCCACTCTTGCGACACTTGATCAACGTCTTTCGCGGCGCGCCAGCCGGGAGCTGTTGCACGCTCTGATGATTCATCGCGCCAAGCGTCACAAGAATCTTTCCACCAAGACGATCTGCCATATCGCGCCCGAGTTCGTTGGCTTCGGGATGCCACTTCGAGCCGATGAAATGTTGGTAGATGAGCCGCATGAAATCACGATCGTATTCGATCAGGTCCTGCCGCCCGACACGATCCTCGATTTCAAGTTTGCCTGGCCTCAATGCCTGACCTCCGCCTCGGGGCAGTGCAGGGGTGACGTTGACCTTACCATCGTCTACTCCCCGCCTATCGACAGAGCCTTCAAGGATGAAGCGCTGCGGGTGGAACTGGACGCGCATCTCCGGCAGGAAGTCATCGATCCCGAGACCGGCGAGGAAAAATGGGAGGGGCAGCTAGACCATGATGGCGCAGCAACGCCACCCGGCACCAAGAAGCGCGAAAAGCAGATGCTCAAGAACGGCGTCAAGTGGTCGCCCATCAAGCGGTTGACCACCAGGATGCCGAAAGGAAGAGGCGCAAGCTCCAACTGGCGGCTTCTCGTCGAACCGCTGACGCGCAAGGCTGCTGACTTCCCGGCCGAGGGAATTCGCTTTGCGCTCTTGATGACCATCCGAGACCCGACTGGCAAAAATCCCGTAAATGACCAGCTTCGCAATATTCTTTCAGGAATGGGAATCTCGTTGTCCGATATCCAAGTTGCTACGCGAATAAGACAGGCGGCGTAGGTGGCCGCATCCGCCCGTGGGGCGGACCGGGCTCTCGTGAACGGAACCCCGGGCCGGGTTTCCGCCATCCGGCATCGATCCCTTGCGGGATGCTGCGGGGCAGCGTGCATTCGGTCATGTGCTCGCTAGAGTTCGGTGCCATGACGGTGCCAGAACTCATCGACATTCCGGAATTCGCTCATCATCCCGACGCAGAGTTGTTGCGCGGGTTCGATCATCCGCAAGAACATCTGCGCCGATGGAAAGGCGTGCTCACGGCCAAGGCATGGGCAGGGGCCGAGCTTGCATGTTTCTTTGCCGAGCAGGAGGGGCGCGGCGCGCGCTTCGTTCTGCTGTTTCAGGGCGGCAACGAATTTCGGCCGCGTATGGGCGGCGAGGACATGCGCGTTGCCGCCATCGGTTCTGTGTACGAATTGGAGGTCTTCGTGCCCGAGCGACAGACCCCCATCGTTGACCGGGCGGAGCGCGTCAAAGCGTTTGCATAACTCTTGCTGCGGCGCATCGTGACTTGCGTACTCAGCTTGTCATCATCCTCTTTGGTTTAACCACAAACAAAAGAAGGATGATCATGTCTGCCCACTCACTGAAATACACGACCCACGAAGGCGTCACTAAGCTCGTGCCGCTCGACACCATTCGCCTGATTCGCCCGATGACCGACGAGGACAAGGCGCGCGCGAAGGATTCCCTCAAAGAGAAAAGGGACATCGACATCGACGTCGCCCGCGTGAATGTGCGCATCGAGTTTGGCGACAAGTCCTCGAAGCTCGCGCAGGAATCATTGGACGCACTTCGCGAGCAGGGGGTTGCCCTTGTGAACCTCGGCTCCGACCGCTACGTGCCGGCAGCCAACATCACAGGCGCCGAAGCCTTCACCAAGGAGGACGCCGAGCGTCTGAAGGGCGAGGACTACACACTGAAGCAGACCTTCCGCTCGAAGGTCGATACGCGGGCAGGGACCGTGCTCTCGTCGGCCACGCCGGTGCAGATCATGGATCGCCGCGCCAAGGCGATGGAAGCAGTGCCAGCCAACAGCAACAACAAAAAGCCGATGGCGAAGCCGGCATGACGAAAAGGGGCGCAAGACGCCCCTTTTTTCTTCCCTTGACGGGTCGCATGAGGTGAATTTATGCCGGTTCAACAACACGTGCGCCGCGCTTTTTGCGCGCAGCCACGGGCCGTTTACGCGAAGTCTCAGACCGCGTCGCGCTGCCCAGCTCCCCCAGTTTGACCCGGCGTCCCTTGGGGAAGCTTACAACGAGCTCCAATTGACCGCCGATTGCCTTCACATAATCACGAAGCGTCGAAAGCTTCATGTCCGCGCGCTTCTCAAGCCGCGAAACATAGACCTGACGACCCTCCAGCTTCCGGGCAACGTCCTCCTGCGTCATCTCCTTTGCCTCGCGCAGCTCTCTCAACGCGAACTCCTCCGCGATCAGCTCCGCCGCGCGGGCGTTGATCTTCTTCTGACGCTCCGGCGAGAAGGTCCCGAAGACCTTGTCAGCCGGTATGGTGCGATACTCTTTCGTCATTTCTTCCTCCTTGCCTTTTCAAGGGCCGCAAGGTGTTCGTCAAACCTTGCATCAGCTCGCTTGATCAGGCTCTTGTAAAATCTCTTTTCCGAGCCGCCGGATTTATCGCCGGCAACGAGAACGATGGCCTTCCGTTCCGGATCGAAGGCATATGCCACCCGCCACACGCCGGCCGCCGCCTTGAAGCGCAACTCCTTCATATTGGCGTGCTTTGAGTCGTTCAGTGTATCCGACCCTGGCCTCTTCAAGGCCGGCCCGGCCACCTTGAGCAGCATGATCATCGCTGCGAGTTCGTCCTGGACGTCCTCATCCAGTTCGTCGTGCTCACTGGCAAAAGTTGGGTGGAACTCTACCTTCCAGTCCATTGTCCTATCATACCTTGCAAGGTATATGCTTGGCAAGGTATATTCAGGTCGCGGTTGGCTGCAGGGCTACCTTAGATGTTGGCACTGACGTTGGGGAGGAAAGAGGGAGAACCTCAAGTTTGAGCTATGCGCCAGGCGCGCAGCAAAGTTATAATTTGCGGTATATTTCCGGGGGATAGGGGTGGCCAACGAAGCCGACACATGCCGAAAGTCCGTAGTGCCGCTTCTGCAGCGCGCCGGATGGGACAACGAGCCCCATTCGATCGCTGAGCAGCGCACGATCACCGATGGGCGTATCATCCCCGTCGGGAAGGGGTTCGTGCGCAAGCCTCCAAAGCGCGTGGACTACCTGTTGCGCTACGCTCGTGACTTCCCATTGGCCGTCGTCGAGGCCAAGGCCGGTTACAAAACAGCCACCCATGCGGTTCAACAAGCCCGCACCTACGCAGAAATGCTCGGTCTGAAATTCGCGTACGCGACCAACGGGACCGACATCATCGAGATCGACTATTTCGCGGGAACAGAGACGCGAGTGACGGCCTACCCGTCTCCTGCCGCCCTCTGGCAACGTTATCAAACCGGCATCGGTATCGTTGAACCTGCGCGCACGACGCAGCTTCTTACGCCCTACAATCACACCCTTGGGAAAGGCGAACGCTACTATCAGCAGATCGCCATCAACAAAACCGTCGAAGCCATTCTGAAGGGCGACAAGCGCCGCTTCCTCATCACCATGGCGACAGGAACCGGCAAGACCTTCGTCTCTTTCCAGATCTGCTGGAAGCTCTGGTCAAGCCGCTGGAATCGCACGGGAGAGCATCGCCGCCCGCGCATTCTATACCTCGCAGACCGCAACATCCTTGTCGATCAGCCGAAAGACGGGCTGTTTGCCGCCTTTGGCGACGCACGTCACAAGATCGAGTCCGGCGAAATCATTCACAGCCGGGAGATGTATTTTGCCATCTACCAGGCCCTCGCAGAGAGTGAAAACCGCGCAGGTCTCTTCCGCGACTACCCGCCGGAATTCCTCGATCTCGTCATCGTCGACGAGTGCCATCGCGGCAGCGCGCGGGATGACAGTTCGTGGCGCGCAATCCTCGATCACTTCAAGCCTGCCTATCAGCTCGGGATGACCGCCACGCCCATGCGGCAGGACAATCGAGACACCTATCTTTACTTCGGCAATCCAATCTACGAGTACAGCCTGCGCCAGGGCATCGACGACGGCTTTCTCGCACCTTACCGCGTTCACAGGGTCGTCACGCAGTGGGACGCCGCCGGCTGGCGGCCGAGCAAGGACGAGATCGATCGCTACGGCCGCGCCATACCCGACGATGAGTATCAGACTCAAGACTTCGAGCGCGTCATTGCCTTGCGCGCCCGCACGCAGGCCATTGCGAGGCATCTGACCGATTTTTTGAAGAAGACCGATCGTTTCGCCAAGACCATCGTATTTTGCGTCGATCAGGAACACGCTGCCGAGATGCGCGAAGCTCTAGTCAATCTCAATGCAGACCTGATGATACAGCACCCGGATTACGTCGCGCGCGTGACGGCCGACGAGGGGCAGATCGGCAGGGGGCATTTGTCCCGCTTCCAGGATGTCGAAACCAAGACGCCGACGATTCTGACGACTTCCCAGCTCCTGACGACAGGCGTCGATGCGCCTACCTGCAAGAATGTCGTGCTTGCTCGCGTCGTGGGGTCGATGAGCGAGTTCAAGCAGATCATCGGCCGCGGCACGCGGTTGCGCGATGACTACGGAAAACTCTGGTTCAACATCCTCGACTACACGGGCTCGGCAACCCGCATGTTTGCCGACAAAGACTTCGACGGCGAGCCGACCCGCATCACCGAGGAAGAAATCACGGACGAAGGCGAGACCACTTCCACGACCGAAATCACGCCGGAGGGCCAAGAGGGGCCGATTCCTGGCGATGACGAGCCCGTTATCGTCGAGCCGCCGACAGGCGAACCCCGCAAATTTTATTTTGACGGAGGACAGGTCGAGGTCGTGGCGCATCTGGTCCACGAGCTCGACCCGAACGGCAAGCAGCTTCGCGTAATAAAGTACACCGACTATGCCGCCGAGAGCGTGCGATCGATAGCGCCTTCGTCCGCCGATCTTCGCACCCGATGGGCCGATGCGGAAAAACGCGGCGAGATCATCGAGTCTTTGCGCGAACGGGGCATCGACTTCGCAGAACTCGCCGAGCAAACCGGCCAGCCTGACGCCGATCCCTTCGATCTTCTCTGCCATCTTGCATTTAACGCCCCGATCCGAACCCGCCGCGAGCGGGCACAACGCCTCAAATCCGAACGCAAGGATTACTTCGAAAAGTTTTCACCGGAAGCCCGCGCGATCCTCGACGAACTTCTGGAAAAATACGCAGAACATGGTGACGCACAATTCGTGTTGCCCGATGTTCTGCGCGTCCCGCCTATTTCAACACACGGCCAGCCTGCCGAGATCATCAAGCTTTTCGGCGGTCCCGATCAGCTCCGGCAGGCCGTGAACGACCTGCAAGGACTGCTCTATGGCACGAACTAAGAAGAACGGCGCTCATGCCGCCTCGATGACTACGCCGCAGATGCTGGGCTCGCTGCTCAAATCTGCACGTGACATCATGCGCAAGGACAAGGGCCTCAACGGCGATCTCGATCGTCTGCCGTTGCTTACATGGATCATGTTCCTCAAGTTTCTCGACGACCTGGAGCAGCAGCGCGAGGACGAAGCCAGGCTCGCGGGTAAGAAGTTCAAGCCCGCTATCGAAGCGCCCTATCGTTGGCGGGACTGGGCCGCCGACAGTCAGGGCATCACCGGCGACGAGCTGCTGTCCTTCATCAACAACGATGAGACGGTGCGTCCGGACGGGACGAAAGGGACGGGCCTCTTTGCGTATCTGCGCTCGCTCTCCAGTTCCAATGGCGATAATCGCCGCGATGTGATCGCGACCGTGTTCAAGGGCGTCGATAACCGCATGAAAAGCGGCTATCTGCTCCGCGACATCATCAACAAAGTTGGCGCGATCCACTTCACCTCGTCCGAGGAGCTGCACACGCTCGGCGCCCTCTATGAATCGATGCTTCGAGAAATGCGCGACGCGGCAGGCGATAGCGGCGAGTTCTACACCCCTCGTGCGGTCGTCCGTTTCATGGTCGAAGTGACGGACCCGCGTCTTGGCGAAACCGTACTCGATCCGGCGAGCGGCACGGGCGGCTTCCTGGTAGAGACGTACAACTACCTCGAAAAGCAGGTGAAGACGGTTGCTGACCGCAAGCGTCTTCAGACGGAGACCATCTCAGGGTGCGAGCCGAAATCACTGCCCTATCTGCTTTGCCAGATGAACCTGCTGCTGCACGGGCTCGACGCGCCGCAGATCGACCCTGGCAACGCGCTGCGCTTCAAGCTATCCGAGATTGGCGAGAAAGAGCGCGTGGATGTGATCCTCACGAACCCGCCCTTCGGAGGCGAGGAAGAAAAGGGGTTACAGGGCAACTTCCCCGAGGATCGGCAGACTTCGGAGACGGCGCTTCTCTTTCTTCAGCTCATCATGCGCAAGCTGAAGCGCCAGCCAACATCCGCAAAGCGGCTAGCCCGTGCAGCCGTCGTCGTACCGAACGGGACGCTGTTCGGGGACGGCGTGTGCGCCCGCATCAAGGAAGAACTCCTGAAGGAATTCAACCTGCACACCATCGTACGCCTGCCAAATGGGGTGTTCGCGCCCTATACGAGCATACCGACTAACATCCTGTTTTTCGACCGCTCTGGCCCGACCAAGGAAGTCTGGTACTACGAGCAGTCGCTTCCGGAAGGACGCAAGAATTACACGAAGACGCAACCCATGCAGTTCGACGAGTTCAAGGGCTGCATGGCTTGGTGGACGAAGCGTGAAGAGAACGATCAGGCATGGAAAGTTCCCGCAGCGGAATTGCTCGAAGCCAACTGCAACCTGGACCGCAAAAACCCGCGCGGCAAGGTGGACTTCGAACACCTGCCACCCGATCAGCTCGCCGACGACATCCTGCAGAAGGAACTGCGCATCGCCGAGCTGATGAGGGAGATCAAAGCTGCACTTGGGGCGCGGACATGAGTGCGGCTGCCTTTCCGACGGTCAGACTTGGGGAGGTGCTGGCGCAATCGGATCGCGCAGTCGCCTCTTCGGAACTTCCCGAGGTCAATTTGGCAGGCGTCTACAGTTTCGGGCGCGGACTGTTCAAGCGCGGTCCAATGAGACCCGCAGAAACGAGCTACAAGACCTATAACCGCCTCGTGCGCGACGACTTCGTGATCAGTCAACCCAAAGCGTGGGAAGGTGCACTTGCGCGCGTGACTGACGAATTCGAGGGATGGTTTCTCTCACCAGTCTTCCCGACATTTACGGCTGACCCTCGCCGCCTACTTCCCGCCTATCTCGAATGGTTCTGTAAGCGGAAAAGCGTCTGGCAGGATCTACAGATTCTTTCGAAAGGCATGGGAGCGCGACGCGAGACCGTTTCTCCCGAGCAGTTCCTTTCACTTGAAATCCCCCTCCCGCCGCTCGAAGAGCAGCGCCCCATGGTCGCGCGCATCGAAGCGCTTGCCGCGAAGGTGAGAGAGGCGCGGGGGCTGCGCAGCGCTTCGAATGACCAAGCCAATGCTTTCTCGCGTTCAGCTGCCGACAGAGCATATAACGCTTTGGTCGCCACAGATGGCTTGAGCCGACTACAGGATGCCTGCGTTTCTATTACAGATGGCGATCACTTGACGCCCGCCTTCTCTGAAAACGGCGTGAAGTTCATATTCGTTGGCAACGTTTCAACCGGTCGATTGCATTTTGATCGCGTGAAGCACGTCACACGTGACTACTTCCAATACCTTTCCCCGGCCCGTGTTCCACGGCGCGGTGATATTCTCTACACCGCCGTCGGCGCCACACTAGGAGTTCCCGCTGTCGTCGAGTGCGACGAGGATTTCTGCTTTCAACGTCATGTGGCAATCCTGAAGCCGGACCTCAAGACGGCTAACCCGCACTTTATCTGGCATATGCTGAGATCAAGGACCGTACTCGACAGAGCTTGGGCCTCTACGACTGGGTCTGCCCAGCCCACCATCCCGCTCCGCGCCATTCGTGAGCTTCCCATACCCCTGCCGCCACTCAACGAGCAGGCCCGCATCGTTGCCGAACTCGATGCCCTTCAAACCAAGGTCGATGCGGTAAAGGCGCTCCAGACCGAAACCGCCGCCGAGCTGGATGCCATGCTCCCTGCCATCCTGCATAAAGCCTTCAAGGGGGAGCTGTGAGCGTGGGTCAAGCTTTCGATCAACCTAGGAACAAACACAACATGCGGTAGGCATTACCATGTCCCTCGATCAAGCAAACTCTACATTTCAAAAGCTCTTAGACGACGTCAGTGAGCGGTTATCGGCAATCGACACCGAGCAGGATGCCAGGCTGCAATTGATCGATCGTCTGCTCATCGAGGTGCTTGGATGGGATCATGCGGCGATTAAAACAGAGCCTCACTCTCCATCGGGTTACACGGATTACCTTCTAACCATTTCCGGCCAACCGCGCTTCGTTCTGGAAGCCAAGAGAACCGGGAAAGCGTTGTTGGACACGCTCAATCCGTCGTATCGTACTTACAAGGTTTCGAGTCCCGCTCTTTCCTCCGCTTCGGATGGCATCAAGCAAGCCGCAGGATACTGCCTAGACCATGGCGCCGACTTTTCAGTTGTCACCACAGGGCTGCTATGGATCGCCTTTCTTCCTTTTCCGGCCGGAAAATCCTACCGGGAAGGCACAGCGATTGTTTTCCCAACTCTCGCAGCTATCAGAGATAATTTCGCCGCTTTCTACGACCTGTTCTCTAAGGAGGGCATCTCGACGAAGCTTTACAAGCTGTACTTTGCCAAGGCCGACGGTCTCGCGGTGCAGCAATATGATCCAATGTCGTCGGTCAACCAAAAAGCCGACCTAAAGCTTCTTCCCAAAAGTTCGTTGGCAGCCGATTTAGACCCTGTCTTCCGCGAATTTTTCGGTTCATTGTCGGGAGAATCTGACAAGGACATGCTGCTTGAGTGCTTCGTGGAAACGCCCGAAAGTCGCCATGCTGATGCCGCGCTCGAAAAGTTGCTAAGAACCATTTCTGCTGGCGTGAGCACGATTGAGACCGGCACAGGCAGCCAAATCGCTAGGGAGATCGAGAATGCCGTCACGACGATGCGCGGCGATACGATTGTCATCGTTGGCAACAAGGGCGCCGGAAAATCCACCTTCGTAGAGCGGTTCTTTGAACTCGTCCTTGATCGATCCATCCGTGAGCAATGCCTCGTTATCAACATTGATCTACTGAAGTCGAACGGAGATATCGGCGCGCTGCCGGCGTGGCTAGCAGAGAAAGTAAGAGGGGCGCTTGAAGCACAGCTGTTTCAGAACTCTATACCCACTTACGATCAGCTAAAGGGCATATACCACAGCGAGTACGCAAAATGGCGCGATGGCCAGTTTGCGCCGCTCTATAAGAGCGACAAGGATGCCTTCGAGGTAAAGTTCGGTGAGTTTCTTGACGGCAAAATCAATTCTGACGATTTTGCATACATCCTTCGGCTTCTCGACCACGTCGTAAAGAGCCGCAAGCGCCTTCCGTGTATCATCCTGGACAACGCCGATCACTATCCGGAAGCGTTCCAGGAGGCGGCATTCCAGTGGACACAGTCCATAAGGACCGAAATCCCATTCTCGTTTGTTGTCGTTCCGGTCACCGATCGGACAATATGGCGTCTCTCGAAGGCCGGTCCCTTCCAAACGTATAGAAGCAAGCTCTTCTACCTCCCGGTCCCGTCTACCAAAGACGTCCTTGGTAAGCGCATTTCCTATCTCAAAAAGCAGACCAACACTGCAAAAGGTACTCGCAGCTATTTCCTGCAGAAGGGCATCAGGCTGAGCGTCGACAACATCCGCGCATTCGCCGCCTGTTCCGAAGAGATTTTTCTAAACGAACCTTTTATCTCACGACGAATAGGGTGGCTTTCCAACCACGACATCAGGAGAAGCTTATTAATCTCTCAGCAGGTTCTGACTTCCCCGCACCTCAGCATCGATGACTTGGTTGGCGCTTATTTGAAGGCGGGTGCATCAGGTCAGGTGAAGATCAGCTACCGCAAATTCATGCAGGCCCTCATTCAGGGGGAATACAATACTTTTCAGCAGGACAATAGTTCGTTCGTTCTCAATGTCTTCGACGTTTCTCCGGACTTCCCATCAACGCCTCTCTTGAGGCTCAGCGTTCTCAAGCTGTTAATCGATAGGGCCGGCGAGCAATCAGGCGTCGGTAGCTACGTTCCAGTTCCGCAAATCCTCTCCTATTGCGACTCAATGGGCGTCAGTGACGATGCAGTCAGATCCGCGCTCAACATCATGCTGAATTATAGACTTGTGGAGCCTTACGATGCTTCTGCCCAGAACGTCGACGACGCCCAGCAACTTATGATCACTCATTCAGGGCGGATGCACTATGAAATGGCTACGACAGATCTGCTGTATGTCAGCCAGATGGCATTTTCGACATCATTGCGTGCGACGAGCGTCGTCGAAAAGCTTGCCGCCATCAAAAATGGGTATATGACCAACAAGGAATGGATCGAGGTCCGTCGCATCTTCCTTGTATATTGTATAGCGCAGGACCGATCCCAGGCACGAATCCCAACTGATAAGATTTTCGACGGTCAGCGGCAACTCAGGCGAGATTTGCAACAGAGGTGGGTGCTAAACCGCAACCCGAGTGTTGCGCTGACAGACGAAGAAATTCCACCGGAGGTCGCCGTTCCCGAGCGAACCGGAAGAGACGAACTCATTGCAAGCGTCAAATGGTTTGATGAAAAAAAAGGCTTCGGCTTCTTGGCTCATGATCAGCTTGGCGACATCTTCGTTCACAAGAGGATACTTCGAGCCAATGGTATAGACACGCTTGCGGCCGGAGACACGCTAACGTGCGATGTTGGACCCGGTGAAAAAGGTCGCTACCAGGTGATCCATCTTCATTCAGTGACTGCTGCTGCATCTGCCGATTCAGCGGAGGATCAAGCATGGCGAGTGGCCACAATTGACTTCTTTAATTCCGGACGGGGATACGGCTTCGTCAGCGCCTCGGGTTTTACGGACGATGTTTTTCTTCCGGGTCGAATTGTCGACCCCCGCTTAGCAACTCAACTCACCCCAGGCCAGAAAGTAGAAGTCCAGATCGGCCGCGATAGTCGAGGATCGGGCAATGCGATCACCCGCATCCGGCTTGCGTCATAATTGTTGCCTGGCGAGCTAAGCACAGGACACGATTCCTGTGACTCGTCTATGGGTCTAACCCAACCCTTTAATTCCCATAAGTTATATTATCGCTCTTTATTATGGTAACTAGTGCAGCCTCCCGTACTTCACCCAGAGCCGCTTCCTTGTGGCCTTCTCGCAGGCTAGCTGCAGGTCTCTGAGCAGCTTCGCGTCGTCCGCGTCGCATCGTATCCGGCTCGATATCTTGCGGCACACGTCGAGCACGATCGTGCAGTCCCGGCCGCCGAACCGTTGGCCGATGTCACGCGCGTCCGAGCCTATTCTGTGCGCGAGGAACATGGCGATACAGCGCGCTCTATGGACGTCCTGTGCTCGCGAAGCCGACCGGATGGCGTCTCGTGGCACGCCATAATATCCGGCCACGACCTCGAGCACGTCGTCGATCTCGTCCTTTTCATCCATGTCATGCGTTCCTGCCGCCTGCGAGCAGTCGAGCCTTGATCCCCGTTTCGGTGAAATTGCGGCGAGCCATCAATACGGCAAACCTGCACTTGCCCAATTGCGCAGTTTGCTCGGGGCATGTTGCTTCGGTCCAGCTCCCCCTGTGCCAGCCGCCCGCCGGGCGATCTCATCCATGCTGCCGATCATGCGCCGGTGCGCGTCCGCTTCAAGGGCGTCTCTCGCTTCGCTCGCGCCCCCTCGGCTTCGGCTTAAAGCCGGCCGCCTCGCCCTATCGGGCGTCGGTTCCGCGTCCGCTGACATCCCCGGCGCCTCCTCTCGGCACCTGAGACCGCCAATCACGGCGGGCTCTTGAACCGAAGGAGCAATCCATGACTGATATCATCCATGTCCCCTTGAGCAAGCTCGCGCTTTGGGACGGCAACGTCCGCAAAACCGGCATCCGTGTCGGCATCGAGGAGCTTGCCGCATCCATCGCCGCGCACGGCCTGCTGCAATCCCTCGTCGTGCGCAAATCCAAGCGCGGCAAGTACGGCATTGTCGCCGGGCAACGGCGCTTCCTGGCGCTTCAGGCGCTCGCGAAGGATGGCGTTATCGAAAAAGACCGCCAGATTCCGTGCATGCTCACCGAAGGCGAGATCGATCCGGCAGAGCTCAGCCTTGCCGAGAACGTCGTGCGGGCGCCCATGCACCCCGCAGACCAGTTCGAAGCCTTCAGGGCGCTCATCGACGGCGGTGCATCGATCGCCGATGTTGCCGCCAGGTTCGGCATCGCCGAGAGCGTCGTTGCCAAGCGCCTCAAGCTCGGACGTCTGTCTCCCGTCATCCTTGATGCCTACCGCAACGGCGAGATCGATCTTGAAGGCGCACAGGCCTTCGCGGTCAGCGACGACCACGCGGCGCAGGAGCGCGTGTACGAGGAACTGTCCGAGCACAGCTGCCATTCGCACACCATCCGGCGCATGCTTACCGAAGGCGAGGTGCCTGCTTCCGACAAGCGCGTGCGCTTCGTGGGAATCGAGGCTTACACCGCTGCCGGCGGCACGATCCGTCAGGACCTCTTTGACGACGAGGATCGCTGCTACCTGCAGGACCCTGCTCTGCTCGACCGCCTCGTCTCGGAAAAGCTCTCCGCTCATGCCGAGGGCATATCCGCCGAAGGCTGGAGCTGGGTCGAGGTCCTTCCCGATGCCGACTATGGCACGTTCGGCAAGTTCAGGCGGGTCTATCCTGAATCTGCGCTGCTTTCGGAATCCGATCAGGCAGAGCTTGACCGTCTGACCCAGGAATACGACGAGCTGATCGACTGCGAAGATGCCGACGAGGACCGTCTGGCCGAACTCGAGCAACGCATCGATGATCTGACCAACTCGTCTGAAACCTGGCCGGCCGAAACGCTTGCGATTGCAGGCGCCATCGTTGCCCTCGGGCATAACGGCGAAATGCGCGTCGAGCGCGGTCTGGTCCGCAAGGAGGATGTGCACAAGCTTGCTTCCGGTGCGGACGAAGAGTCCGACGACCGCACCCGGCCTGCGCCGCGGACAGACGGTCTGTCACCGCGTCTGGTCGAGGATCTGACCGCGCAGCACAGCGCTGCCATCAGCGCCGAGCTCATGGGCCGCCCTGATATCGCGCTTGCGGCTGTCGTGCATGTGCTTGCGCTCGATGCCTTCTATCTCGGACACGGCGTCGATAGCTGCCTCAAACTCAGCGTGGGCAGCGCGGGCTTGAGCCGATCCATCGCTGATCCCGAGGCGTGCAAAGGCCTTGCCGTCATCGAACAGGAGCGCGAGCGCCTGGGCGAGCGTCTTCCGGGCAACGCAAAGGATCTGTGGCAATGGATGCTTGCCCGTTCGCGTGATGAGCTGCTCGACCTGCTGGCTTACTTCGCGGCCGCAGGCGTCGATGCCGTGCAGCGCAAGGGCGATCAGCCGGATGCATCGCGGCTTCACCACGCCAGGACTCTCGGGCATGCGTTGCAGCTCGACATGGGCAACTGGTTCGCGCCGGGCGCCGACAACTACTTCAGCCGCGTGAACCGTGCGCAGATCCTGGCTGCCATCGACGAAGCAAACGGCTCGCATGCGCCCGCACTCGAAAAGCTCAAGAAGTCCGAGCTTGCGAACCGTGCCGAGCAGCTGCTTTCCGGCACGTCGTGGCTGCCGGAGCCGCTGCGGGTTGCTGTCAACGACAACGACAGCAGCCAGCAAGCTCAGGCGGCCGAATAGGCTGCTACCGTCCGGCTGCGCCGCAAGGTGCAGCCGGATTTCTACATCCGGACGTCCGTAGTTCAGATATGCGGCAAAGCCGATTGTTCGTAAGCGCTTCCTGTGCGTCGGGGCCGCTTCGGATTGGCTAGGTGGATGATTGCTCCGCCAGCATCGCCTCTATCGTGCCCTTGAGGGCATCGGCGTGCTCCGTGATGATGCCCCACAAAATGACATCGCTCACGCGCTGATACTCGTGGCGCAGCTTGTTTCCAATGGTGCGGATAGCCTGCCATGGCGTTTCCGGATGCCGTTCCAGCCAATCATCGGGAATGCGCCGGACAGCCTCGGAGATGACCAGCAGCGAATAGGACGCGGCCCGGACGTCTATTTCGTTCGCCCTGAAACCCTCGAAACTCTCTCTGTCACGAATGGATTGGAGGAACGCCAGTTCGCGCAGGATGTCGTGGAGTGGAATGAGCGCGTCCTTCATCGGCGTCCTGTCAAAGCACCCGCACGGCTTCTCGCTCGATCTGCGGTTTCATGAGCGGATGCAGGGCGTCGTGCGTGCCGAGCTGGACCTTGAGCCCCAGTTCGCGGGACAGCATCTCCTCAAGTTCGACCAGTTCGACGAAGCCGAACCGGCCGGGATCGAAATCCACAAATACGTCCAGGTCGCTGTCAGGCCGTTCCTCGCCCCGCGCCCGCGAGCCATATATGTAAAGCGCCGTCGCGCCGAGGGCTTTTACAGCCTCGGCCCGTGCCTTGATGCGGGCAATGATGTCGTCGCGGCCCATTGGCGGACAAGCTCCTTCTACATCCCAACATACGGCATTCGCGGGGATTTTTCCACCTTTGTCGGTTCACCGCTGCAACGTGATGGGCCGGCCGGCTTGTATGCTGTGCCTACAGGTCGACATCGTTGCGCAGCCGCCCTCTTGCCCCCGCGCCGATCAGGTCCTTCGCGCACCGCCCCGGCGGTCTCTTCACGATGCCGATCATGCGCCGGGGCGCGTTCGCTTCAAGGGCTTCTCGCCCTCGGCCTTCGGCTTCGCCGGGCCGCCTCGCCTGGTGGCTCGGTTCCGCGCCCGCTCCTTCCCCGTCGCTTTCGTCCGGCATCGAGACCGCCATCGGGGCGGGCTCACGAGCGAAGGACCGACATCATGCCCGCAAAGAAGGAGAACGCGCCGCGCCGCGACATCCACGCCGAAATCACCGGCAAGCTCATCGCCGCCATCGAGGCCGATCCCGGCAAGCCCTGCATGCCGTGGCGGCGCAA
>Ga0180220_1000338_pt1 | contig 58442 bp, 46 predicted proteins | sample eDN5th37CBELigBY_FD_151335 | JGI IMG/M metagenome (GOLD analysis project Ga0180220, IMG submission 151335) | Enriched backyard soil microbial communities from Emeryville, California, USA - eDNA 5th pass 37_C BE-Lig BY (version 2) (version 2) | ecosystem: Environmental > Terrestrial > Soil >...
TGCTGCGCCGCTACGAACGCGAGCGCCGCAGCGAAACCGTGATCGCCGCGCGCGGGCTCGATGCGATCGAGCGCGTCTACGGATCGGCGTCGATGCCGCTCGCGTCGATGCGCGGCGCGGCGCTCGCTGTCGCGGGGTCGATCGGTCCGTTGCGGCGCGCACTGGCGAGCCATGCGGCGGGGCGCACATAGCGACGCCTTCTTTCCAGTCTCCCGCTTGCGCGACACACGCTTTCACCTCTCCCGCTGCGGGAGAGGGCAGGGTGAGGGCGATCGGAGCGATGCCACGAAGGTCGAGCTTGCGCTCCGCTTCCCCCTCACCCCGCGCTGCGCGCGTCGACCTCTCCCGCAGGGCGGGAGAGGTGAAAGCATTTCCCTCACCGCTGCTGCGCGCGCGGTGCGAACACCTCGCCGATCGAATGCGCCTGCGGGCGCAGGTGCTGCGCGACCAGCGCGAAGGCGATGATCGCGGCCGCGGTCACAAGGAATGGCACGATCGTGTGGCGCACGGCGGTATCCAGCCAGTGGCGCGTCTCGATGCCGCGCAGGCGCCAGTACAGCGTCGCCGACAGCGCGCCGTCGATCGCGAGTTCGGCGAACAGCGTCGGCGCCGAGAACACGACCCACAGCGATGCGCAGGCGACGACCAGCACGACGAGCAGCAACAGCAGCGGCAGTACGCCGTCGTCGGCGAGCGCGCCGTCGAGCCAGCTGCCGGACGAGCCCGAACCGCTGCGCGCCGAGCGGGTCGAGCCGGTCGATCCGAAGTCGAGACGGGCGCCCTCGGTGTTCGTGTTGCTGGTGTTGCCGGGCACGTCGAAGTTCTCGGCCGGGCCGTGTTCGGCGAACAGACGCACCAGCAGCAGGAACACCGCGTAGGCGACCAGCAGCGCGGCGGGATAGCGCAGTGGCATCGAGGCGAGGCCGGCGCGAAGCATCAGCCAGGACGCCAGCATTCCGCTGCCGCCGGTCAGCAGCACCAGCAGCAGCATGCGCAGGCGCGGGAAACCCAGCCGCAGCAGCCGGTCGCGGATGCGCGCGACCTCGTGTTCGCGCGTCGTTCGGCGCATCACTTCTCCCAGCGGTAGTTGATGCCGGCGCGGTTGCCGCTGGTCGCATTCTGCGCTTCGAAGTTCCAGCGTTTGTTGAAGATGTACTTGAGGCTGACCACTTCACCCGGCGTGAACAGGCCGACGCCATAGCTGAGGTAGAGTTTGGGCGACAGGTACTTGCCGACCGTGAACGCGGCGCCGCCGACCGCGGCATTGTCGGACACGCCCGCATCGACACCCATGCGCGCGCCGATGCCCTTCGCGAGCAGGTCTCCGGTCGCGCTGCCGAGCGCGCGCGCGGCCGTGCCGAGCATGTCGCTTTCGCCGCTCTTGAGGCCCGACAGCGGCTTGCCGGTGACGAGGTAGGACAGCGCCTCGGACTGCTCCATCGCCGGCTGCGAGTAGACCGTCAGCACCGGCACCTGCGCGGTGCCGCGCACCTGCAGACCGGCGACGATCGTGTCGTCGCTCTGGCCGCCGGACGCGCCGAGGATCGTGCGCGCGGCGCGGATGTCGAGGCCGGGATTGTCGAGCGCGGTGCCGGCGAACAGCAGGCGGCCGCTTTCGATGCGCAGGTCCTGGCCGTAGGCCTTGTACGTGCCGTCGACGCTCAGCGTGCCGGTACCGGTCGCGACCTTGCCGGGGCGCTGGTCGATGCGCAGGTCGCCGTGCACGCGGCCGTCGAGGCCGAGGCCGGCGAGCTTGACGTCGTCGCCGAGCCGGATCGAGACGGCGACGATGACCGGCAGCGGCTGGCCTGGCTGCGGCTGTTCGGCGTCGACGACGACGACGTCCGGCGAGGTCTTGGCGACGCCGCCGCCGGGCAGCTTCGACAGGTCGACGTTGGTCTTCGGGATCGTGACGCTGCCGCCGACGCGCAGGCTCTCGCTGCTGCGTTCGATCACGAGGTCGGGCGAGACGACGACCTTCGCCGCGGGGATGTCGGCGGCGAGCACGTTCTCGCCCTTGATCGTCGCCTTGAGCGGCGCGTCCGCACCGAAGCCACCGCTGCCGGACAGCGCGAGCGAGCCGTCGCCGGACCGGAGCGTGCCTTCGAGCACGAAATGGTCGGCGTCGGTCGAGCGCGCGGTGATGTTGCCCTCGCGCAGCTTGAGCCCGGCGCTGGGCAGTTCCGCCGCGAGGTCCTTCAACGCGAGCGCGCCGGCGAGCTGCGGCGCGGCGGTGGTGCCCGCGAAGCGGTAGTTCGCCTCGACGCGGCCCTTCGCGTTCGCGACTTCGGGCGTGAGCAGTTCGACGAAGGCGAGGCTGTTCAGCACGAGGTCGAGCCGGCCCGAGAGCGTCTGCGGGCCGCCGATCGCGCCACCGAGTACGAGCTCGCCGTCGAGGCGGCCGTCGTGGTCGAGCGACGCACGCACCGTCGCGCGCGTGGACTGCGGCGAGAACGTCGCGTCGAGTGCGAGCCCGGTGTACGCGAGCAGGGGCTGCTCCGCATTGTCGGGATAGGCGAAGCTGCCGGCCTCCGACGCGATCGTCGCGTTGCCGTCGAGCGCGCCGTTCGCGCCGCGGCGCAGCTCGCCGCGGCCGCCGAGCACGCCTTCCGCGTGCAGTGGCGCGTCGGGTGCGCCGAGTCGCGTGAGCAGCGCGATCGGCAGCTGTTCGAGCCGGTAGCGCGCGGCGAGCGCGCCGTCTGCGCCGCCGTTGCCGGCGACGCACAGGCGCGGGCCGCCACCGGCGAGACAGATCTCCTGGGCCTCGAAGCGCTGGCCGTCCCAGGCGAGCGCGGCGGGCGCCTCGAGGGCGAGCGGCGGCGCGTCGGTGATCGCGACGTCGAGCGTCTCCAGCGTGCCGCGCCAGCGGCCCTGGTCGTTCGCATGGCCCGCCAGCGCGAGGCGCAGGCCGAGTGGCGAGCCGCCGGCCTCGATCGAGAGGCGGTGCGCCTGGCGATCACCGCTGCCGTCGACCGCGAACGTGTCGAACGCGAGGCTGCCGGCGACGACGCGTCGCGCGTCGACGTCGAGGCGGCCCTGCGGCGGGTCGAGGCTCGTGATCGCAGCGTCGAGATCGAGTGACTCGATCGTCGCGCCGCCGCCGGCGATCTTCGCGCCGCGCGCGTGGCCGCTGATGGCGAGCCTGGGCCACGTGCCCTGCAGGCGGAACTCGCCATCGAGCCGGCCGCCCGCATCCGGCAGCCAGTCGCCGAGCGAGGCGATCGCGAGCTTCACGCTCGCGTCGGTCTGCTGGCCGCCGTGGCCGGCGACGGCGATGCGGCTGCTGCCGGCGGCGACGTCGAACGAGCCGTCGACCACGTAGCCGGGCTTCAGCGCGAGATCGGCCTTGCCCGACAGCGCACGCTTGCGCAACGTGCCGCCGAGCCGGTCGATGCGGAGGGTCGCGTCGGGGCCCGTGTCGGTCAGGGTGCCGCGCGTGGCGAGCGTGAAGTCGATCGCGCCGGGCCAGTCCTTCGCGAAGGCGCCCGGATCGAGCCGATCCGCCTTCGCGTCGAGCTGCCAGCCGATCGCCGGCTTCAGCGCGATCGTGCCGTGTGCGTCGAGCCCGCCTTTCGGCTGCTGCAATGCGAGTCGCCCCAACGTGATCTGTTCGGGCGTGCCGTCGAGGTCGAGCGCGAGGTCTGCCAGCTGCCCGGGCGGTCCGATCGCGAGCTCGCCGCGCGCGTGAAAGCGTTCGGCGCTGCCGCCGGCGTCGAGGCGGCCGTGCGTGGCGAGCGCCTGGCCGACGAGGTCGGCCGGGAGCACGACGTCGCTCCAGTGGAGGGTGAGCGTCGCGGACACCGGTTCGGCATCGAGCCGGACTTCGCCGCTCGCGTCGAGCGAACCGGCTGCTTCCGGGCTGCGCAGGGTGAGCGCCTCGATCTTCAGCACGCGCCCATCGAGCGTGTAGCGCAGCGGTTCGAGCCGCACGCGGTGGTCGTCGGCGGCGACTTCGCCGCGGACCTCGCCGTGCTTCCGGTCGCCGCTGCCTTCCAGTGCGAGCGCGAGCGAGGCGAGCGCGGCATCGGGCTGGATCGTCTTCGGATCGAAGCGCGGCACCGCGACCCGGGCGCTCCACGGCCAGTCGCCGGATTCGGTCAGGGTCGCGTCGACGGTCGCGGCGGTCGGCTCGGCGAGCGCGAGCGCGACGCGCACCTGCCGGCCGTCGCCGTTCGCCTCGAGCGTGCCCGCATAGTCGACCTCGGCGACCTTCCAGCGAAACGCGATCGCGCCGGCGCCGGGATAGCCCTCGAGCGCGGCGATGGTGCCGTTGAGGTCGACCGTGCCGTCCGGCGAGCGCAGCGCGACCGAGTCGATCTTCACGCCCTCGCGCGTCCAGCGCCCGACGACGTCGAGCGAATCGATCGTCGCCAGCGTCGTGCCGTCGCTGGTGATCCGCGCCTGCGTGACGCCGAGGCGATCGAGCACGATGTCGAGCGGCGCGGCGAGCGAGAAGCCGGTCGATTCCGGCTCCGGCTCGGGCGCGCGCTCGACCGTGGCCAGCGCGACGTCGACGCGGTCGAGCGCCAGCCGCGTCAGGTGCAGGCGCGACGCGAGCAGCTCCAGCGGTGAGAACGCGATCGTCGCCTTCGCGACGCGCGCGTCGACGCCGGCGGACGGGTCGGCGTAGCGCAGGCCCTCGATCGTCGCCGGACCGGCGAGGCGGCCGCTGGAACGCTCGATCGTGAGGCGGCCATCGGTCGCGCCGATTGCGCGCGCGAGCACGAAGTGCAGGCCGGACTCGGTGCGCAGCAGCCAGTACGACAGCGCGACGACGACCAGGAGCAGCACCGCCAGCGCGATGCTGAGGCGCGCGAGCAGGCGCGCGACCGCGAAGCCGCCGCTGCGCGCGCGGTTCGGGCGGGGAGTCGGCGTGCACGGCTTCACAGGTCGGGTCCGATCACGACGTGGAGTTCGACGCCGTGGTGCTCGTCGTCGTGCACCGGGAAGCCGAGGTCGACGCGCACCATGCCGACCGGCGAGCGCCAGCGCGCGCCGACCCCGACGCCGACCTTCTGGCGGTAGCTGCCGAAGCTCGTGAACGCATCGCCGGTGTCGACGAAGGTCGCGATGCCCCAGTTCGGCTTGAAGTAGTACTCGTACTCGGCGCTGGCGACCGCGAGGTTCTTGCCGCCGATGACGAAGTCCTGGCAGTCGCTCTTCGGATGCGCCTCGCAGTACGCGCGCGCGACCGGCACGAGTTCGTCCGGCAGCGGCGGGCCGACGGTCTGGAAGCCGTAGCCGCGGATCGATCGGTCGCCGCCGGCGAAGAAGCGCAGTTCCGGAGGCAGCTTGTCGAAGTCGCCGACGTGGGTTCCACCGAGCGATCCGCGCGCGATGAAGCGACCGTTGTCGCCCAGGCCGTGGATCCACTTCGCGTCCGCGCTCGCCTGCAGGAAGCTGGTGTCCGAGAGCAGGCCCTTCTGCCCGGCGCGCGCGGCGAGCGTCAGCGACCAGCCGTCGCGCACGAACGCGGGGTCGTCGGCGCGCTTGCGCGCGAGCGAGAACTCGTGATAGAGCAGGGTCGTGTCGCCCTCGATGTTGGCGACCTTGAAGTCGCCGGTGAGGAACTTCGCGCTGAGCGAGCGCGTCCAGCCGTGCCAGATGCGCGAATCGGTCGCGGCGAGGCCGAACGTGCGCGCCGTGCTCGTGTCGGTGTTCTCGTCGCGGAAGTTCGCGCCGAAGCTCCAGGAATGGTTGTCCGGCCCCGCGAGCGGGATCTGGTAGGTGACCGACGCGGTCTTCAGGCGCATCGCGACGATCGCCTCGGTCTTCATCTTGTGGCCGCGCGAGTTCAGCCAGCGCCGCGCGATGCCACCGCGCACGCCGGGCCCGGTGTCGGTGCCCACGAACACGCCGCCGGTGTAGATCGTGCGCTTGGCGGGTGCGAGCACGACCTGGATCGGCACGACACCGCCGGCTGCATGCTCGACGTCGGGCTCGACCTGCACGATCGCGAAATAGTCCGCGTCGATCAGGCGCTGCTGCAGCGCGAGCACGCGCCCCTGGGTGTAGAAGTCGCCCTCGCGCCACGGCACGTAGCGTTGCAGGAACGTGTCCGGGAACTGCGCGCCTTCGAACCGCGTCTCGCCGAGGCGGTAGCGCGGCCCCGCCTTCCAGGCGAGGCGGATCGCCGCGGTGCCCGTCGCGCGCGTCACCTCGACCTGGTGGGTCACGAGTTCGGCGTCGAGGTAGCCGCTCGCGAACAGCGCCGCCTGCACGGTCGCCTTGCTCTTCTCGTAGGCGGCATGGTCGAGCGCCATGCCGCGCGCGGGCAGGAAACCCGCGATCGCGTTGCGCACGTCGCGCTGGCCGTCGGCGTCGCCGTCGACACGCACGTCGACGCTGGCGACCTTGACCGGCTCGCCCGCGTGCACGTGCAGCACCGCGGTGTACGCGTCGCCGTCCTCGCGCAGTTCGCCGTCGACCTCGACGGTGTAATAGCCGTACGGCTCGAGCGCCGCGCGCGCCTGCGCGTCGGCGTGCTCGTACAGGCGCCGCGCCTGTGCGACGGTCACGTCGCGATCGGCGTACTGGCTCGCCTCCAGGCCGGCGAGCACGGCCTCGCGCAGCTCGCCATCGACGCCGTCGAGCTCGACCTTGAGCCGACCGGCCTGCGCCGCCGGCGCCACCGCGAGCAGCAGCGCCGCGAGCAGCAGCGGGGTCCGGCGCCGGACGTGGGGATTTCGGTGCATCGGCCAGTTATAGCAGGCGGGCCGGCCGGCTGTTTCGCCGCCGGCTGAACCGCGGCGCGGCGCCGCGCGGGCGGCCCGCGGTGGATCGCTCAGAGGCGCAGTCCCGGGAACAGGCCGAGCACGCCGACGACGATGAGGTAGATCGCGACGATGACCGCGAGCAGGCGCGGTCGGACCAGGATCAGGATGCCGGCGATCAGCGCGAGCAGCGGTTGCAGCGCGAAGTGGATTTGCATGGGGACCTTCCCGGGATGCCACGGTGAAGGCGCACGGTAGCATCGCGGGCGCGTGTCGCGCCATGCGGGTGGGCGCGAACGCCACGCAAGGGAATACAGTGAGCCGAACACGGTACGCGCGGGGCCATCGGGCGGAGAAGCGGAGACGCAACGCGACGACACGAACGATGAGGGATCCAGCGCATGGCTTCAGGGCGCGCAAGAGGGAGCGCACGGGAGCGAGGCGGGCGGGACACGGTGCACGAAGGTGGCTGGAAGCGGGCGCTGCCGGGCGACGAAGGGCGCTCGCGTCGAGCCCTCGGCCCGCGGGCAGCCCAGCGCGCTCGAACTTGCCGATGCCCTTCCTTCGTGTTCAGGCCGCCCTTTGCGGATGCGTCGCCGGCGTCAGCGTGCGAACACGGTCGCGGCGAGGAGCTGGCGGTCCTTGCGCGTGGTGCGCTTGCGGCGTCCGGTTTCCGGTGCGGCGGCTTCGCCGAACGGCTGGCGGCGCATCTCGATCAGGCCGAGCGCGTCGTAGGCGTTCACGACGTCGAACACATCGGCCATCTTCGCCTTCGCCGCCTTCGCGATCACGTGCAGGGGCGCTTCGCGCATCAGCGTCAGCGCGATGCGGTGCTGCTTGCGGTAGTCGTTGTCGAGTGGCAGCCAGCTCTTGAGCTGGTAGGTCGCGGTCGGGTCGAGGTGCTTGGCGAGCCAGCCGTTCGAGCGCAGGAAGGCATGCAGCCAGCGCAGGCGGACCAGCGGGCGGCCCTCGTACTCCCGGCGCAGGTTCGCCAGCTGTTCGCCGCCGACGCGCTTGCGCTCGTGGCCGCCGAGCGGATCGAGGAAGTACGGCTCGAGCTCGGCCAGCCGTGCGCTGGTATGGAAGGTGTCGGTGACCGGGTCGATCAGCAGCGGCGGGATGCCGGGCCGCTGGATCAGCACGGCTCCGTGCCTGATCAGTGCGTCGAGGTCGGTGCAGCGCCGCTCGTGGCGCACGTCGAGGAACGATGCGCGGGTCGAGACCGGTTCCTCGTCGCGGTCCTCGCGCCGCGTCGGCGTCGCCTGTGGCGTGATGCGGCGTTCGTTCGCGCTGAAGTCGATCAGCTTGCGCGGTTCGGGCGCCGAGGCGCGGCCGACATGGTTGAGCATGCCGACGATCGCCTTCGGGCTGAGCGGGCGGTGCAGCACGAGGTCGGCCCCGAGCACGTCCTCGCCCGGGTCCGCGAGCACGGCGAAATGCTTGCCCTCGTCGAGCGCGCGCACGCGCGCGCAGCGACCGCCGAAGTCCTTCAGGTCGACCACGACGAAGTCGATCGCATCCTCGTCGCCGGCGAATGCCCACGCGTGGTCGAGCTGCGCCTGCGTCACGCGCAGGAACGCGCCGAGCTCCGCGATTTCGGCGGCGGTCAGGCCGGCGGCAACGAGATGCTTGCGGGCTTTCATGACCTGGCGCAGTGGCGGCGGACAGGCGGCCATTATGCGTCGCCCGCGCGCGCAAAGCGTGATGGTGCGCCGCAAGAATGTGACGACTTGCGCGCATCGGGCGACTCGCCGGGCCGTTGGGCCGACGGGCGGTCGGGTGCGGCGGCCACGGCGGAGGTCGCAGCGTCGGCTGCGCTAGACTGCGGCGAGGACCACCAGCGGCGGATCGCGTGCGCGAGGACGACGGACCAGCGGCAGGCCTGGGTACCGACACGCTGTTCGGCCAGGTGTACGATCGCCTCAAGGCGATGGCGGGGCGCCAGCTCGGCAGTGGGCGGAATACGCTCGACGCGACCGGGCTGGTGCACGAGTTGTACCTGCGCATCGGCGGTGAACGCGGCCTCGTGTTCGCCCATCCCGACCAGTTCTTCACCTACGCCGCGCGCGCGATGCGCCACCTGTTGGCCGACCGTGCGCGCGGGCGCATGCGCCAGCGAGCCGGCGGCGAATGGGTGCGCACCACCCTGACCGGCAGCGACTGGCGGCTCGCGCTCGACAGTGCCGAGCAGGCGCTGGAGCTCGACGAGGCGATGAAGAAGCTCGAGGCGGTCGACGAACGCGCCGCGCGCGTGGTCGAGCTGCTCTGCTTCGCCGGGCTGGAACAGGAGCAGGCTGCGGCGGTGCTCGGCGTCGCCGGGCGCACGGTCGCGCGTGACTGGCGCTTCGCGCGCGCATTCCTGAAGAGCGAGCTCGGCGACGGCGACGCGCCCGCCGATGGCGTATAGGCGCGCCTTGCGGCGTTCCCCGGAACGACCATGAGCCCGCCGGACACCCCATCGACGAACCTGCGCGAGCTGTTCGAGGCCGCGCTGGCCCTCGCGCCGGCCGAGCGCGCGGCCTTCCTCGAGCGCCATTGCGCCGACCCGGCGGTGCGGGCGCGCGTCGAATCGATGTTGCGCGCGGACGACACCGGCGACGACCTGCTGTCGAGTCGCCACCTGGACGAGCTCGTGCGCGCGATCGGCGACGAGCCGGCGGCGCCGCCGCCGGGCAGCCGCATCGGGCCGTTCGCGGTCGTGCGCGTCATCGGCGAAGGCGGTTCTTCGACCGTATTCGAGGCGCGGCGCGAACTGGAAGGGGCGACCCAGCGCGTCGCGCTCAAGCTGCTGCGCCAGAACCTGCTATCACCCGACGCGCGGCGCCGCTTCGGGCGCGAACAGCGCGCGCTGCTCCGCCTGCAGCACCCGAACATCGCGCGCATGGTCGAAGGCGGCGTCACCCCGGAGGGCCTCGCCTACATCGCGCTCGAACTGGTCGACGGCGTGCCGATCACCGAGTACGCGCGGGCGCATGCGCTCGATGCGCGCGCGCGGCTGCAGCTGTTCGCGACCGTGTGCCGCGCGGTCGACGCGGCGCACCGGGCGCTGATCGTGCACCGCGACCTGAAGCCGTCGAACGTGCTGGTGACGGCGGAAGGCGAGATCAAGCTGCTCGATTTCGGCATCGCCAAGCTGCTCGCCGACGAGACGGAGCCGGAGGCGACGGTGCTGCCGGCGTTCACGCCGGCCTACGCGGCGCCCGAGCAGGTCGACGGCGGCGCGATCACGACCGCCACCGACGTCTACGCGCTCGGCATCCTGCTCGGCGAGCTGCTGACCGGTGAACGCCAGCCGCCCCCCGCGCGCGTCACGCCGCGCACGCGCACCGGGAGCGCAGGCGCGGCGTCGCGCACGACCGGCACGCGCCTCGGCGGCGACCTCGGCGCGGTCGTCGCCAAGGCGACCGAAGCCGAACCGGCGCGGCGCTACGCGTCGGCCGGCGAGTTCGCCGAGGACGTCCGCCGCGTGATCGAGGGGCGTCCCGTGCATGCGCGCCCCCAGACGCGCTGGTATCGCACGCGACGTTTCGTCGCCCGCCATCGCGCCGGCGTCGGCATCGCGTTCGCCTCCGTGCTCGCGCTGGTCGCCGCGCTCGCACTCGCGCTGTGGCAGGCACGCGTCGCGCGCGAGGAAGCTGCGCGCGCGAACCAGCAGACGCGCCACGCCGAGGCGGTGCGCGATTTCCTCGTGTCGGTGTTCGAGAGTGCGCAGGCCGACGTGCCCCGCGAGCGCCGCCCGACGCTCGAACAGCTGGTCGACGACGCGAGCGAGAAGCTGCTGCGCGACGACGTGCTCGCCGGCGGGACGCGCATCGACCTGCTGCTGACCCTGGCCCGGGTCAGCGTCGCGATCGGCGCCTACGAACGTGCGCACGCGCTGCTGGACCGCGCCGTCGCCGGCATCGGGCCGAAGGCGGATGGCGCGGACGATCTCGCGATGCGGGCACGCGTGCTGCGCGCCAGCGCGTTGGTGGCGCAGGCGCGGCCGGCCGATGCGATCGCCCTCGTCGCGCCATGGCGGCCGTCGCTGGCCCGCGGCGCCGACCTCGCGGCGGTGGACGCGCTGCTCGTGCTCGCCGACGCGCTGTCGGGCGACAACCGCAATGCCGAGGCGCAGGCGGTCGGCGCGGATGCCCGCGTCGTCGCCGAACGCGTCGGCGAAGGGCGCGAGCGCCTGCTGCTGCGCGTCGATGCCGCACGCACGCGTTACCTCGTCAACGCACAGGACTATGCGCGCGGGCTCGCGCTCGCCGACGCCGCCTGGGCGCGCTGGAAGGCGCAGTCGGCGGAGGCGCCGCGCGAAGCGGTCGACCTGCTGTCGGCCACCAGCCTCGCCGCGGAGATGAGCGGCGACCTCGCCCGCGCCGATGCGGCCTACCGCGAGGCGATCGCGGTCGCCGAGCGCCTCTACGTGCGCCCGCACCCGGATGCGGCGTGGGTCATCGGCACCTACGGCAGCTTCCTCGTCGCCAAGGCGCGCTACGACGAGGCCGAGCCGTACATCCTGCGCGCGCTCGCGATGCGCCGGGCCTTGTTCGGCGACGCGCACCCGGACACGCTGAATTCGTTCGCCGCGCTCGGCCGGTTGCGCTCCGGCCAGCAGCGCCGCGACGAGGCGCGCGCGGCGTTCGAGGAAGGCGTGGCGATCTGCCGGCGCGAGGCGATCCGCCACAATGTCTGCCCGCGCCTGTCCGGCTCGCTGGCGCAGGTGCTCGCAGGCCTCGGCGACCTCGCCGGCGCGCGCGCGCAGGCGGACGCCGCGGTCGAGATGCAGCGCGGACTGACCGGCGAGGACAGCGCGCAACTGGTCGGGCCACTCGGCTTCCTCGCTCGCGTGCAGGTGAAGCAGGGACGCTACGCCGAAGCGCTGGAGACGACGGCGCGGCAGCTCGCGATCGCCGAGCGGCACGGCAGCGCCGAGTCGAAGGACGCGCACTATGCGCGGTTCCAGCGCGCGCTCGCCCTGTACGGCGTCGGTCGCAATGCCGAGGCGCTCGAGCTCGCGAGCGCGGTCGTCGAAGCGCAGAAACGCAACACGCCGGACGAGAAGACCACCCTGTTCTCGATGCTCGCGCTGCAGGCGCGCGCACTCGCGCGCGAGGGGCGCCACGAGCACGCGCGCGCGGTCGCGATCGAGGCGCTCGCGATCCAGCAGCGTCCGCAGCCGCCGGACGCGGCGATGCTGGCCGAGCTGGAACGCCTCTCGGGGGCGGTGCGCTAGGCGCACCGGCCATCGCTCCGCTGCCACGCGTGCGTCACCGCGTGGGCGGGATGTCCAAGCCGGAGGTCGAATGGCGTTTCCCGGGGATGCGCGATCACAACCCCTGGAGACTCGACATGTCAGCACGCCGCATCGCGATCCTGCTCGCTGCCCTCCTTCCCGTACCGGCGGTGCAGGCCGCCGTCTACACCGTGGGCGCCGACGGCGCCTGTACCCATTCCACCATCGCCGCCGCGATCGCTTCCGCGGAAGCGCACGCGGGGCCCGATGAAGTGCGCATCGCGAACAACCAGGCCTATGCCGCGCAGGCGATCGCATTCACGACCAGCCAGGCGCTCGACCTCGTGGGCGGATACGCCGATTGCAGCCAGGCCACGCCGAGCGGCCGTACCACGCTCGACGGCAGCGGCGGTGCGAGCGCGCCCGTGCTGCGCATCACCGGCAACACCGGATCCATCGTGCGGTTGTCGAACCTGGTCATCCGCGGTGGCGACGAGGGCGGTGCGCGCGCCGGCGGCATCGATTTTTCCGGCAACGGCGTGCTCGAGGTGCGCGAGAGCGGCATCATCAACAATACCGGTGGCGAGGGCGGTGGCATCCGCGCCGCCGGCACGGGCAGCGATGCCGAACTGGTCATCGGCGCGAACGTCATCATCTCGGCCAACACCGCGCGCTTCGACGGCGGCGGCATCTGGGCGGCGGGCCTGGAGCTGACGATGAACGAACCCGGTGCCTACATCGCGTTCAACGAGGCGACCGGCACGCTGGCCGGGTCGCTGGTGGTCGGTGGCCGGGGTGGCGGACTCTTTCTCTACGGCGGTTCCATCGACGGGTACGCCTACATCGGCAGCCCGTGTCTGAATGGTTCCGGCCCGTTCTACGGCAACACGGCACGTCGCGGTGGCGGCATCGCCGTCTACGCCGGCGACGAGGGTTTCGTGGTCCTCGAGCTGTTCAGCACGTCCACGACCGAACGCACCAAGCTGCAAGGCAACTTCGCCAGCGAAGGTGGTGGTGCGCTGTACCTCTATGCCGAGGACCGTGGCGGCTTCCTGGTCGGCCATGCGGCCAACGCGGTGCTGCGTGGCGTCGACATCGTCGACAACGCCGCGCCGCACGCGCCGATCGCGTGGGTGCAGGAAACCCCCGGCCTGTTCCCGGTCGGCTACAGTGCGGTCTACATCAACGACGACGGGCCGATGCACCCGGCGGCGCTGCCATGTCCGGTCGGTATTCCGTGTTCGCGCATCACGGGCAACGTGGCACAGGACGGCAACGCCAATCCGGTTTCGAACCCGCTGTTCGCGGTCGAGGCGGACAACGAGCTCTATCTCGGTTCGGCCGACGTGCGCGGCAACCAGGGCAGCCATTTCATCCGCACGCGCGGCGAACTCGTCACGGTGTTCAACTCGGCGATCGTCGACAACGCGCTCGGCGGCAGCGTGGTCAGCTCGTCCGAAGGCGACGTCACGATCGAGAGCTCCACCATCGCCGACAACTCGATCGGCGCGAACCATGTACTCGCGATCGACGGCGACTTCCGCCTGCAGCGCTCGATCCTGTGGCAGCCGGGCAAGACCTCGCTGTCGCACTCGGGCGGCGGATCGACGGTGGAGAACGTGTTGACCAGCGAGCGTGGTTCGCTCGACGGCGGCAACACGCCGTACGTGCTGGAGACCGAGCCGCGCTTCGTCGATCCCGCACGCGGGGACTACCATCTGCGCGCGGCGTCGCAGGCGGTCGATTTCGCCTCGACCGGTGCCGGGCCGGATCTCGAGGGACGGCCGCGCGCGATCGACCTGCCGCTCAAGTCCAACCGCATGGGTACCGCGGACCTCGGCGCGTACGAGCGGCAGTCGCTGCAACCGCTGGTGCTGAACGGCGATTTCGACGAAGACCTCAACCTGTGGAACGAGATCACGGCGGGCATCACGGCCTGGGACGGGCTGCAGAACGGCAGCGGTCCGACCGGCTCGGGTTCGCTCCGCGTCAGTCGCAGCGACTTCGTCGGCACCGAGGCGTTCGGAGCGTCGCAGTGCATCCACCTGCCGGGCCCGGGCCGGTACCTGCTCAACGGCTATGGCCGCGGTGGCGGTTCGGGCGCGATGCGCGACAGCACCTGGCTGCGCTGGGAACTGCGCCGCGACGGCGGCGAAGCCTGCAACGCCGGGCCGCCGGACTTCGCCGGCACGCATTTCCTCTCGGCGAGTTCCGCCTTCGTGCGCCCGCAGGTGCCCGCGGTGATCGACATCGACGAGGCCGACTGGACCGCCAACAGTTCGGTAACGATCCTCCTGCGCGTGGTCGACAACGGCATCACGGCGCCGCCGAACAATTCCGCGACCGGATGGTTCGACGGCATCACGCTCGAGGTCGAACTCGACGACGTCATCTTCGCCGACGGCTTCGATCCGCTGTAGGGCGCCGCCCGCGGGCGGTGCGGGCATCGGTCGGCACCGGCCGCCTCCGCCGGCGGCCGGTGCCCGTTCAGAGCCAGCCGGCGCGCTTGAGCAGCCAGTACAGTACGCCGCAGATCGCGCCGGTCACGGTCAGCATGCCGGGATAGGCCCACGGCAGGTCCAGCTCGGGCATGTGGTGGAAGTTCATGCCGTACCAGCTCGCGATCAGCGTCGGCGCCGCGAGCAGGGCGGCCCAGCCGGCGAGGCGCTTGACGACCTCGCCCTGCGCGACCGTCACCAGCGACAGGTTCACGCTGAGCGCCGCGGTCAGCATCTCGCGCATGGTGTCGGTCGCCTCGTTGATGCGCGCGGCGTGGTCGTAGACGTCGCGGAAGTACGGCCGGACCTCCTCGCGGATCAGGCCGGGGTGCTGGCGCATCAGCTGGTTCAGGATGTCCTGCAGCGGTGCGATCGCCAGGCGCAGCGTGACCAGCTCCTTCTTCAGGACGTACAGCCGTCGGATCGTCTCGCGCCGGAAGGTTTCCTCGAACACCTCGTCCTCGAGCGCCTGCAGCTCCTCGCGGAACGTGCGCACGATCGGGAAGAAGTTGTCGACGATGAAGTCGAGCACCGCATAGAGCGAATAGCCGGGGCCGTAGGCGAGCATTTCGGGCGACTGCTCGCAGCCGCGGCGCGCGCTCGCGTAGCTCAGTGATGCGCCGTGGCGGATGGTCACGATGTAGCGCCGGCCCATGAAGACGTGCGTTTCGCCGAACGCGATCTTGCCGTCGACGACCTGCGCGGTGTGCGCGACGATGAACAGCGAATCGCCGTATACCTCGATCTTCGGGCGCTGGTGCGCGTTGTGCGCGTCCTCCACCGCGAGTTCGTGCAGGCCGAACTCCGCCTGCAGCGTGTCGAGCAGCTCCTCGGTCGGTTCGCGCACGCCGACCCAGACCCACTCGTCCGGGGTTTCGAGCACGTCGCTGATCTCTTCGACCGTGATGTCGCGCAGGCGGCGGCCGTCGGCGGCGTAGGCGACGCAGTTCACGACCATCGGGTCGGTGCAGGTCGGGTCGGTCGGCAGCGCGGCGGTCGGGTCCATGCCCGCGATCATGCCGCCTGCGCGGAGCCGGCGGCAATCGCGCGCGCGTGCGTGTTCAGGCGCGCGACGGGCGCCTCAATGCGAGCGCGAGGGCAAGATGGATCGGCAGCAGCAGGAGGATCCAGTGCAGGTTCGCCTGCACGACGCCGGGCAGGATCTTGGTCGCGAGCGCGCTCGCGGCGACCGCGGCGACGATCCACGCCAGGAGGCGCGCACGCGCGCGCGGGGCGGCACGACCGCGCAGCAGCCCGAACCAGGCCGGGAGCAGGGCGAGGCAGAGCGGGTCGAGCAGCAGCAGGTTCTCGTTGCGCCACGCCGCGCGGTGTTCGGTGCCGAACCAGAGGAACAGCAGCAGCAGGCCGCCGAGGCCGCAGAACGCCTCGAACGCGAGTGCGAAGGCCGCCAGGGACGCGCGTCGCGCGCGCCCGCCGCCGGCCAGCCAGCGCAGCAGCATCGCGGTGCCCACGCCGACGGCGAGGAACGGCCAGCGCAATTCCGGTGGCAGCGCCGGCGCCTCGGCCACGCGGCCGCGCGCGAGTTCGACCGGAGCGGCCGCCAGCGGCTGCGCATCGTCGTTCCTCGCACCCGCGACCACGCTCGCGAGCGTATCGGGCACGAAGCTCTCCTGCCAGTAGTCGATGCGCTGGTCCGCGTAGGGGCCGAGCCCGAGGTCGATCAGCAGCATCAGCGCCGGTTCGTGCGCCATCAGCCGCAGCGCGTCGAGTCGCCAGGTGTAGCCGCGCGATCGGCCCTCGCTCTGCGCCAGCAACGCGCCGCCGAGCGCGCGGTCGAGCGCGTCGCGCACGCGCGTGGAGCAGTTCGCCTCGAAGTAGTCGTAGCGGTACTGCGCGTTCTCGGGGCGCGCGTTCCATTCGAGGAAGTCGACGAGCGCGCGCGCCTGCGTCGGCGTCAGCGCGAGCCGCTGCTCGGTGATGCGGCGGCCCTCGGCGCGGTACATCGCGAGGTCGTCGGCGAGTTCGTCCACCGCCATGCGGTAGAGCATGCGCCCGCGCGCGAAGTTGAGCAGGAAGTCTTCCTGGTCGAAATCGAAGATGCCGTAGTTGTAGGCGAGCGCGCGCCCGGCCGCCGGATCGCGCACGACGATCGCGTTGTGGCCGAAACGCTCGAAGAAGATCTCACCGGGTCCGACCGTCAGCAGGCTCACCTCGGGCGGTGGCGGATGGCCGGTGGCGGGCGATTCCGCGGCGAGCGCTTCGGGTGCCGGCTGCGCGCACGCCGGGTCCGCGACGACGAACGCCTGGACCAGCACCAGCAGCGCACACGCGACCACGCAACGGACGCCTCGCCGGCACGAATCAACCGTCACGAATCACCAACCACCGCGCTCACGCCTCATGCACGCGCACCGCGAACTGCTGCACGCGGCGCTCGTCGGCGCGGGTGACCTGGAAGTGGAAGCCGCCGAGCGTGGTTTCCTCGCCGACTTCCGGCAGGTGGCCCATCTCCGAGGTGATCATGCCGCCGATCGTGTCGAACTCCTCGTCGCTGAAGTCACAGCCGAAGCGCTCGTTGAACTCGGCGATCGGCGTCAGCGCATTGACGAGGAAGTCGCCGTTGCGCGCGGGCTGGATCATCGTGTGCTTGTCGTCGTCGTCGTCGTGCTCGTCGTCGATGTCGCCCACGATCTGCTCCAGCACGTCCTCGATCGTGACCAGGCCGGCGACGCCGCCGTACTCGTCGACCACGATCGCCATGTGGTTGCGCGACAGGCGGAACTCCTTCAGCAGGATGTTCAGCCGCTTCGAATCCGGGATCATCGTGACCGGGCGCAGCAGGCCGCGGATGTCGCAGTCGGCGCCTTCGACGAAGCAGCGCAGCAGGTCCTTGGCGAGCAGGATGCCGAGGATCTCGTCCTTGTCGCCGGCGTGCACCGGGAAGCGGGAATGCCCCGATTCGATGACCGCCGCGAGGATCTGCTTCAGCGGCGCGTCGATCGGCAGCGAAACCATCTGTGCCCGCGGCACCATCACGTCGGCGACGCTGAGGTCGGCGACTTCGATCGCGCCCTCCACCATCGACAGCGTGTCGTTGGAGAGCAGGCCGTTGGCCTTGGCGTGGCGCAGTTCCTCGATCAGTTCCTCGCGGCTCTGCGGCTCGCCGGAAAGCGCCTGGGTGATGCGTTCGAACCACGATCGTGGCGGGGGGCTACTGGGAGGGTCCTCGCTCATCTGTAGCGGGCTGGCGCCTGTCGAGGCGGAACGCCGAGTGTACCAAAGCCGTGCCTGCCTTTCGCGAGCGGGACGGGACCGGCGGATGGCCGCCTTCGCGGCCGGCCTGCGCAGTCGAACCCGTCGGTGGAGTGGGGGCCGGCGAAGACGACCGGCGGGACATGCGCTCCCGCCGACGTGGTGCGGACCGCCTAGCGGTAGGGGTCGTCGATGCCGAGGCTGGCGAGGATGCGCGCCTCCAGCGCCTCCATGCGCTCGGCGTCGGCGTCGTCCTGGTGGTCGTGCCCGAGCAGGTGCAGCACGCCGTGGATGGTCATGTGTGCGTAGTGGTCGCGGACGGCCTTGCCCTGTTCGCGCGCCTCGCGCGCGACGACGGGCGCGCACACGACGAGGTCGCCGAGCAGGCGGCTGCGCTCGCCCGGCATCGGCTCGTACGGGAAGGACAGCACGTTCGTGGCGTAGTCGCGGCCGCGGAACTCGCGGTTGTAGCGCCGGCCCGCGGCGAGCCCGACGACGAGGATGTTGACGCCCACCTCGCGTCGGCGCCGCAGGGCCGGGATCGCCGCGATCCAGCGTTCGAACGTGCGCGCCAGCGGCACGCCCTTGCGGCCGGCCTCGTTGCGCAGCCACAGTGCCACGTGCGGCGTCGGGCGCCGTGACTCAGGCTTCATCGCCGCCGGCGCGCGAAGCGACGTCCTCGGCGGTCGCGTCGCGGCGTTCGTAGGCGCGCACGATGCGCTGCACGAGCGGGTGGCGCACGACGTCGCGGGCGGTGAAGAACGTGAAGCTGACGCCGTCGACGTCGCGCAGCACCTCGATCGCATCGCGCAGGCCGGATTTCACGTGGCGCGGCAGGTCGTTCTGCGTCATGTCGCCGGTGACGACCGCGACCGAGCCGAAGCCGATGCGGGTGAGGAACATCTTCATCTGCTCGACCGTCGTGTTCTGCGCCTCGTCGAGGATCACGAACGCGTCGTTGAGCGTGCGCCCGCGCATGTACGCGAGCGGCGCGATCTCGATCACGTTGCGCTCGATCAGCTTGGTCACCTTCTCGATGCCGAGCATTTCGTACAGCGCGTCGTACAGCGGGCGCAGATAGGGGTCGACCTTCTGCGTGAGGTCGCCGGGCAGGAAGCCGAGCTTCTCGCCGGCCTCGACCGCCGGGCGCACGAGGATCAGCCGTTGCACGCGGCTGTCGTTGAGCGCGTCGACCGCCATCGCGACCGCGAGGTAGGTCTTGCCGGTGCCGGCGGGGCCGACGCCGAAGTTGATGTCGTGGATCGCGATCGCGTGCAGGTAGCGCTGCTGGTTCGCGCCGCGACCGCGGATCGTGCCACGCTTGGTCCTGATCGCGACCTCCTGTGCTCCCTCGGCCGCGCGCGCGTCCAGCGCATCGATGCCGGACTCGGACAGGCGCAGGTTCACCTGCGCGCCGGTGAGGGCCTCGCGTTCGGTCGCGTCGTAGAGGTCGCGCAGCACGCGTTCGCCGAGCCGGACCGCATCCGCGCGGCCGGTCACGCGGAACACGTTGCCGCGGTTGGCGATCTCCACGCCGAGGCGCAACTCGATCTGGCGCAGGTGCTCGTCGAACGGGCCGGCGAGGTTGGCGAGGCGCTCGCCGTCGTCCGGCTCGAGCGTGAAGTCGTGGTGGGTGGTGTCGGTCATGGGCCGGCGAGACTAGCGCGCGTGCCCTGCACCCGCCACCGGCCCGCGCCCACCTTGCAAATAATTAAGCATTGAATTAAATTAAGCGGCATGGACACGCCCAGACGCCGTTCCGCGCCCTCGCCGCGGAAAGCCGCGCCACCCGCGCGAGCCCCCGGGCGCCCCGCGGCGGCGAGTCCCGAGCTGCGGCCGCGCCTGCTCGACGCGGCGATCGCGTGCTACGCGCGCGATGGCATCGCCGCGACCTCGCTGCGCGCGATCGCGCGCGAGTCCGGCGTGACTCCCGCGCTGCTGCACTACTACTTCGGCGATGCCGCGCAGCTGCGCGAGGCGGTGGTGGAGGAGCGCGTGCTGCCGGCGATCGCCGGCTTCCGCGCGGCGCTTCCGCTCGACGGCGACGTCGCCTCGCTGATCGAGGCCTTCGTCCACGGCGTCGGCGCGGCGGTCGAGGCGCATCCGTGGTTGCCCGCGCTGTGGCTGCGCGAAGTGCTGTGCGAGGGCGGGGCGCTGCGCGAGGTCGTGCTGTCGCGTTTCGCCTCGCAGGTACCCCAGGCGCTCGCCGCGCGGTTCGCGCAGGCGCAGCGCGAGGGACGGCTGAACCCCGGCCTCGACCCGCGCCTGCTGGTCGTGTCGCTGCTCGGCCTGACCCTGTTCCCGGCGGCGAGTGCACCGGTATGGCGCGGCGTGTTCCGCGCCGACGACGTCGATGCCGGCCGCCTGCGAGCGCACACGCTCGCGCTGCTCGGCCATGGACTCGGAGCCGCATGACATGAATGCCCGCGCCCCCGTCGCCAGCAGGCCGGCCCGCCCGGCCGTCACGCTGCTCGTGCTCGTGCTCGCGGCGTGCGCGAAGGCACCACCCGAGGCGCTCGGCACGCTCGAGTTCGATCGCGTCAGCCTGCCGTCGCCGGCGGCCGAGCGCATCGTCGCCATCGACGTGCGCGAAGGCGAGCAGGTCGCCGCCGGGCAGGCCCTGCTGAAGCTCGACCGGACCCGCACGCAGGCGCAGCTCGCCGCCGCGCAGGCGCAGGCACTGCGCGCGCGCGAAGTGCTGGCCGAACTCGAAGCCGGCCCGCGCGACCAGGACATCGCACAGGCGCGCGCGAACCTCGCCTCGGCCGAAGCCGAGGCGCGCGAGGCGAACGCGTACTACCGGCGGCTGCTGCCGCTGAAGGACCGGAACCACGTCGCCGCGGCCGAACTCGACCGCGCGCGCGCCGCCAACGGCACCGCGCAGGGCCGGGTGCGCGCGGCGCGCGCGGTGCTCGACGAGCGGCTGGCTGGTACGCGCGCCGAGCAGGTCGCGCAGGGCAGGGCTGCGCTGGCCGCGGCCGAAGCCGAAGTCGCCGCGCAACAGGCGCTGCTCGACAAGCTGGGCGTGGTGGCGCCGCGCGCCGCGCGCGTGGACAGCCTGCCGTACCGGCTCGGCGACCAGGCGCCGGTCGGTGCGCCGCTGGCGATCCTGCTCGCCGGCGATGCGCCGTACGCGCGCATCTACGTGCCACAGCCGCTGCGCGCGGGCGTGCAGGTCGGCGATGCGGTGCAGGTGCGCGTCGGCGGCCGCGATGTACCGCTGCGCGGCACCGTTCGCATGATCCGCAGCGAGCCCGTGTTCACGCCGTACTACGCGCTGATCGGCGAGGACGTCGCGCGCCTGAGCTACCTCGCGGAAGTCGAGCTCGGCGCGGACGCGGCGTCGCTGCCGGCGGGCGTGCCGGTGCGCGTCGAGTTCGGCGGGCGCACGCAGTGAATGGTGATGCGCCCGCGATCCGCGCCCGCGGGCTGACGCGCCGGTTCGGCGAACGGGTCGCGGTCGACCATGTCGACCTCTCGGTGCCGCGGCGGCACGTCTACGGTTTCCTCGGGCCGAACGGCTCGGGCAAGTCGACCACGATCCGCATGCTTTGCGGCCTGCTGACCCCGAGCGAGGGCGAGATCGAGGTGCTCGGCCTGCCGATACCTGCCGAGGCCGAGGCGCTGCGCCGGCGCATCGGCTACATGACGCAGAAGTTCTCGCTGTTCGACGACCTCGGCGTGCGCGAGAACCTCGAGTTCATGGCCGAGGTGCAGTCGCTGCCGCCTGCGCGGGCACGCCGCCGCGTCGACGAACTGCTCGCGGAGTACCGCTTCGCCGATCGCCAGCGCCAGCTCGCCGGCACGCTCAGTGGCGGCCAGAAGCAGCGCCTCGCGCTCGCCTGCGCCGTCATCCACCAGCCCGAGCTGCTGTTCCTCGACGAACCGACCAGCGCCGTGGACCCGGAATCGCGCCGCGACTTCTGGGAGAAACTGTTCGAACTCGCGGACGCCGGCACGACGCTGCTGGTGTCGACGCACTACATGGACGAAGCCGAGCGTTGCCATCGGCTGGCGATCCTCGATCGCGGCCGGCTGGTCGCCGACGGCACGCCGGCCGAACTGACCGCGGGGCTCGCCGGGCGCACCCTGCTCGTCGCCGCCGCCGACGCCCGCCGCGCGCAGCAGGCGATCGCTGCGGTCGCCGGCGTCGCCAGCGTGGCGCAGATCGGCACCAGCCTGCGCGTGCTGCTCGAGGCCGGCACGGCGGACGCCGCCTCGCGCATCGCCGCCGCGCTCGCACGCGCGAACCAGCCGGCCGGCGTCGAGCCGGTGCCGGCGAGCCTCGAGGATGTGTTCGTCGCCGCGACGCGGCGCGGCCTGGCGGAGCGCGCGGCATGAACCTGCGCCGGCTGTGGGCGGTGGTGCTGAAGGAACTGCGACAGATGCGCCGCGACCGCATCACGCTGGCGATGATCGTCGCGGTGCCGGTCATGCAGCTCGTGCTGTTCGGCTACGCGATCAACCTCAACCTGCGCGGCCTCGCCGCCGGCATCGCCGACCAGGCGGGTACGGCGGGCTCGCGCGCGCTGGTCCTGGACCTGCTCGCGACCGGCGTCGTCGCGCCGGTCGCCGAGGCGCGCACGCCCGCGGAGCTGGTCGAACGGCTCCGGCGCGGCGAGATCAGCATCGGCATCGCGGTGCCGCCGGACTTCGAGCGGCGCAAGGCGGACGGCAGCGAAGCCGTGCAGGTCATGGTCGACGGCAGCGACACCTCGGTGCAGGCCGCCGCGGCGCAGCTGGCGCAGATGCCGCTGGCTACCGTCGTCGGCCTCGGCCAGGCACCGCTGGCGAGCACGCCGCCGCCGCGGCCGGTGTCGGTGATCGCGTTCAACAACCCGGAGCGGCGCTCTGCGGTCAACATCGTGCCGGGCCTCATCGGCGTGATCCTGACCATGACGATGGTGCTGTTCACTGGCGTGGCGATCGTGCGCGAGCGCGAGCGCGGCAACATGGAGCTGCTGATCGCCACGCCGCTGTCGCGCAGCGAACTCATGCTCGGCAAGGTGCTGCCGTACGTCGCGATCGGCTTCCTGCAGACGACGGTGATCCTCGCGCTCGGCACCTGGCTGTTCGCGGTGCCGATCCGCGGCAGCCTGCTCGACGTCTACCTCGCCGCGGGCCTGCTGATCCTCGCCAACCTGACCCTCGGCCTGCTGATCTCGACCCGCGCGCGCTCGCAGTTCCAGGCGATGCAGATGACGTTCTTCGTGTTCCTGCCTTCGATCCTGCTGTCGGGCTTCATGTTCCCGTTCTCCGGCATGCCGCGCATCGCGCAATGGCTGTCCGAAGTGCTGCCGCTGACGCACTTCCTGCGCCTCGTGCGCGGCGTGATGCTGCGCGGCGCGACGATCGGCGAACTGTGGCCGGACGTGCTCGCGCTCGCGGCGTTCACGACGGTGATGATGGCCACCGCGATCCTGCGCTTCCAGAAGCGCCTCGACTGAGTGCGCTGCGGGACGGTCCCGTCGCGCGCCCCGGTCGTCACGGTGCGGAGGAGGCGACCCCGGACCCGCGCCGCGTCGATCCGGCCGGCATCCCGTGGGCTTCGGTCCCCGGCCCACCCCCGCATGCAAGGCGCGCGGGAACCGTGCCGGCGGTGATCGACCGGTCGAGGTTCATGGGGGCGGTCCCAGGCCGGCCCGTCCGGCCCACGCCTGCCCAGCACCGACGCCTGCGCCGCCGGCGGGGCGGATGATGCGATCCGTCGGGACCGTTTTCCGCAGGGAACCGGGGAGGGTGTCATGATCCAGGCGCTGCTGCCGCGAGCGTCGACGCTCGCGTTCGGATCGGGATTGCTGCTGTCGGCGGCCTCCGCGATCGCCGCGAGCTACCGGGTGTATCCGCTTCCCGTCGCGAGTCCCGACCATGGGCCGCGGGCGCTGCTGGTCGATCCACGCCGCACGGCATCGGCACGATCTATGCGAGCGCCCTGTGGGACCTTGCCTGGTACATGGTCGAGCGGAAGGGTTCGAGCGGCAACCTGATCGATGGCGACGGCGGCGAGAACCGCGTGCTGCGCCTGCTCGTCGAGTCGCTGAAGCTGCAGCCGTGCAACGCAGGGCTGCTCGACGGGCGCGATGCACTGCTCGCGGCCGACCAGTCCTTGTACGGTGGCGAGCACGCGTGCGAGATCTGGACCGCGTTCGCGCGCCGTGGCATGGGTGTTTCGGCCGCGCAGGGATCGGCGGACAGCCTGGCCGACAACACGGCCGCGTTCGACGTGCCGACCTCCTGCGTCGACGTGCTGTTCGCCGACGGATTCGACGCCTCGCCCGAGATCGCGTGGCGACGGTCCTGTCCGGTGATGGGTCCGAGCGCCTTGCCCGGATCGTGCCGACGCGGCACCGGGTGAGGACGCGGGCGCGTCAGGCAGCGTCCGCTTCGTCCAGCTTCACCCGCCCACGCAGCGAGTTGGTCAGTGCCTCGGTGATGACGACGTCGACGAAGCGGCCGACCAGGCGCGCGGGCGCGGGGAAGTTCACCGAGCGCATGTTCTCGGTCTTGCCGGTGAGTTCGTGCGGATTCTTGCGCGACGGCCCCTCGACCAGGATGCGCTGCGTGGTCCCGACCATCGCGGCGCTGATCCGTGCCGCATTCGCGTTGATGGCCGCCTGCAGGCGTTCCAGGCGGGCGTGCTTGACCTCGTCCGGCGTGTCGTCCGGCAGGTTCGCCGCCGGCGTTCCGGGACGCCGCGAGTAGATGAAGGAGAAGCTCTGGTCGAAGCCGACGTCCTCGATCAGCTTCATCGTCTTCTCGAAGTCCGCCTCGGTCTCGCCCGGGAAGCCGACGATGAAGTCCGACGAGATGCAGATGTCGGGCCGTACCGCGCGCAGCCTGCGGATCTTCTGCTTGAACTCGAGCGCCGTGTAGCCACGCTTCATCGCGGCGAGGATGCGGTCCGAGCCCGACTGCACCGGGAGGTGGAGGAAGTTCGCCAGCTGCGACACGTTGGCGTAGGCGTCGACCAGCGAGTCGGAGAACTCGAGCGGGTGCGAGGTCGTGAAGCGGATGCGGCCGATGCCGTCGATCTCGGCGATCGCATGGATCAGCAGGCCGAGGTCGGCGATGGAGCCGTCGTGCATGGCGCCACGATAGGCGTTGACGTTCTGGCCGAGCAGGTTGACCTCGCGCACACCCTGCTCGGCGAGGGTCGCGACTTCGGCCAGCACGTCGTCGAACGGACGGCTGATCTCCTCGCCGCGGGTGTAGGGTACGACGCAGAACGAGCAGTACTTCGAGCAACCCTCCATGATCGAGACGAACGCGCTCGGCCCTTCCGCACGCGGCTCGGGCATGCGATCGAACTTCTCGATCTCCGGGAACGAGATGTCGACCTGCGGCTTGCCGGTCGCGCGGCGCGCCTCGATCAGGTCCGGCAGGCGGTGCAGCGTCTGCGGGCCGAACACGAGGTCGACGAACGGCGCTCGCCTGACGATCGCGTCACCTTCCTGGCTGGCGACGCAGCCGCCGACGCCGATCAGCACCGGCTTGCCGTCGGCCTTGTGCTGCTTCCAGCGGCCGAGCTGGCTGAACACCTTCTCCTGCGCCTTCTCGCGGATCGAGCAGGTGTTGACCAGGATGACGTCGGCTTCGGCTTCGTCCTGGGTGAGCTCCAGGCCGTGCGACGCGCGCAGCACGTCGGCCATCTTGGCCGAGTCGTACTCGTTCATCTGGCAACCGTGGGTCTTGATGTAGAGCTTGCCGATGGCGGGCTTGCCGGTCATGGGTCGGGACGGACGGGAGGGACCGCGAAGTTTAGCATTGCGGGGCAATGGCTTAGCCGTGCAGCCCGAGGCAGCGCGGAACTCGGGGGCGGCGGTTCGACTCTATCGCTGGAGGGGTGTGATGCTGCGGTGCGCCATGGCGCGTGCTTGGCAACGCGAACTTCGCAGCGGAAACTGTTGAACGGGATGGGTTAAATCGCGCCATGACGCCGATATCCAGGATCGCCTGCCTTGCCGCCGGTCTGGCGCTGCTGCTGCCAGCAGCGGGCGCGCGCGCGAGCGTGCTCTACAAGTGCGACACCACGGACGGCAGCATCGCCTACACGAGTTCGACCAAGGGCTACAGCCACTGCAAGGCGATCGCCGCGTTCGCGGATCCGCCCAAGGCGGCCGCGAAGCCAGCCCAGCCGCGCGCGGCCGGCGTGGCGACGGCGGCGGCCACGCCGGCGGGCGCACGCAGCGGCTGGACCTACCAGGAGAACGTGGCCGAGCCGGAGCGGCCCGACTTCGCCGGGGTCACGGCGGCGGTCGCGACCGAGCCGCGCGACATCGTGCGCGCCGACTTCAGGCGCACGCGCGATGGCGTCGCCAGCACCGCGCCGCTGTACGAGCCGCCCGACTTCTCGACCGTGCTCGCCGACGTCGCGAGCAGCGCGACCACGGTCGGCAACCCGCTGTTCATCGCCGCGCGCTACCGCGTGCGCGTGCCCGGCGCGGTCGCGCCGCCGCCCGCGCCGGCCGTCGCGGCTGCCGCGGCGCCGCCGCAGCCGCGCGTGCTGCGCGGCGCCGTCTACCGCGTGCAGCGCAACGACGGCATCACCGAGTACACCAACATCAAGCCGCGCGGCGGCGCGTTCGCCGTGCTGTTCACCTACATCGCGACCTGCGTCGCCTGCGACCTGCATTCGAAGATCGACTTCGCGCGCACCGCGCTCAAGCTCGACGCGTATCGCGACGAGATCGCGGCGGCAGCGGCGGAGTTCGGCGTCGACAGCGCGCTGCTGCGCGCGGTCATCCATGCCGAATCCGCGTTCAATCCGATGGCGCTGTCCAGCAAGGGCGCGCAGGGGCTGATGCAGCTCATGCCCGGCACCGCCAGCGACATGGGCGTCGCCGACGCCTTCGACGCGGCGCAGAACATCCGCGGCGGCGCGCGCTATCTGTCGATGCTGCTGCAGTCGTTCAACGGCGATGCGCGCCTGGCGACCGCGGCCTACAACGCCGGCCCGGGCGCGGTGCAGAAGTACGGCGGCATCCCGCCGTACGACGAAACGCAGGTGTACGTGCAGCGCGTGGCCACCCTGCGCGAGCGCTACGCGAAGGCGCTCTGACGCGCGCCAAAGGCTCGCCGGCGCCGGCCGGGCCGCGGATTTTCAGGCGCCGGTCGTGCTCGGCGCTGGCCGCTGCGCGAGCACGACGTCGAGCGAGAACGGCTGGTTGCCGCGCAGGCCCTCGACGCGCACCTTCGTGCCCGGCGCGAACGCCGCCTCGCGATTGAGCAGGTCGGCTTCGTTCGCGATCACCGCGCCGTCGATGCGCAGCAGGATGTCGCCGGGCTGCAGCTTCGCCTGTGCCGCCGGGCTGTCCGGCACCACGCGCGAGACGAGCACGCCGGGCTGGCGCACGCTCGCGCCGCGCGGCGCCGGGATGTCGGTGTAGTCCGCGCCGATCCAGCCGCGGATGACGTGGCCGTGCTTGATGATCTGGTCCAGCACCGCCTTCGCCGTCGCCACCGGGATCGCGAATCCGATGCCTTCGGGCATCTCCGGCGCCTTGCCGGCGCCGGCCGAGATCGGCGTGTTGTAGACCGCGGTGTTGATGCCGATCAGTTCGCCGCGCGCGTTGACCAGCGCGCCGCCGGAGTTGCCGGCGTTGATCGCCGCGTCGGTCTGGATGAAGTCCTCGTACCGGGACAGGTTCAACTGGCGTCCGGTCGCGCTGACGATGCCCATGGTGACGGTCTTGCCGAACCCGGCCGGGTTGCCGATCGCGAGCACGACGTCGCCGACATCGGCGTCGCCGCCGTCGGCGATGTCGATCGCCGGCAGGTCGGTGCCGTCGATCTTGAGCACGGCGAGGTCGGTCTCGGCATCGGTCCCGGTGACCTGGGCCTGTGCCACGCTGCCGTCGTCGAGCAGCACCTGGATGTCGTCCGCCCCGGCGATGACGTGGTTGTTGGTCAGCACGTAGCCGTCGGCGCTGAAGATCACGCCCGAGCCGAGGTTCTGGTAGCGCCGTTGCCGTGCCGGCCCGATCGCGTAGCCGAGCACGCGCTGGTTGAACGGGTCGGAGACCGCGTATGCCGGCCGCGTCACGGTGACGCGGTTGGCGTAGATGTTGACGACCGACGGCGACGCATGCGCGACTGCGTCGGCGTAGGAGACCGGGCCGGCCGTGCTGGCGCGCGGCGCGGTGCCGCCCGCCGGCGTGCCGCGCAGGCGGCCGACCAGGCCGGGGGCGAGCACGCTCAGGACGAACGCCGCGGCGAGCCCGGCGACGACGCAGCGGGCGAGGAAGGCGGCGAGGGATTGCAGGTTGCGGCTGTGCATCGGATCGTCGTCCATCCGCGCGGGGCGCTGCCGCCGCCGCACGGCGCGCTTTGATTGTGTGGTGCGGATGCGTTCGTTAAACTAACACGATTTTGGGGCCCAGCCGCGCTGGCCGCGGCACCGATCGGCGCGCCGATGGCGCGCCTCGCGACCGTCCGGCGACGCCCGGGCCGTCGAAACGTTTTCGAGTTTTGCAGCGGAGTGCTGATGGCAAACGATGCTGTGGTGGACAAGGGGCGCCGTCGATTCCTGACCGCGACGACTTCGGTCGTCGGCGGTGCGGGCGTCGCGCTGGCCGCGATCCCCTTCGTCAAGTCGTGGGAGCCGAGCGAGCGGGCGAAGTCGGCGGGTGCGCCGGTCCTCGCCGACATCGGCAAGATCGAGCCGGGCCAGAAGGTCACCTTCGAATGGCGCGGCCTGCCCGTGTTCGTCGTCAACCGCACCAAGGCGCAGCTCGACGCGCTGCCGACGCTCGACCCGTCGCTGCGCGACCCGAAGTCGGAGAACACCGAGCAGCAGCCCGAGTACGCGAAGAACGAGTACCGCTCGATCAAGCCCGAGTGGCTGGTCGTGACCGGCATCTGCACGCACCTGGGTTGCGTGCCGGACTTCTTCCCCGAGCTCAAACCGGAGCCGTTCGACCCGCAGTGGAAGGGCGGCTTCTACTGCCCCTGCCACAAGTCGCGCTACGACATGGCCGGCCGCGTCTATTCCGGCGTGCCCGCGCCGGCCAACCTGGCCGTGCCGAAGTACCACTTCGTCGATGACACGCACATCCTGATCGGCGTCGATCCGGACAAGGGGGCCGCGTAATGGGCACGACCGCAACCCCGTTCCGCTCCGACAGCAAGGTGCTGAACTGGATCGAGGACCGCCTGCCGGTCTTCTCGTTCCTGTCCTCGCACACGTCGGGGTACTACGCGCCGAAGAACTTCAACCTCTGGTACTACTTCGGATCGCTCGCGCTGCTGGTGCTGGTCAACCAGATCCTCACCGGCATCTTCCTGACGATGAACTACAAGCCGAGCGCGGCGGAGGCGTTCGCCTCGGTCGAGTACATCATGCGCGACGTCGAGTGGGGCTGGCTGATCCGGTACATGCACTCGACCGGCGCCTCGCTGTTCTTCGTCGTCGTCTACCTGCACATGTTCCGCGGCCTCATGTACGGCTCGTTCAAGAAGCCGCGCGAGCTGGTGTGGATCATCGGCATGCTGATCTTCCTCGTGCTCATGGCCGAGGCGTTCATGGGCTACGTGCTGCCGTGGGGCAACATGTCGTTCTGGGGCGCGAAGGTGATCATCTCGCTGTTCGGCACGATCCCGTGGATCGGGCCGTCGCTGGTCGAATGGATCATGGGCGACTACCTGCCCGCGGACGCGACCCTCAACCGCTTCTTCGCGCTGCACGTCATCGCGCTGCCGCTGGTGCTGCTGCTGCTGGTCGTGCTGCACCTCGGCGCGCTGCACGAGGTCGGCTCGAACAACCCCGACGGCGTCGAGATCAAGGAGCGCAAGAACGCGGACGGCATCCCGCTCGACGGCATCGCGTTCCATCCGTACTACACGGTCAAGGACCTGTTCGGCACCGGCTTCTTCCTGCTGATCGCCGCGTTCATCGTGTTCTACGCGCCGACCTTCGGCGGCTGGTTCCTCGAGCACGACAACTTCATCCCGGCGAACAACCTCGCCACGCCGTCGCACATCAAGCCGGTGTGGTACTTCACGCCGTTCTACGCGATCCTGCGCATGATCCCGTCGTTCTTCGGCACGGCCGTGTGGGGCGTGATCGCGATGTTCGCGGCGATCGTGCTCCTGTTCCTGATGCCGTGGCTCGACCGCGGCGTCGTGAAGTCGGTGCGCTACCGCGGCCTCGGCTACCGCGTCGCGCTCGGCCTGTTCGCGATCTCGTTCATCATGCTCGCGGCGGTCGGCGCGGGCGTGACGGCGGAGCTGATCCCGCAGTGGTTCGGCGCGGACGCCGACGCGACGTTGATCGAGAACCTGTTCGGCCGCTTCTGGACCCTCGTCTACTTCGGCTTCTTCGCCTTCGTCTGGGCCTATACCCGCTTCGGCTTCGAGAAGACCAAGCCGGTTCCGGAACGGGTGACGACGCATGACTAACGCCACCACCAAGACCACGGGGATCGCGATGCCCGCCAAGATTGCCGCCGTGCTCGTCGCCGTGCTGATGTCGTTCGGCATCGCGAGCGCGAACGAGGGCGCGAAGCTCGAGGCGGTGAACATCCGCCTGGACGACGTCGCCTCGATGCAGCGCGGCGCGCGCCTGTTCATGAACTACTGCTCCGGCTGCCACTCGCTGCAGTACCTGCGCTATTCGCGCATCGCCGAGGACCTCAAGCTCGATCCGAAGGACGTCGAGGCGAACTTCATGTTCGCCGGCGGCAAGATCGGCGATCCGGTCACCAGCAGCATGCCGGCGGCCGACGGCACGAAGTGGTTCGGCAAGGCGCCGCCGGACCTGTCGCTCGAGGCACGCGCGAAGGGTTCCGACTGGATCTACGCCTACCTGAAATCGTTCTACGTCGATCCGACCCGCCCGCTCGGCTGGAACAACACCGTGTTCCCGAACGCGTCGATGCCGAACGCGCTGTGGGAGCTGCAGGGCATCCAGACCGGCGTGGTCGGTCACGGCGGCGAAGTCGACCGGGTCGAGCTGCACACCCCGGGCCGCCAGACGCCCGAGGAGTTCGACCGCACGGTGCGCGACATCACCGCGTTCCTGCAGTACGCCGGCGAGCCGGCGGCGCTCCAGCGCGAGGCGATCGGCGTCTGGGTCCTGCTCTACCTCGGCCTGTTCACGCTGCTGGCCTACCTGCTCAAGCACGAGTTCTGGAAGGACGTGCACTGAGCACCCGGGCCGGGTTCGTTCCCGGCCCGCTGGTTCGAGGATCCCGTCGCGGCACCGTGCTGCGTTGCGGCAGCCGGCGCCCGCTTCCTAGTCGGCCGGCGCCCCCGCGTAGTACATTGCCGCGCAAGGGCTCGCTTCGAGGGGAGTAGGGGATCCAGCATGGCCTTGAACCAGCGTTCGCGTACCGTCTTGACCCTGTATTCCGCCCACAACTGCGTCCATTGCCACCGCGTCCGGATGACGCTGGCCGCCAAGGGAGTCACCTACGACCACGTCCTGGTCGACCTGAACGACCCCCCGGAAGACCTGATCGACCTCAACCCGTACAACTCCGTGCCGACCCTGGTCGACCGCGACCTGGTCCTGTACGACACCTCGGTCATCTGCGAATACCTCGACGAACGCTATCCGCACCCGCCGCTGATGCCGGTCGACCCGCTGTCGCGGGCGCGGCTGCGACTTGCGATCGTGCGGATCGAGAACGACTGGCTGACTCTGGTCGACGAGATCGAGGCGGGCGGCCGCGGTGCCGACGCGGCACGCAAGTCGTTGCGCGACGACCTGGTCAAGAACGCCTCCGCGTTCAAGGCCTCGCGCTTCTTCCTCAGCCCCGAGATCAGCCTCGCCGACTGCGCCCTCGCGCCGCTGGTCTGGCGTCTCGACTCGCTCGGCGTGCAGCTGCCGCGCGAAGCCCAGGCGATCGTCGACTACGGCGAGCGGATCTTCCGCAGCCAGGGTTTCACGCGCAGCCTGACCGCCGAGGAAAAGAGCCTGCGACCATGAGCATGACCGCTTACCGAATCCAGCGGCGGATCCCGGCGTGAACCCCGCGGCGATGACGTCGAACCGACCGTACCTGCTGCGCGCACTGTACGAGTGGATCAGCGACAACCACCTCACGCCGTACCTGCTGGTCGACGCGGGCATCGAGGGCGTGCGCGTCCCGCCCGGCGCGGCGAAGGACGGCAAGGTCATCCTCAACATCGCCGGGCGCGCAGTCAGCCAGTTCGAGATCGGCAACGAGCGCGTCCGCTTCCTCGCGCGCTTCGGCGGCGTGAGCCAGGCCGTCGACGTGCCGATGGGCGCGATCCTCGCGATCTATGCGCAGGAGAACGGCCAGGGCATGATGTTCCAGGCCGAGGGGGCGCCGATCGAGCCGCCGCCCGGTCCGCCCGAGGAAGCTCCGAAGCGCCCGCACCTGCGCGTCATCAAGTAGTTCGAGCCGGCAGGCATTCCGACCCGGATTCGGCGGTCGTGTCGTCGCCTCACGATCCCGCCAGGGGCGGCGCCGGCAGCGCCGCCGCGGCCGGCACGACCTGTGCCGCGACCGCGTCCGCGAGCGGCACGCTCCAGGCTTCGAGGCGCCCGCCGGCGAGGTCGAGATGGCACCGGTGGCGATCGCTGCCGTCGATGCTGACGTCGAAGGTGTAACGACGCACGAGCGTCGGCGCGCCGTCGCGGCGTACCAGCCGCAGGCGGCCGAGCGACACGGTCTGGTCGAGCAGCTGCACGCCGGCCTGGCGGCACAGCTGGCGGCCGTGCCGTACGGCGTACTCGCGCGCACGCAGTGCGTCCATCCATGCCCACAGCAGGGTGCCGATCGCGAGCAGCAGGAGCCAGGTTCCGAGCATCGCCCAAGTGTGGGGACCCCCGCGACGCTCGACAAGGGGCTCGCCGGGCCACCGCGCCACCGGCCCGGTTACAATCCCCCGGGGTTCGCACACGTGGGGGAAATGATGAAGCTCGTGTTTCCTGGCGGTGAACATGCACCGGTGGAACTGCGCGAAGGCACGATCATCGTCGGCAGCAGCGACGAGTGCACGGTCGTGCTCAAGGGCGAAGGCGTCGCCGCGCGCCATTGCGCGGTCCGCCACACGGTGGCCGCGACCACCGTGCGCGCGCTCGATGCGGCGGCGCCGACCGTACTGAACGGCCGCCAGGTCGCCGACGAAGCGGCGATCAAGGATGGCGACCTGCTCGTGCTCGGCCGCGTCGGCTGTTCGGTCGTCGCCGAACGCAAGCCGGCCGCCGCGGCGCCGGCGAAGGCGGAATCGGCGACCGACGACCGCACGCGCGTTCGCGCGACCCTGCCACGCTTCCTGCTGCGCGGGGTCTCGGGCGCGACGCTCGGCAAGAATTACGCCGTCACCGATAACGCGATCATCGGCCGCCAGCCCGATTGCGACCTGCCGATCCCGGCCGAGGAAGTGTCGCGCCACCACGCGCGCCTCAAGGTGACGCCGGAAGGCGTGCTGGTCGAGGACATGGGGTCGGCGAACGGCACCTACATCAACGACAAGCGCATCCAGAGCGGCCTGCTCAAGCCGGGCGACGAGCTGCGGCTGGACACGGTCCGTTTCCTGCTCATCACGCCGGGCATGGACGCCAAGCAACAGGCCGGACGACCGGCGGAGGCCGCCGCCTCCGCCACGCCGGCGAGCGGGGGCTCGAACAAGGGCGTGCTGGTCGTCATCGGCGTGGTCGTCCTGGCCGCGATCGCGGCCGCGGCGATGCACTTCGCCGGCGTGTTCTGACGCCGCCGGCGCCGCCCGCCACGCGGCGCCGGTTTCGCGCTCAGGCCAGCAGTTCGACGCGCATCGACAGGTCGAGCGCGCGCACGTGCTTGGTCAGCGCGCCGACCGAGATGAAATCGACGCCGGTCTCGGCGATCGCGCGCACGCGGTCGAGCGACACCGAGCCGGAAACCTCCAGCGGCACGCGACCGCCGACCTCGGCCACCGCCTGGGAGAGCTCGTGCAGCTCGAACTCGTCGAGCATGATGCGGTCGACGCCGGCCGCGAGCGCCTCGCGCAGCTCGGCGAAGTTCTCCACTTCGGTCTCGACCAGGATGCCCGGATGCAGCTCGCGCGCGCGCGCGACCGCTGCGGCGATCGAACCGGCGGCCGCGATGTGGTTCTCCTTGAGCAGCACCGCATCGTAGAGGCCGAGGCGATGGTTGCGGCCGCCGCCGCAGCGCACGGCGTACTTCTGCGCGAGCCGCAGGCCGGGCAGGGTCTTGCGCGTGTCGAGGATCGTCGTTCGCGTGCCGTTCGCGGCCCCGACGTAGGTCGCGGTGGTCGTCGCGGTCGACGACAGCGTCTGCAGGAAGTTGAGCGCCGATCGTTCCGCCGTGACCAGCGCGCGGGCGTCGCCCTCGATGCGGCAGAGCAGGGCGCCGGCGGCGATGTGGTCGCCATCGGCGGCGAGCCATTCGATGCGCACGGCAGGGTCGAGCTGTCTGAAGCACTGTTCGAACCACGCCCGCCCGCACAGTACCGCGGCTTCGCGTGAGACGACCTTGGCACGGGCGCGAGCGCCGGCGGGCAGCAGGTCGGCGGTCACGTCGCCGCTGCCGACGTCCTCCTCGAGTGCGCGACGCACGTCGCGCTCGATCGTCTCCTGGGGCGGAAGCGTTGCCTGCGTGTCCACGAATGCCTTGCCGATGCGATCGGACGTCGAGGATAGCAGCGGCCGCGGGCCGCGTGGCAGTGTTCAGTCCGCGGCCGGCACGCCGGTCGCGGCTTCGTCGCCGCCCTGGCGCAGGCGCGCCACGATCGCGTCGAGCGCGCGGTCGAACAGCGGCACTTCCTCGAGCACGACGGCGCTGCCGCGGCGCAGTTCCGCGGCGAGGCCGAACACGGTCTTGTCGCAGACCTTCAGGCCGCGCCGGTTGACGAACAGGTACTTCGAGCTGATCGGGCTGATCCACGACAGCTTCGCGCGCTCGCTGTGGCCGGTCTCGTCGGTGAACTCGATCCAGGTGCCGACCTTGATCGCGCGCACGACGGCGACGTACTCGTCTTCCTCGACCGCCTCGGCGGACGCCTCGGTTTCCGCGTCGACCTCGGCCGAACCGAGCACGATCTCCTCGACCGGGCTCTGCGTCGCGACCGGCGCCGGCGCGGCATCGGCATCGCCATCCGCCCCCGTGCCCGCATCGCCTGCAGGCGCCGCGGCGACCGTGTCGGCGATGACTTCCTTCACCGACTTCGTCTCGACGCGCTGCCCTTCGAGCAGGCGCTTGTAGAACGCCGACAGCTCGCCCATCAGCTGCTTGATGTCGCTGTCGTGGTAGGCGACCGTGGCCAAGCCGTGGCGCAGCGCCTTCTCCAGTTGCGGCAGCAGCGCGCGCAGGCGCGTGACTTCGCTTTCGGTCGTCTTCGGCTGCGCGCTCCAGACGAACTCGTCGGCGAAGCGCAGCGCGTTCTTCCACTCGTCCGACTCCTCGCCCTGGCGCAGCAGCGTCAGCACGAGGTAGTTCGCCCACGGGCGCGACAGCACGCTGTGCACGACCGCCGGCAGGTTGCGTTCCTCGATCCGCTTGAGGATCTCGCGCGCGGCGGTGCGTCGTGCCTGCTGCAGCTTCTCGCGGCCGCGCGTCGCGTCGGCGGCGCGCTGCTCGGCGAGTTCGGCGCGCTTGCGGTGCTGGTCGATGAACTCGCTGAAGGACGTCAGCTCGCGCTCGAACACGCCGACGTCGTCGTCGAAGTCGCGCAGCACGGTCTCGACGCAGGCCTTGATGCGGTCGTAGAGGCGATGGTCGCGGTCGGCTTCCTCGGTCCAGCTCTTGCCCGCCTCGGCGAGCAGGTCGAGCAGGCGCCGCGCGGGATGGGATTTCTGCGCGAACAGGTGCTTGTCGAGGATCGCGACCTTCAGGTACGGGATCTGCAGGCGGCCGAACAGGGCCTGCATCTGCGCCGGCAGGTTGCGGTCCTGCAGGATGTACTCGAAGAGCATGCCGACGAGGTCGATCGTGTCCTCGTCCGCGCTCGACACGCGCTTGGCGTCGCCGGAGATCTTGTGGACCTGGTCGAGCAGCTCGCGCTTGATCTGCTGCACCGCCTGCGCCGCGTCGGCGACGCTGTCGGCGCGCGCCTGTGCGGCGGCGTTCTGGCTCTGCAGGATGGTCAGCGCGCTGAGCAGGTCGGTCGGGCTGAGCCCGACCGCGCCGCCTCCGCCGCCGCCGGCGCCTTCGGGCGCGTAGGCGTCGGCGCCATGGCGGCTCGCCAGCAGCGAGCGCAGCGTGTGGTAGATCTCCGCCTGCAACTGGTCCGCGGCCGGATCGTAGTAGGCGGCAGGCGCGCCGACGTCGGTCGGCGCGATCGGCGACACGCCGGCGCCGGCCGGGGCGCGCGCCCCCGCCGGCGAGGCCGGGCGCGAACCCGCGGGCAGTACGTGCCGCACCTGCGGCAGCACGCCGGCGCGGATCAGTTCGACGTTGACCTCGTCGTAGATCGGTTCGAGGCCCGCCATCACGTAGCGGTCGAACAGCTTGTAGATGATCAGCTTGACCTGGACGTTGATCGCGAACTCGCGGATCGCGCCACGGAATGCGTTGCCGAGTACCGCCGGGCCGATCGGGTTGGTCGCGTCCTCGACCTTGCCGCCGCCGATGATGACCGACAGGCGCTGGTTGACCTGGTAGAGCGCGCGCTGCAGGCGATTCTCCGCCTTCGCGACCATGCTGGTCACGGCGAGCGATTCCTCGAGCTCGACATCGTCGACGAGCGCGAGGCCGCTGCCGGAGCCCGTCGACTGCGCGGCTTCGGGCCGGACCGGCTTGAGCTTGCCGTCGGCGAACTCGTTGAACGCGCGCGTCGCGTTGTCCTGGAAGATGCGCTCGACCAGCTGGCGCTTCTTGCGCACCTCGCGCATGCCGTCGAAGTATTCGGTCTGCAGCGCATTGCTGCCGGCACGCTCGGCGAGGTCGAACAGGGCGTCGTCGACGTTGTCGAACAGCGTGCCGACGAGGGCATTGATGCGCTTGAGCGAGATCCCGCGCACGAGCTTGAGCAGGTCGCCGAGGCGGTCGGAGGCAGGACCTCCCGCCTGGCGCTGCTGCAGGTCGACGACGTTCGGCGTGTCTTTCGGGGCGTTCATCTCGGGATCCGTCGGCTCGGCGGTCGTTTTCCTCGGCCCTGCGGCCCGACCCCTGCGCATAAGCATTGCATCATCCGCGCCAACGCTAGCTTAAGGAAGCGCGCGCGGCGTAGTGTGCGCCGCGTCACACTTGCCCGAACGCCGCGTCAGCGGCGCGGGAAGTCGGCGACCTGCCCGGTCGCGATCGCCTCGTCGGCAAGCAGGACCGGGATGCCATCGTCGACGCGGTAAAGCAGCTGGCCGTCGCGGGTGACGAGGCCGGCGCGGATGCCGTCCGCGGCGACCGGCGCGCCGCCGCGCGTGCGCAGTTCGCCGCTGGCAGCCGCGCGGTTGACGCTGGCGATCTCCGCCTCGGTCGTGCGGCGCAGCGGCGCCCGGGTGGCCGGGCAGCAGAGTATGTCGAGCAGTCGGTCGTCCATCGCACGGAATGCGGATTCGGGATTGCGTACAATAGCGATTTGGGCCGGCGACGACCATGACAGACACTTCGAGCGGACAGCCGCAGGTCGGCGTGGTGATGGGATCGCGCTCGGACTGGGAGACGATGCGGCATGCCGTCGAGACGCTGCAGCGGCTCGGTATCGCCCACGAGGCGCGCGTGGTGTCCGCGCACCGCACGCCCGACCTGCTGTTCGACTATGCCGCCCGGGCGGCGGCACGGGGCCTGCGCGCGATCATCGCGGGCGCAGGCGCCGCCGCGCACCTGCCGGGCATGCTGGCGGCGAAGACGCGCGTGCCGGTGCTCGGCGTGCCGGTGCAGTCGCAGGCGCTGAACGGCCTCGACTCGCTGCTGTCGATCGTGCAGATGCCGGCCGGCATCCCGGTCGCGACGTTCGCGATCGGCCGCGCCGGTGCGGTCAACGCGGCGCTGTACGCCTGCGCGATGCTCGCGACCGGCGACGCGGCACTGGCAGAGCGGCTCGAACGTTTCCGCCGCGAGCAGACCGAAGGCGTGCTCGCCAACCCCGACCCGTCCGTGCCGGCATGAGCCGCGCCAGGACCTTCCACGCTGCCGCCCGGCATCGCGGCCACCCGCGCGTCGCCCCGGCGCCCCGCCCGGAGGCATTGCGCGCATGCCCACGATAGGCATCCTCGGTGGCGGCCAGCTCGCGCGCATGCTCGCGCTCGCCGGTTCGCCGCTCGGCCTGCGCTTCCTCGTCGTGGACAGCGCCGAAGAGGCGTGCGCCGCGCAGGTGGCGCCGCTGCTGCGTGCGGACTGGCGCGACTTCGACGCGCTGGCCGAGTTCGCGCGCCGCATCGACGTCGCGACCTTCGATTTCGAGAACGTGCCGGCCGACACCGCGCACTGGCTGACCGAGCATACGCGCGTGTTCCCGAACCCGCGTGCGCTCGCGACCTCGCAGGACCGCCTGGCCGAGAAGACGCTGTTCCGGGCCGTCGGGCTCGATACACCGGATTTCGCCGCGGTCGACAGCCGCGACGAGCTCGCGGCGGCGGTGCGGCGGATCGGCACGCCGTCGATCCTGAAGACACGCCGGCTCGGCTACGACGGCAAGGGCCAGTTCCGGCTGAAATCCGCCGCCGACGTCGACGCCGCGTGGGACGCGCTCGGCGGTGCGCCTTCCATCCTCGAGGCGTTCGTACCGTTCCAGCGCGAGCTTTCGGTGATCGCCGTGCGCTCGCAGCGCGGCGAGTTCCGCACCTGGCCGCTGACGCAGAACTGGCATGCCGAGGGCATCCTGTCGGCGAGCCTGGCGCCTGCGCCGGATGCGGACGAGCTGGCGCCGGTCGCGTTCGCGCACGCGCGCCGCATCGCCGAGGAACTCGACTACGTCGGCACGTTCGCGCTCGAGCTGTTCGTCCGCGACGGGCGCCTGCTCGGCAACGAGATGGCGCCGCGCGTGCACAATTCCGGCCACTGGACCATCGAGGGCGCTCCGGCCAGCCAGTTCGAGAACCATGTGCGCGCGGTGCTCGGCCTGCCGCTCGGCGACACCGGCGCGCTCGGCTTCAGCGTGATGCTGAACTGGATCGGCGAACTGCCGCCGGCGGTCCCGGTGCTGGCCGAACCGCGCGCGCACTGGCACGACTACGGCAAGAGCCCGCGACCCGGTCGCAAGGTCGGCCACGCGACCCTGCGTGCCGGCGATCCGGCCGAGTTGCGCGAGCGTCTCGCGCGCATCGGCGCCGCGCTCGGCCGCGAGGCGCAGGTCGCCCCCGTGCTCGAGGTGCTCGACCGCGTCGCGTCCGCGCCATCCGGCAGCCGCCCTCGCTAGTCGCACCGCGCGCGGATGCGGGGCATTGCATCCCAGGCGAGCACGCGCGCGGCGCCGGGACGACCACGCATCGCGCGCTCCTGCAGGGACGACCCGCAGGAGCGCGCCTCGACGTCAGGCCATCTGGCTCGCGACGAAGTCCCAGTTCACGAGGTTCCAGAACGCCTCGACGTACTTCGGACGCGCATTGCGGTAGTCGATGTAGTACGCGTGCTCCCAGACGTCGCAGGTCAGCAGCGGGCGGTCCGGGCCGGTGATCGGCGTGCCGGCGTTCGACGTGCTCGCGAGCGCGAGGCTGCCGTCGGGGCGCTGCACCAGCCAGCCCCAGCCGGAGCCGAAGGTGCCGACGCTGGTCTTGGTGAACTCGTCCTTGAACTGCGCGAAGCCGCCGAAAGCCTTGTTGATCGCGTCGGCGAGGCGGCCAGCCGGTTCGCCGCCGCCGTTCGGCGCCAGGCAGTTCCAGTAGAACGTGTGGTTCCACACCTGCGCGGCGTTGTTGAACATGCCACCGGAGGACTTGCGGATGATCTCCTCCAGCGGGAGGTTCTCGAACTCGGTGCCCTTGATCTGGTTGTTGAGGTTGGTGACGTAGGCCTGGTGGTGCTTGCCGTAGTGGTAGTCGATCGTCTCCGCGGAGATGTGCGGGGCGAGCGCGTCGCGCGCCCAAGGAAGCGGGGGAAGTTCGATCGCCATGCTGGGACTCCTTGCCGACGGGTAGGGCACGCAAGTCTAGCAGCGAAGCCTTGAACGCCGGCACGCCGGCCGCATGGCAGCGCCAGCGCGCGACGCCGCGGGTGCTAGAATTGCCGGCTTGCGCGCACCGCGCGACGGTCTAGCGAAGGTCGACCATGGACATCATCGAACGCATCAAGGGCACGCTCGCCGGGCATCCGATCGTGCTCTTCATGAAGGGTACGCCGCAGTTCCCGATGTGCGGCTTCTCCAGCCGCACGGCCCAGGCCCTGAAGGCGGTGGGCGCCGAATTCCATTCGGTCAACGTGCTCGAGGACCCGGAAATCCGCGCGAACCTGCCGCGCTATTCGAACTGGCCCACGTTCCCGCAGCTCTTCATCAACGGCGAACTCATCGGCGGCTGCGACATCACGCTCGACCTGTACGAGTCGGGCGAGCTCGAGCGCCTGGTGCAGGACACGAAGAAGGCCTGACGATGCTGCGGACCGAGCGTATCGCGGACGGCACCGCGGCCGCCGCCGATTCGCTGCGCGGGCGCGTCGTGCTCGTGACCGGCGCGACGGGCGGACTCGGGCGCACGGCTTCGCTCGCGGCCGCGGCCGCGGGCGCGACGGTCGTCCTGCTCGGTCGCAGGGTGCGCGCGCTCGAAGCGGTCTACGACGAGATCGAAGGCGCGGGCGGTCCGATGCCCGCGATCTATCCGATGGACCTGGCCGGGGCGACGCCGAAGGACTACGCCGACCTCGCCGAGGCGGTCGAACGCCAGTGCGGCCGGCTCGACGGCCTGGTCCATGCGGCCGCCCATTTCGACACGCTGCAGCCGTTCGAGCAGCAGGTGCCGGAGGAATGGGACCGCGCCCTGCGCGTCAACGTGACCGCGCCGTTCCTGCTGACGCGTGCCTGCCACGCGCTGCTGCGCCGCGCCGACGATGCGGCGATCGTGTTCGTGCTCGACGACCGCGCGCGCGTCGGCAACGCATTCTGGGGCGGCTACGGGGTCGGCAAGCATGCGCTCGAGGGGCTCGCGTCGATCGTGCACGAGGAAACCGAGAGCACGCGCGTGCGCACGCACGCGATCCTGCCGGGACCGATGCGCACCACCCTGCGCCGCGCCGCCTATTACGGCGAGGACACGCTCGCGCAGCCGGATCCGGCGATGGCGGCCGAAGCGGTCGCCTGGCTCCTCGGACCGGATGCATCGCCGCTGCGTGGCACGGTGCTGGACCTGCGCCGACCCTGACCGGCGCTGCGGCCGGCGCGGCCGCCACGCGACCGGAGGTGCCGCGCGGGCGCCATTCCGGTAATTTCCAGCCGGGCAATTTCCAGCCGGGATCCGCCCGCGTCGTTTTTCGTTCCTGCCCGAGGGAAGGCCATGGAAAGTTCGATGAGCACGGTATCGGCCGGCCTGCTGCTGTTCCTGATCATGGACCCGCTCGGCAACATCCCGCTGTTCCTCGCCCTGCTGCGCAACGTCAAGCCGCAGCGGCGCCGGCTCGTCCTGGTGCGCGAAATGCTGATCGCGCTGGTCGTGCTGTTCGTGTTCCTGTTCTGCGGCCAGTACCTGCTGCGCGTGCTGCAGCTCAAGCAGGAATCCGTCGGCATCGCCGGCGGCATCGTGTTGTTCCTGATCGGCGTGCGGATGATCTTCCCGCCGAAGGAAGGCGTCTTCGGCGACAGCGAGGGCGAGCCCTTCATCGTGCCGATGGCGATTCCCGGCGTGGCCGGTCCGTCGGCGATGGCCGCGGTGATGCTCCTCGCCAACAGCAACCCGGGGCGCACGGTCGACTGGAGCGTGGCCCTGTTCGTGGCCTGGCTGGCGACTGCGGTGATCCTGCTGTCGTCGACCTACCTGTACCGCTGCCTCGGCAGCAGCGTGCTGACCGCGCTGGAGCGCCTGATGGGCATGCTCCTGGTCGCGCTGTCGGTGCAGATGTTCCTCGACGGCGTCGTCGCCTACATCCAGCACCCGCTGCGGTGACTGGAGCAGCGTGACCCGCGGCGGAGGGCTGCGTCGCACCCCGGCGCGGGGGCGCGCCATCATGCCGCACCCGTACGGCGGGCCGTTCAGCCAACGGCTTGACGCCGCGTTACAAATCCGTCACGGAACCCTGTTAAACTAGGGTTAAAGGTCCCAACCGCGACACGGGCCTCGCCGTCCCAGGGGGCGGCCAGCCAGCAAGAACCATTTCGGCCGCCGCGCTCCACCGGACGAACCGGAGCGGGGCGCTCTTTGGTGTTCCGACGCATTTCGACGACGTAACGAGGGGTAGGCAACAATGAACAAGCAGCTCCGCATGCGGCTCCTGCCGTGGGTGATCGGTTCGCTGTTCGCGGTATCGGCCGCGTACGGTCAGAACACTTCTTCGTCCCTCAGCGGCCGCGTCGTCGACGCGAACGGCCAGCCCGTCGCCGGCGCGACGGTCGAGATCATCCACCTTCCGACCGGCACGGCGCGCACCGTCGTCACCGACGCCAACGGTCGCTACAGCGCGCAGGGCCTGCGCGTGGGTGGTCCGTTCGAAGTGAAGGCGGAGGGCGAAGGCCAGAGCGCCGACCAGAACGACATCTACCTCAAGCTCGCCGAAGAAACCACGCTGAACCTCACCGTCGCCGCCGCCGCGACCCACACCCTCGAGGGCGTCACCGTCACGGCGGTTGCGCCGGGTGCGACGTTCCAGGCCGACAACAAGGGCATCAGCACCAACATCTCGGGCCGCGACCTGAAGAACGCGCCCTCGCCGACGCGCTCGGTGCAGGACATCGCCCGCCTCGACCCGCGCATCGTCATCACCGATCGCGGCGACGGCTCGATGTCCGCGGTCGGCCAGAACAGCCGCTACAACCGCATCACCGTCGACGGCATCAACATCGGCGACCCCTTCGGCCTCAACTCGAACGGCATGCCGTACGTCGGCTCGCCGGTGTCGGTCGACGCGATCGAGGAATACAACCTGTCGACGGCGAACTTCGACGTCACCTCGGACACCGTCGGCGCGAGCATCAACGCGGTCACCAAGAGCGGCACGAACGAGTTCCACGGGTCGGCCTACTTCGCCTACCGCAACGCGCACAAGCTGGTCGGCGAGGCCGGCTGGCTCGACAGCGACAACCAGTTCTACGACTACAAGGGCTACGGCATCGACCGTACCTACGGCATCACCTTCGGCGGCCCGCTGATCAAGGACACGCTGTTCTTCTTCCTGTCGTACGAAGACCAGAAGACGACCGAAGTCGGCGCCGACGCCGCGAACGGCCTGAACGAGTCGCTCGGCAACGGTCCGTCGACGAGCAACCAGGTCTCGCCGGGCGACCTCGCCCGCATCACCCAGATCGCGACCGACCTCGGCCTGACCCCGGGCACGTTCGGGACCTCGGCCGGCGACCAGACCGACAAGCGCGTGCTGGCGAAGCTGGACTGGAACATCAACGACAACCACCGCGCGAGCCTGAGCTTCCAGCGCACGAAGGACTACCAGCCGATCGTGCAGGGCAACAACGCGACGTCGGTCGGCCTGAGCAGCTACTACTACTTCAAGGACAGCCTCACCAAGAGCACGGTCCTGCACTTCTACGACGACTGGACCGACAGCTTCTCCACCGAAGCCAGCGTCATGCGCACGACGTTCGACCAGCTGCGCTCGGGCCCGACCCGCCAGCCGCAGGTGCAGATCCGCCTCAACGAGGACGGCACCGGCCCGACCGTCAACCTCGGCGAAGACCAGTTCAGCCACTACAACGTGCTCGACGTCGGTGGCTGGAACGCGTTCTTCGCCGGCACGTACACCGTCGGCGACCACGCGATCAAGGGCGGCTTCGACTACTCCAACAGCGACATCTACAACCTGTTCGGCCGCACCCAGTTCGGCTCGTACCAGTTCTGGGGCATCGACAACTTCGCCGCCGGCAACTACCGCCAGTTCGACCTGTACCGCCCGGCCAACGGCCTGACCATCGACGACGTCGCCGCGCGCTGGAAGTACGCCCAGTGGGGCATCTTCCTGCAGGACACCTGGCAGGTCACCGACGCCCTGTCCGTGCAGTACGGCGTGCGCACCGACATCGCCAAGACCAACGACGTGCCGCGCTACAACGCGCGCTTCGAGCAGGCGTTCGGCTTCCGCAACAACACGACGATCAACAACTCCAAGCTGTTCGAGCCGCGCGTGTCGTTCAACCTCGACCTCGACGGCGAGCGCAACACGCAGCTGCGCGGTGGTTTCGGCCTGTTCCAGTCGAACCCGCCGGTCGTGTGGATGACCAACCCGTACCAGAACAACGGCCTGACCACGGCCGTGTACAGCTGCCAGCCCGCGGCGAGCAACACGACCTGTACCGAACCGCCTGCGTTCAGCCCGGACCCGTTCAACCAGGGCCTGCCGCCGGCCGGCAGCGCGCAGATGGCGGTCGACGCGATCGAGCCCGGCTTCAAGCTGCCTTCGGCGTGGAAGACCACGCTGGCGATCGACCACCGCCTGCCGTGGTGGAACATGATCGCTTCGGCCGAGTTCCAGCACATCACGACCGAAAACGGCATCTGGTACCAGAACCTCAACATCGGTGCCCCGACCGGCGTGCTGCCGGACGGCCGCCCGACCTACTTCTCGAACCCGGTCGGCGCCCCCGGCGGCAGCAACCGTTCGCGCGCGAACTCCGACCCGGCCTTCGCTCAGGGCGTGACCCTGCTGCGCAACACCGACAAGGGCAGTGCCGACAGCCTGACGCTGGCCCTGCGCAAGCCGTTCGAGAACAGCTGGTCGGGCCGCATCGCGGCGACGGTCGCGCGCGCGACCGAGGTCAACCCGGGTACGTCGAGCCAGGCGACCTCGAACTTCTCGAACAGCGCTTGGGTGATCCCGGGCGAGGAAGTCGCCTCGCCGGCGAACGGCTCGGTCAAGCAGCGCCTGACCGCGTCGCTGACCTGGCAGCACAACTTCTTCGGCAACTACGCGACCGCGCTGACGGCGACGTACGACGGCCACAGCGGCAACCCGTACAGCTGGACCTTCGGCAACGACGCCAACGGCGACAGCTACAGCGGTTCCGACCTCGTCTACATCCCGCGCATGAACGACCCGATGGTCGCGTTCACGTCGGCGACGACGCCGGAGCAGATCCAGCAGTTCTACGACTTCATCCACTCCGACTCGTACCTCAACAGCCACCAGGGCCAGATCGCCGGCCGCAACCGCGCGAACTCGCCGTGGATCAACCAGGTCGACCTGAGCTTCCGCCAGGAAGTGCCTGGGATCTTCCCGGACGGCGCGAAGGGCGAGCTGCGCCTGGACATCTTCAACTTCATGAACCTGCTCAACAAGGATTGGGGCCAGCAGAACTACGTCGGTTTCCCGTACAACCGCACGCTGGCGAACTACCAGGGCGTGAACTCGAACGGCCAGATGGTGTACTCGCTGCCGACCGACCGCGACGGCAACTACCAGCCGGGCGGCATGACGGTCTACGACGCGGGTCGCGACATCAAGACCAACGTCGTTTCCCGCTGGTCGGCGATGATCACGCTGCGCTACACGTTCTGATCGCGCCAGGGTTGGAACGGCGGACGGCCGGCCTCGTGCCGGCCGTTTGCTTTTCCGGCCCTGCCCGGCGCTGCATGGCGCAGCCGCTACACTAGTCACGACGAAGAAGAAGACACGAAAGGGATACGTCCGCATGTCGCAACCGCAGCCGCCTTCCACCACGTTCAGTGCCCGCATCTCGCCCGTGGCCGGGCTGGACATCCTCTCGCGGCAGGAGGTCGCGCGCCTGCGCGATGCCGGCAGCGGGGGCCTGCACGAGCTGCTGCGACGCTGCGCGCTCGCCGTGCTCACGCAGGGCAGCGGGACCGACGACGCACGCGCGCTGCTCGACCGCTACCCCGACTTCGACATCCAGATCCTGCAGCAGGACCGCGGCGTCAAGCTCGAGCTGACCAACGCGCCGGCGGAGGCGTTCGTCGACGGCCACCTGATCCACGGTGTCAACGAGCTGCTGTTCGCGGTCGTGCGCGACATCGTCTACGTGTCGAACCAGATCGAGGCCGGCACGTTCGACCTCGAGACGTCGCCCGGCATCACGCACGCCGTGTTCGAGATCCTGCGCAACGCACGCGTGCTGCGCCCGAACACCGACCCGAACCTCGTCGTCTGCTGGGGCGGGCATTCGATCGGGCGCAACGAATACCTCTACACCAAGAAGGTCGGCTACGAGCTCGGCCTGCGCGCGTACGACATCTGCACCGGTTGCGGCCCGGGTGCGATGAAGGGGCCGATGAAGGGGGCGACGATCGCGCATGCGAAGCAGCGCCGCCACAGCAACCGCTACATCGGCATCACGGAGCCCGGCATCATCGCCGCGGAATCGCCCAATCCGATCGTCAACAACCTCGTGATCATGCCCGACATCGAGAAGCGCCTCGAGGCGTTCGTGCGCATCGGGCACGCGATCATCGTGTTCCCGGGCGGCGTCGGCACGGCGGAGGAGATCCTCTACCTGCTCGGCATCCTGCTGCATCCGGACAACGCGCGCCTGCCGTTCCCGCTGGTGTTCACCGGGCCGACGGAGTCGGCCGCGTACTTCGAGCAGATCGACCGCTTCCTGCGCCTGTCGCTCGGCGACGAAGTCGCCGAACGCTATTCGATCGTCGTCGACGACCCGGCCGAGGTTGCGCGGCGCGTGCGCAAGGGCATCGAGAAGGTGCGGTTATACCGCCTCGACAACCAGGATGCGTTCTTCTTCAACTGGGCGCTGCACATCGAGCGCGAGTTCCAGTCGCCGTTCAAGCCGACGCACGAAGCCATGGCCGCGCTGAACCTGCATCGTGGCCAGGAGCCGCACCGCCTCGCGGCGGACCTGCGGCGCGCGTTCTCCGGGATCGTCGCCGGCAATGTCAAGGAAGAGGGCATGCGCGCGATCGAGAAGCACGGCCCCTTCGAGATCCACGGCGATCGAGACATCATGCAGGCGCTCGACGCCCTGCTCGCGAGCTTCGTGGTGCAGCAGCGCATGAAACTGCCCGGCTCGCACTACGTGCCGTGCTATCGCGTTCTCGCCGACTGACGTCGCCGAAGCCTCGGACACGAAGGCACGAAGGACCGGCCGGGCAGGTCGAGGAGCGAGGGCGACGGACCGGGCAAGCCGCTTTCCCGGATTGCAACGGCGCGTCGGCGCATGCAGCGATCCTGCGGTTCGGATCCTCCACGGCGAATCGCTGCCGGGAGCGTGGCCCTGGGCGTCCTTCGTCTGCCCTGCGTGCCCGGCGCTCCGAGCCCTGCCCCTGGTCCGGGCGTCGCTTGCCCGCCGGCCGCGACCCGGGTCTTCCTCGTGTTCTCCGTGTGCTCCGGGTTCCAGGCTTTTCGCGCTTCGCTCAACCCGGCGGTTTCGCTGCGGTCGAGACGACGCCGGCGACGACCTCGGTGCGCGATGCGATGCTCACCTTCTGGCCATCGGCGAGCCGCTCGGCGCCGCGCACGATGACGATGTCGCCGGGCTTCAGCGCGCCGTCGACCGCGGTCAGTTCGCCGTCGCTGGCCCCGCTGCGCACGGCGACCTTCTGCGCCGTGCCGCCTTCGGCGACGCGCATGACGTAGCTGCCTTCGGCGCGCACGACCAGTGCGTCGCGCGGCACGGCCAAGGTCCGTTCCGGCGCGCGCTCGGGCAGGGCGACCTCGATCGCGCTGCCGACCATCGGCTGCGCGTCGAGCAGGGCGAGGCGCAGCTCGAACTGGCGCGAGCGTTCCTCGCCGACCGGTACCACCGCGCGCACGCGCGCCTTCGCCGTCGCGTCGGCGAAGCGCGCCGGCAGCTCCATGCCGGGCTGGAGGGTGTCGGCCAGCGCGAGCGGCGCCTGCACGCGTGCCTCGAGCCGGCCGGTGTCGACGAGGTGCGCGATGGCGGCGCCGGTGCCGACGAACTCGCCGCGCTGGGCCAGGCGTTCGGTCACGACACCGGGAAACGGCGCGCGCACCTCGGTCTGCTCCAGCTGGTACAGCGCGGTACGCACGCGCGCCTCGGCCTGGCGCAGCTGCGCGCTGTACTGCTCGACCTGCGCGCGCGCCTCGTCGACCTGGTTGGCGGCGATGCTCTTCGCCTCGGCGAGGCGCTCGTAGCGTTCGGACTGGCGCTGCGCGAGCTCGCGCTGCGCCTTGATCCGCGCGACTTCGGCGCGTGCGTCCTCGAGGTGCAGGCGGATCGCCTCGTCCTCGAGCTTGGCGACGCGGTCGCCCGCCTCCAGGCGCGTGCCGACCTCGGCGACGTATTCGAGCCGGCCCGCGGCGCTGGTCGCGAGGCGTGCGTCGTCGCGACTGACCACGCTGCCCGGAACCCAGCGCCGCGGCGCGATCTCGGCGATGTCGGCCTTGGCGACCTGGACACGCGTCGCCGTTGGCGTGGGCGCCTGCGCGGCGGCGGTGCCGGCCCACACGAGCGCGAGGGCGAGCAGGGATGAAGCCCGGGGGCGATGAAGTGGCATGGTGACCTCCCGTCGGAATGCGTGGTGTGGCCCGTCCGGGCGCACGTTCAGGCGACGCGCGCGATCGCCGGGCGTGGCTGGTCCGACGGCGTCGGTTCGGCGCGGTCGGCGGACCTGCGCTCGCGCGTGGTGAGGCGCATGAGGCTCGGCAGGAGCAGCAGCGAAAACACCATCGCGACCACCACGCCGCCGACGTTGACGGCGGCGAGCCCGCGATAGATCACGCTGCCCGGACCGGGGTTCACCGCCATCGGCAGCGCGCCGAGCGCCCCGGTGAGCGTGCTGGCGAGGATCGCGCGCAGGCGCTGGTTGAGCGCGAGGCGGATCGATTCCTCGAGCGTGTGGCCGTGGTCCTGCGCGTCGCGCGTGCGGTCGACCAGCAGGATCGAGTGGTTCACGATCACGCCGACCATCATGATGAAGCCGATCATCGTCAGCAGGTCGAGCGGCTGGAACGCGACCAGGCCGAGCACGCGCAGGCCGGCGACGCCGCCGACGAGCGCGACCGGCACGGTCAGCACGACCACCAGCGAATCGCGCAGCGAACGGAACATCGCCGCCATCAGCAGGAACAGCACCAGCAGCGCGAGCACGAAGTTCTTCGCCATCGTCGACACCGTCGCCTCGAGGCGGTCGGCGCTGCCGGCGAGGCGGATGTTCGCGTCGGCCGGCAATCTCGCGCGCAGCGTCGGCACGACCTCGTCCTGGATCGTCGCCAGGGCGTCTTCGAGCGACAGCGTCTGCGGTGGGTCCACCGTGAGGGTGACGGTGCGGCGATGGTCGAGGCGGCGGATCCTGTTCGGTCCGACGGTCGTTTCGAGGCGGATGACGTCGCCGAGTGGCACCACCTGTCCGGTCGGCGTGACCAGTGGCGCCTCGGCCAGGGATTCCGGCGTCTCGCGCTGGTCGGCGCGCAGGATGATCGGCAGGCGCGACTGGCCGTCGAAGTACTCGCCGAGCCAGGCGCCGTCGCCGAGCGCGCGCACGATCGTACCGAGCGAGGCACGGTCCCAGCCGGCTTCCGCGATGCGGCGGTCGTCGGGGATCGCATGCAGTTCCAGCGTGGTCTGGTCGGTCGCCGGGTTCGCCTGCACGTTCGCGCCGGGGAACTTCTCCTCGAGCAGCTGGCGCCCCTCCTCGGCCACGCGGTTGAGGGTCTCCGCGTCGTCGCTCTGCAGGTGGATCGCGACCGAGCGCGCCGAACCGCCGACACCGCCGAACAGCTCGCCCTCGCTGACGAAGACGCGCGTGTCCGGAAAGCCGACCGTGATCTCGTCGCGCATGATCCGCTCGAGTTCGCCGATGCGCTTCTCGTCGATCACGCGCGCGCCGATCGTGCCACCGCCGTTCCACAGCGACAGGTAGTAGTTCTTCAGTGCCGGCTGCTTCTCGCCCTTCATGTACGGCGCGAGGCGCTCGATCAGCACGTCGCCGATCTCGGCATTGACCATCTCCGGGCTCATGCCCGGTGGGAAGCTGAAGAAGGCGTCGATCGCAGCGCGCTTGACCGGCGGCAGGTAGTCGAGCTTGGGCAGCAGGTACCAGCTCGCGACCAGCGGCAGCACGAGCAGCCCGAGCACCCAGCCGATCTGCTTCGGGCGCGAGTCGGTCCAGCGCAGGATGCGTTCGGTCAGCGCAGGCCAGCCGTCGCCGTAACCGGACTTCAGCTTCTTCGCCTTGAGCATGCCTGCCGCGGCCGGCAGCACGGTGATCGCGACGACGATCGACAGCGCCACCGCGATCGAGATCGTCAGCGCGAGGTCGGCGAAGATCTGCCCTTCGACGTCGCGCAGGAACAGCACCGGCAGGAACACCGCGATGGTCGTGATCGTCGACGCGACCAGCGCCGGCACGACCTGGGCGGTGCCTTCGCGCGCGGCTTCGACCGGCGTCATGCCGGCCTCCTTCAGCCGGATGATGTTGCCGGAGACGACGATCGCGCCCTCGACGACCATGCCGACCGCGAACGCGAGGCCCGCGAGCGAGATGACGTTGAGGCTGCGCCCGCCGAGGTCGAGCGCGCCGAACGTCGCCAGCAGGCAGACCGGGATCGCGGTCGCGATCAGCACGGTCGCGCGCCAGTCGCGCATGAACCACCACACGCACAGCAGCGCGAGCAGGGCGCCGACGACGAGGTTCTCGGTCAGCAGGTCGACTGCGCGATGGATGAACAGCGCCGAATCGAAGCTCTGCTCGATGCCGAGCCCGCGCGCCTTGAGCGGCCCGTCGCGCAGCTCGGCGACGACCTTCTTGACCTGCTCGAGCGTGCCGAGCACGTTCGCGCCCGGCGCGCGCAGCACCTGCAGGCCGACCGCCGGATTGCCATTCTGGTAGGAGAAGAACTGCCGCTCGGGCGGACGCCGCTCGATCGTCGCCACGTCCCCGAGCTTGATCGGCCGCCCGTCGCGCCAGGCCAGGACGAGTTCGCCGAGGTCCTCGGGCGTGTAGCGTCCGGTGAAGCGCAACTGGTACTGGCGACGGCCCACTTCGACCTGGCCGCCGGAGACGTCGTTCGCGCTGGCCGCCTTCTGCGCGATCTCGGGGATCGAAACGCCCATCGCGGCCGCCTTGGCCAGGTCGACCGTGATGCGCACGTCGTCGGGCGGTCCGGCATTGACGTTGACCGAAGCCACGCCGGGCACCGATTCGATGCGCGGCCGGACCACGTCCTCGATGTACCGACGATGCTTGTCGATCGGTCCCGCCGTGCCCGGCAGCAGCTGGATGAAGAACCAGGTCAGCGAGTTGTTCGAGTCGTTGCCGCCGCCGCCGAGCTGGATGATCGGCCGGTCGGCGTCCTGCGGCAGCGGGCGCATCCGGTTCATGCGGCCGATCACGTCGACCAGCGCCGCGCGCATGTCGGTCCCGATCGCGAACTCGATGTTGATGAAGGCGCCGCCGGTGTTGGCGTTGCCGTCGATCTGCTCCACGCCGGCGAGGCCCTGCAACACCTGCTCCTCGGGCTCGAGCAGCTGCGCTTCGACTTCTTCGGGCGAGGCCGCGCGCCAGCCGGTGAAGATCGTGATGTTCGGCCGGTCGATGTCGGGGAACAGCTGCAGCGGCAGGTTGGCCAGGCTCATGCCGCCGAACAGGCAGACCAGCAGGACGGCTACGCAAACTGCGATCGGGTTGCGGATCGACGCTTGAATGACGCGCATGGCAGGCTCCCGGTCGGTCGCGAGCATGCGCCGCCGTCGCCAGGGATGGATGCGCCCGGGTCGGCGAAGGTTGCAACGGTTCGGACGAGTCGTGCGCCGCGGGCGACGAGCCGTGTGCCGGCGCGGCCGCGGTGGCGACGAGTGGAGTAACCGCGGCAGGCCGGCGTGCCGGTCCTCGCGGCTGCGGCGGACCCGCCGGCGCCGGACAGGGACGGCGCCCCCGGCGCACCGCTGGCGGCGCCGCATCCGGCACGCTGCGGCGCCGGACCACCGGCCGCTGCCCTCAGTGCAGCAGGTGCACCTTGTCCTTGTAGCTGCGCGACAGCTTGAGCTGCTGCCCGGAGTCGAGGATCAGGAAGTACTCGCCGTTGAGATGGGCGCGCAGTTCCTTCACGCGCGAGATGTTGACGATGGTCGAGCGGTGGATGCGCTGGAAGCGGCGCGGGTCGAGGCGGTTCTCCAGCTCGCGCATGGTCGCGCGCAGCACGTGGGTGTCCTTGCCGGTGTGCACGCACATGTAGTCGCCAGCGGCGTCGATCCAGAGGATCTCGTCGAACGGCACGCGCAGGATGCGCCCGGAATCCTTGATCGACAGGCGCTGCTCGGCCGGTGGCGCCAGCCGCTCGGCGTCGCCGAGCGCCTGTTCGAGGGTCAGGTCGGGACGGCCCGACACGTCGCCCAGCAGGCGCAGCAGGCGCGCGCAGCGGCCGTCCGCGTCGCGCGCGGCGATCTCGCGCCGCGCGCGTTCGATCGCGTCGTCCAGGCGCCCGTCGTCGATCGGCTTCAACAGGTAGTCGACCGCGTTCGATTCGAACGCGCGCAGTGCGTACTGGTCGTAGGCGGTGACGAAGATCGTCAGCGGCAGCTGCGGCAGCGGCACCGCACGCAGCAGCTCGAAGCCGTCCACCCCCGGCATCTGCACGTCGAGGAACATCAGCGCCGGCTGGTGTTCGGAAATCGCGAAGAACGCCTCGCGCCCGTTCGCGGCTTCCGCGACCACCTCGATGTCGTGGTGGCGCGCAAGGCGCAGCGCGATGCCGCGCCGCGCCAGGGGTTCGTCATCGACGATGAGGGTGCGGATGCCCATGGTCTTCCTCGGAGGCCGTCTCGAAAGGGAATTGCAGGCGGACTTCGGTGCCCTGGGGCTCCAGGCGCACGATCTCGAAGTGCTGCTGGTCGCCGTAGAGCACGCGCAGGCGTTCGCGCGTGTTGGCGATGCCGACGCCCTGGCCGTCGGCCCGCTCGGGTCGGTAGTGCAGGCTGCCGGGGCCGTTGTCGCGCAGCACGATGTCCAGCACGCCGCCGTCGACGCGCGCGATGATCTCGATCCGGCCACCCTCCTCGCGCTTGGACACTCCGTACTTGATCGCGTTCTCGATCATCGGCTGCAGGATCATGCTCGGCACGAGCGCGTCGCCGGCCGGGGGCGTGACGAGGATGCCGACCTTCAGGCGGTCGCCGAAGCGCACCTGCTCGATCGCCAGGTAGCGCTGGATCGAACCGATCTCCTGGTCCAGCGAGACCTTCTGTTCCGGGTCGCTGTCGAGCGAATAGCGCAGGAAGCCGGACAGCGCGCCGACCATGCCGTTCGCCTGCTCCGCACGCCCGTCGAGCACGAGGGTCGAGATCGCGTTCAGCGTGTTGAAGAGGAAATGCGGGTTGAGCTGGTAGCGCAGCATGCGCAGCTGCGCCTGGTGCGCCATCGCGGTCGCCTGGAGCGCGGTCTCCTTCTCGTGCTGCAGCTGGCGCGCGAGCTTGATGCCGACGTAGGCGCCGGTCCACGCGACCAGCAGCTGCAGCCAGCCGAAGAAGTAGGAGAGGTAGCCGAGCCAGGACTTCGGCGGCTTGCACACCGTGCAGTAGTTCGACAGCGCGAGCCACCAGGCGTAGCCGCCGACCGCCGCGGCGACAAGGAGGGCCGCCACGCCCCAGCGGATGCGCTGCGCCGGCGGCTGGGTCCAGGTCGCCTTGAGCACGGCGCGGATGCAGAGCGTCAGCACGAAGCCGCAGGCGGCGTCGTAGAGGTTGAGCTTCCACATGTCCAGCGGCCGGCCGTAGCCGACCTCCGACAGGAACGTCTCGAGGCCGTAGGCGAGCCACGCGCCGGTCTGCAACAGCCAGAATTGGCGTTGGCGGGTCATCATCGCTGGGGAGGGGGCATCACGCGGGCCGGCACCGGCAGATCATAGCGGCATCGTCGCGCCGCCCGGTGCGTTTCGCCGCAAGGTGGGCACCATTCGTCCCGACGGCCCGGTTGCCTCGGGCGCGCGGCTCGGTCAGGCTAGGCCCATGCGCAACGCCACCGTGTGCCTGCTCGCCTGCTGTGCCGCCGGGCCGTCGATGGCCGCGACCCACGTGGTCAACGTCGGGCCGGGCCTCACCTTCACGCCCGAAACGCTCGAGATCGCCGTCGGCGACACCGTCCGCTTCACCAATCGCGGCGGGCTGCACAACGTCGTCGCCGACGACCTGTCGTTCCGCTGCGCGCGCGGCTGCGACGGGCAGGGCGGCAACGGCGCGCCGAGCAGCGAGATCTGGTTCGCGAACGTGACGTTCACGGCCGTCGGCCCGATCGGCTACTACTGTGAGCAGCACGGGTCGCCGACCGAGGGCATGCGCGGCGCGATCGTCGTGCTGCCCTCGACGCCGGTCGACCTGCAGTCGTTCCGCGTCGACTGAGGCCGCGCCCGCCACGGCGGGCGCGCGGCGTCACCGCTAGGCGAGGAAGCCGAGGTCGCGCGTGCCGAAGTTGGCGAGGTTCGGCGTGATCAGGTCGATCTCGCTCTCCGCCAGGTCGAACCAGCGCGCGAGCGTCGCGGTGTACTGCTCGACCGAGGTGGTCGGGATGATCTGCCCGTAACCCGCGTCGTTCGGGTTCGACGCCGACGGCGCGAGGCTCGGCATGTGCGCGGTACCCGTGTGGCCGAGGTCGTCGCCGTAGAAGCGGCCGCCGGCGACCGCGCCGCCGACCACGAAGTGGTGCGACGCCCAGCCATGATCGCTGCCGTTCTGGTTGTTGGACAGCGAGCGGCCGAAATCGGACGCAGTGAACGTGGTCACCCGCGAGTCCAGCGCGACGCTCGCGAGCGCGGCGTGGAATCCGGCCAGCGAACGCGACAGGTCGACCAGCAGCGGCGCCTGGCGCACCAGCTGGTCCGAATGCGTGTCGTAGCCGTCGGTGGTCACGAAGAACACCTGGCGCGACAGGCCGGTGTAGCCGGGCACGTTGTTGTTCGCGGCCCAGATCAGCTTGGCGACGGTCTCCAGCTGCTGGCCAAGGCGGTCGGTGCCGGTGAAGAAGCTGCCGAAGTCCGGCATGCCGCCGGCGCCGAGGGTCGCGTCGATCAGGCTGGCGGTATCCATCGAATGGCGCATCGCCGCGCCGTAGGTGCGTTCGAGCGCATTCGCCTGGCCCGGTGCGTGCAGCGCGTGGAACGCGTTCTCGAGCGCGTTGACCTGCGACAGCTCGTAGGGGAAATCGACCACGTTCGGGCCGTACCAGTTCATCACGTAGCCGTTGACGTCCTCGCCGCGCAGGAATGCGTCCTGGCCGCCGAGCGAGGTCAGGGTCGGGATGTCGGGCGGATTCGCGCTCGCGACGAGGTCGGCGACGCGTCCACCCCAACCGGTGACGGGCTGGTTCGTCGGTGGCGAAGACTGCCAGTAGGACGCCTGGTCCGCGTGCGAGAACAGCTGCGGCGGCAGCGGCGCGGTGCCGTTCTGGTACTCGGCCTTGGTGACCGGGCGCACCAGCGTGCCGACGTTGGCGACGATCGCGGCATGGCCGGCGTTGAACAGGCCGGCGAGCTCGGGCATCGACGCGTGCAGGCCGTAACTGGAGCCGTCGCCGGGGCTGCCCGGGCCCGATGCGGGCGCCGTCAGCGCGTGCAGGCCCGCGGCCGGCAGCGCCAGGGTCGGGCGCACTGCGTTGTAGTCGTTGCGCGCCTGGCCGGAGATCGGCACGACCATGTTGAAGCCGTCGTTGCCGCCGTAGAGGAAGACGCACACCAGCGCCTTGTAGCCGGGCAGGCCGCGCGGGTTGGCCAGCGTGGCCGCCTGCAGCAGCTTCATGCTGCCGAGCGCGGAATGGAGGCTGGCGGCGCCGAACGCCGCGCAGAGGGTGTCGCGCACGAAGCGGCGGCGATCCGGGTTGTACTTGCGCATGGTCCGGCTCCTACTTCTGGATCATGTATTCGGGGGACGACAGGATCAGGTACAGCGCGGAATGCACGCGCCACAGGCGCCAATCCGACACGCCGTCCGTCCAGGTCGAATTCACCCGGTTGAGGTAGCCGAGCAGGGTCTGGCGCATGAACGGCGACATCTGCCCGGACATGAAACGCATGTTGTAGGCGTCGACGAGCCGGTCGGCCGGGTCGGCGACGCCGCCGTTCGCGCTGCCGGCGAGCGCGATGTCCTGCAGGTGGTCGATCTTGACTTCGCCGATGTCGTCGCCGTTGCAGTTGTTGGAGAAGTCCAGGTAGAACGAACGCACGCGGACGCCGTTGACGGTGTTGGCGATGATGCTGTCGGTCTGCAGCTGGAATTCCGGACCGAGCAGGCGGCGCGTCGTCATCTCGCCCGGCGGCAGGTAGCTCGGCCGGAAGAAGTTGAACACCGACGGCGCGTCGACCGGTGCCTGTGCGACGCCGACGCCGTACTGGCTGTCGGAGGTGCCCCAGGCGGTGATGTAGCCCGCGTAGCGATACGGATTGGCGAAGTTGCCGGCCGGCCCGTTGGTGCCGCAGGCGTGGCGCGCATGCATCGCGCGCCAGAAGTGGGTCAGCGCGAGCAGCGGTTCGCGCAGCTTGCCGTAGGTCTCGAAGGATCGCCAATGGCCCGAGCGCGCTTCCGGGTCGAGCAGGATCGCGCGCACGACCTCGCGCAACTGGTTCGGATGGGCGCGGTTCGCGTCGAACACGGCAGCGACGCGCTGCACGTAGGCCGGCGCAGGGTTGCTGGTCACCAGCCGCTGGATCAGCTGCCTGGACACGAACGGGCCGACGTTCGGATGGTTGTAGATGTTGTCGAGCGCGAAGGCGAGGTCGGACGCGGGCGTTCCGCCGTCGGCGAGCACGCCGCCGTTCTGCGCGCCGGGGTAGGCGAGCAGCTGCTTGGAATGCATGTCGTCCGCATGCGTGCCGTTGTCGTGGTAGGCCGCGATCGGCGCCATCGGCTGCATGAAGTTCGTGCTGTTGGTCCAGTCCGGGCCGCAGCTGGTGAAGTCGACGCAGTCGGACCAGCTCCAGCCGGTGAACACGTGCGCGAACGCGGAGATCGTCTCCTGCGTATAGGTCGGTATTTCCTGCCCACCCGACAGTTTCGGCGTGCCGTCGGGATTGAGCATGACCAGGCCGATGCTGAACAGCTGGTTGACCTCGCGCGCGTAGTTCTCGTCGGGATGGATGTTGAGCGCCGCGTTCGCACGCTGGTTGCCGAGCATGTTCAGGTAGATGCCCATGGCCGGGTTCAGCGTGATCCGCTCGAGCAGCGTGCGGTAGTTGCCGAATGCGTTGTCGACGAGCGTGTCGTAGTAGTAGCCGATGCCGCGCGGGAATGCCGCCAGCATCGCGTTCTCCTCCGATACGACCATGATCTCGCTGAGCGCGAACGCGATCCGCTGGCGCAGCTGGTCGGTGTGGATCAGCGCGCTGTTGCCCGGATCCGGCCCGCCGAGCGCACCGAGGAACCACGCCTCGCGCCGGGTGTCCTGCCCGACCTGTTCGCCGAGCGTGTTCTCGACCCAATCCATGTAGGCGAGCGTCTTCGTCGGCACGGCGGCGAACTGCTCGTTCAGCCATGCCTCGTAGCCGACCGCGCGCAGGTGCGCGATGTCCTCGTCGGTCGGGCCGAAGGTCGCCTGCGCGAGGAAGCGCGACGCATCGGCATCGGTGAACGGCCCGGCCGCCGCGCCCTCGAAGCCGTCGCGGAAGGCGGAATCCGGCCAATGGCTCTGGCCGGAGGCCGTGGACGCAAGCACGGCGCCGAGCGCCGCCAGGACGCAGGTCGCGGAGCGACGCACGCTACGAGGCATTCCCATGGTTTTTTCCCGACCCCGCTGGATGGCGGGCGTACCTTATCGTCGCTAACGGAAGGAAAGCGTGGCGGGGGCCACGGTCGGTGGATCCACGATTCCGGCGCGGGACGGCTTGACGTCCGCCGTGCATCGCCACAGAATACGCGGCTCGCCCGAATAGCTCAGCCGGTTAGAGCACTTGACTGTTAATCAGGGGGTCGTTGGTTCGAGTCCAACTTCGGGCGCCATCTTCAAAGGCCAGCAAGTCATTGCTGGCCTTTATTTTTTCTGGAAGCGAGAACGAAACACCTGATTGGCGTTCGACTCGCCGCCGTGGCCAGAGGTACAGTTTCGGTACAGTGCCGCTACCGGAGCGCCTCATGGCAACGATTGTACGAACGCCGTCAGAGACCTGGAAGGCGGTCATCCGCAAGCAGGGATGGCCCACCACGGCCAAGACGTTCCGCACCAAGCGCGACGCCGAGGACTGGGCGCGCCGCACCGAAGACGAGATGGTACGCGGCATCTACATCGAGCGCGGCGCATCGGAGCGCCTTACGCTAGCTGTAGCGCTCGATCGCTACCTCTCCGAGGTGACACCGACCAAGAAGCCTGCCACGCAGCAGACCGAGGTTGAACGGGCAAAGCCCCTGCGCGAGTTCTTCGGCAAGTACGCCCTGGCGGCGATCACGCCTGAACTGGTGGCGCGCTATCGCGACCTGCGACTAGCGACCCCGAACGCGCGGCAACCCCGTGGCCGCTCCAAGACGCCGCTCCTGCTGTCCGCGTCAACGGTTCGCCTGGAGCTCGCGCTACTCGGACACCTGTTCACCACCGCGATTCGCGAATGGCGCTTGGGGCTGGTACTGAATCCGGTCGCGCAGGTGCGAAAGCCCAAACCTGCCGAGGGGCGAGACCGGCGCCTCAGCGCGGCCGAAGAAAGAGCGCTGTTCGCCGCGGTAGATGCCCACTCGAACCCGATGCTCGGCTGGATCGCCCGAATCGCGATGGAGACGGGCATGCGCTCCGGCGAAATCCTCGGCCTCCGGCTTCGCCAGGTCGACCTCAAGCGCCGCATCGACGTCCCCCCGATTTTGAGTAGCACCGCGATCTGGAGTCCAATCCCCACCTGAAGAGGAGATTGGACGTGAAGAAGCGTTTCAGCGAAGCGCAGATCATCGGCTTCCTGCGTGAGGCAGAGACCG
>Ga0180220_1000339_pt1 | contig 58381 bp, 52 predicted proteins | sample eDN5th37CBELigBY_FD_151335 | JGI IMG/M metagenome (GOLD analysis project Ga0180220, IMG submission 151335) | Enriched backyard soil microbial communities from Emeryville, California, USA - eDNA 5th pass 37_C BE-Lig BY (version 2) (version 2) | ecosystem: Environmental > Terrestrial > Soil >...
CCACGCCGGAAACGCCGCCGCCGCACGCTCCGCCACCGCCGCCATCTCCGCCCCCTTCATCGCCGGCGCGCTCGACGCCCTCTCGCCCGTCAGCGGGTTCTTGCGCTCAAATGTCATCGGTTTCCTCTCCAGATCGCTATGCCGGCCGCGCCGGCGCTCGCATGATTTTGCCGAAGCGGATGGTCACTGCCGCTCGCCTCGGTAAAATCGTAGCGCTTTCCAGCGTGCCGATGAAGGCCGTTTGTCCCGGCCCGTCATATTTGTCTGGCGCTCCGGCTGCGGCGGCACCGGAGCGCGCGCGCAGAGCCCCGCGGGCTACGCCCGGGGAGAGGCGCAGGCGTTCAGCTTTTGCCGGGCCGACGCAGGACGTCCCGGATCGGCATGCCGTCGAACTGTGCCGGCTGATACCCGGTGGCCTGGCGAATAATGAGCCCCCGATTGATCGCCTCTGTGACACCGAGTTCGCGGGCTTTGTAGAAGGATTCGATGAACGCCGTGGTGAGATGCATATCCGCCTGCGCGATGTGACCCGCCAATTCCAATGCGCGCGCCATGAGGCGATCAGGCGGCACGATCTCGGAGATAAGCCCAAGCGCCAGCGCGCGTTGTGCCGATATCGGATCATGGGGCCCAAGGAGGAACATGCGCGAGACGGCTTCCTGTGGGATCTTGCGCGCCATCTCGATCGGCTCGATCACCGGCACCGCGCCGCTGCGATGCATGTGCATGTCGCAAAAGGTCGCGTCGGGGACGGCGATGCAAATGTCGGCATCAAGCAGGAAGTGCAGCCCCGGGCCCACCACGAAACCATTGATTGCAGCGATGACGGGCTTCCAGCACTTGTTCTGCTTGGCGGTATAGGTGCGGAGGCCTTCGTCGCGACGGAGGTAGGCGGGGGTCGGCGCGTTGCGATAGCTGGCCGTATCGGCGCCCCCGCAAAACACCGTGTCGCCCGCCGCCGTGAAGATGGCCACGCGAAGAGTATCGTCCGCACGGAACGCTTTCCACACGGCTTCCAGTTCAGGCAGCATCTCCTCGTCGATGAGATTGTCCTGCTCGGGGCGGACCAGAGTGATGACGGCGACCGGCCCTCTTGCCTCATAGGTGAGGGTCCGGAAGGCTCGTGGCGCCGCCCCCGTATCGCGCGCGGCACCGGCGGCAGCGCCCATCGCAGGGATGGCCGCGCCAGCGATCAAAACCGATCGGCGTGAGATGGCACTCATGAACGTCTCCCCCGGCTGCGCCCATTCGCTGTCGCTGCGCAGCGCGGGACGATCCTGGCTCGCAGTCTTGCGAGGGAGAACCCCTCCATGTCTGTCCTCGTTCGGAAGGACATAGGGCTCTAGCCGGCACTCTCCGCATCCGGAGTTGGCGTCAGCAACGGCTTTCCATGGAAATATCGCGAGATATTGTCCCGGAGCTGGCCGATCATGTCCGCTCCGGCTTCCACGGTAAACCCGGCCAGATGCGGTGTCAGAACAACATTGGGCAGGGCGCGCCACATCGCTGCATCGACCGGCTCCTCGGCGAACACGTCGAGCGCCGCGCCGGCAATTGCGCCCGATTTCAGAGCGGCGAGCAAGGCCGCCTCGTCCACCAGAAAGCCGCGCGACACATTGACGAGCACGCCCTGCGGCCCCAGCGCCGCGAGGACAGCGCCATCGATCTGCCCCGCATTGTCCGGGACCGCCCGACTGGCGACCACGAGAATGTCGCTCTGCTCGGCGAGCGCCAGCAGGCTCTGCGCGCGCGGAAACTCCGCCCCCGGCTTCTCCCGTGGGCCATACCAGCCGACCTTGAGATCGTGCGCGGCGAGACGCCGGGCAATGGCCGAGCCAATGCGCCCGAGTCCGACGATGCCCGCCGAGCGCCCCCTGAGAGAGGGCCGCGGCGCCAGCGTCTCGCGCCAGCGACCTTCGCGCACATGGCGATCGGCCAGGGGAATGCGGTGCCAGAGCGCCAGCAGAAGGCCGAGGGCATGATCGGCCACGTCATGCGCGTTAACGCCCGCCGCTGTGGTGAGCGTGATGCCGCGCGCGCGAAGACGGGCAAGATCGATGCCCTCATAGCCGGTCGAGAAACAGGCGACCAGGCGCAGGCGGGGCAGTGCATCGATGAGCGCAGCCGGCACATGCCCGCCAGTCGCGAGCACCTCCACCTGCGCGGCGATTTCCGGCGAAATGCCGCCTGCGACGTCGTCGGGCGTGAAGACCCGCGCGGGAATGTCGAGCGGACCCAGCCGATCGACGAGGAACCGGCTATCGATCAGAAGCGCGCCGCCGCTCACGTCTTGCGCTGCGCGATACCGAAGCGGGCGCGCGCCTCCTCGACGCTTGCGGGCGCAAGACCGTAGAAGGCCGCGATCTCGGCGGCGGCGCGGACCATATCGCGATTATAGGTCGCGACCTTGCCGTTGGGCAGGTGAATGCCATCCTCAAAGCCGACGCGCACCAGATCACACTTCATCGCAAGGCCGAGCGTGACGAGCGGGAACATATGGTGCCCGGTCCCCGTGACGCCGACGATTGCCTGCGGGAACAGCCGCTGCCCCTCGTCAATGGAGAAGATGATGTTCCGGGGATAAGGCGGCGTCGAGCCGAAGCCTCCGCCATGCAGCAGCCACATGTTCTTGCGATGCCGGTCGAACAGCCCCTCCTCGGCATAGCGCAGCAGGCGGTGGAGAGAACTTGTCTCGATCACTTCATATTCGAGGGCCGAGCCCTTGGCGTAGACGGCCTTGATCGTCTCTCGCAGCAATTCTGGCGAGTTCACGTAGGGCGTTTCGCCGGGATAGCCGCCCTCGGGATTATGAAAGTCCGCCGACCCGGCGGCGATGCCGAAGACGTCTTGCTGCGGCTCGATCGAGAGGAGACCAAGCCGCTCCTTGTCGTCCGGCCAATAGAGCTGGCCGGTCTTGGGATCGCGCCGCACGCCAATGCCATTCGTCGTCTGAATGAGGATCGGCGAGCGGGCCCTAATCTCCCGGATGATCTGCGCATAGATTTCCGGGTCGCCGCTGTTCTTACCCGCCTTGTCACGGGCATGGACATGCACCATTGCAGCGCCCGCCTCCCAGCAACGAGCGGCTTCCTCGCCGATTTCGTCAGGTTGCTTCGGCACAATCGCGCCATCGCGATCCTGCTGCATGCCGCCGTTGATGGCGACTGTGATGATGACCTTATTTCCTTCGAGCATGGCATCCTCCGCTGTCCCCGTCCTCGATGACGGCTCGCTGCCAGCGCGTCTGTCCTCTGGCTGCGGGACATGTGTCTGTCCTCTGCTGAGAGGACACCACCGACCGACCAGACATGCCAGACCTCACGGCTGGAGAGAGGCGGGCCATGAAAGCATCCCACGCGTCAGAGCATCTGAACAGCGAGCCCGGCAAGGGCGACGCGATGGACATGACAGTCATCGGCATCTGCACCTTTGCCTATCTGCTCGATGGCATCGTTTTCACCATCATGGGGCCGGTGGCACCGGAAGTCGCACAGGCCCTCTCGCTCAGCAACGCGCAGCTTGGCCCCATTTTCTCGGCCAATCTGATCGGCCAGTGCCTGGGGCTCGTCCTCTTCCCTCTCATCGGCCATCGGGCCGGGCACCGTCCCATCGTGATCGGCACGCTCATCGGTTTTGGTCTTTTTCAGGCCGCGAGCGGACTTGCGGCGAATGCGGGTCAGCTTTTCTGGCTGCGGCTCGTGACAGGCTTCTTTCTCGGCGGCTCTCTGCCAAGCTGCCTTGCCATGACCACAGCGGCGGCGCCCTTTCACCGGCGCGGCCTTGCCATCACCATCCTCTTCACGGGCTATGCCATCGGATCGACTGCAGCAGGGCTCGTTCCCGCCCTTTTCATATCCCTCGGCGGCTGGCGCGCGGCGATGATGGCTGTGGGGCTTGCCTGTCTTGCCTTCGCGGTCGTTGTCTGGGCCACGCTGCGCGAACCGCGCGGCGAACAGGCAACGAGCCCGGAGCCGCCGGACAGCGCAATGCGAGGCGTGGTCGCGCTCGTCCGCCCACCCTATCTGCTCGGCACCGTGGCCCTCTGGATCTTGTTCATTTCCATGCTGACGCTGAGCTATTGTCTGAATAGCTGGCTGCCGATCATGCTCGTCCAGGTCGGCCGCGAACCGGGGCTCGCGGCGATGTCGGTCTCGATCTTTTCCTTCGGTGGCATTGTGGCGGCCTTGATGGTTGGCCTGCTCATCGACCGCTTCGGGGCGAAACCGGTTCTGGGGAGTTTTCTCGTCCTCGCGGCTGTCCTCCTGCTGGTGATCGGCCAGGTGCTCGCGAGTGCATCCACGAGCGTCTTGCTGGGGCTGCTCGTAGTCTGCGGCTTCTTCGCGCTGGGAGCTTACGGCGGAGTCAATGTCGTGCTTGCCGGCTTTTACCCTCCGCCACAACGCGCTTTGGGGATCGGTGTCGCCAAGAGCATCGGCCGCGTGGGGACGGTGCTCGCACCGATCATGATCGGCATTGCTCTCTCCGCAGGGTTGGCAGAGACTAGGGTGATGTCGCTTTTTGCCCTGCCCGCCGGGCTCGCGGCCGTCGCCTTGTTGCTGATCGCCGCGCCGAAGCATGATAAGTCGACAGGCGCAGGGGCCATCAAGGCCAAGGAGGGATCGTGACCATCATCCAGCAGATACGAGACTGGCGGGCACCCACGACGATGTGCCCCACCTATGAAAAATTGCTGGCTGCCATCGGCACGCAGGAATTCGGATCGACCGTGCGCGACTCGGTGCGCACCGTGACCTCGGGCGCGCGACGCCTTTACCTGTTCGAGACAGCGGGCCGAATGGACAACAGCCTGGTTTACAGCTTTTGCGAGCCGGGCCTCACCGAGCTGTTTCCCCTTTACGAGAAGAACTATCTGCGGCTCGACCCGGTGCAAGATGCCTATCGCGCGGCGCCGGCGTGCAGCGACATCGTCTTCCAGCGCATCCTGCCGTCGGACATCAGCTCGGCGGGCTTCCGGCGGCGTTTTTTCGATGAGCCGGGCATTATCGAACGGGTCACGATCGTGCAGCGGGGCGCCGAACGCTGGCGCGGCATGAATATCGCCCGCCACGCCAGCGAAGGCTATTTCTCGGACATCGAGCTGAATTCCCTGATCGATCTGGCGATCCTCACCCTGCCGATGCTCCCCGTCAACCGGGAGAAGGCGGATGGCGCCGTGCGCATGCTGAATGTCGAGCAGATCGAGGAGCGCTTTGCCGCCCGCTATACGAGCCTCACCGCACGAGAGCGGCAGGTTTGTGCGCGGGCCGCCATCGGCATGACCGTGGAGGCAACGGCCCTCGATCTCGGCATCGCCAAGACGTCCGTGCTGACCTATCGCCAGCGCGCCTACCACCGGCTGCGGGTCTCCAGCCCCTATCAGCTCTGCTCGCTGGTGAGCCACTGACCTTGCGCCACCATTTCTGACCGACACAGGTCTGTCCTTTAGCGAACGGACAGACCCGCGCTCAATCCCACCCTAGCTCCTCGTCAATGCAGAGCACATTGGGGAGGAATGCGTGAACAAGTTGATTGAGGGCGTTTCGATTGCAGCGCTTGCCGCACTTTTGTCGGCTCCTGCGATAGCCCAGGACAGCGGCTCGGCGAGTGAGACGGCCAGCGAGGATAGCGGGCTTGGCGACATCGTCATCACGGCCCAGCGCCGCTCGGAAAATCTCCAGAAGGCCGCGCTCTCGATCGTCGCCATCAGCGGCGATGCGCTTGCGGCGCAGGGGGTCAACAATATCGACGCGCTGGGCCGCCAGACGGCAGGCGTCGAGATCCAGCCAAGCGGCGGGCCCTACACCACCTTCACCGTGCGCTCGGTCAGCAATCTGAGCGGAAACGCCTTCTCCGATCCGTCGATCGCGGTGAATATCAATGGCGTCTATCTCGCCACGCCCACCACATTCCGGGGCCTCTTCTACGATCTCGACCGGGTGGAAGTGCTCAAGGGCCCGCAGGGCACGCTGTACGGGCGCAACGCCACGGGCGGCGCCATCAACCTGATTGCCGCCAAGCCCAAATTCGAGTTTGGCGGCACGATCGGTATGACGGCCGGCAGTTACGGCCATGTCGATGCCAACGCGGCGCTCAACATCCCGCTCTCGCAGACCATGGCCATCCGCATCGCCGGCCAGCATGCCGAGCATGACGGCTATATGAGCCTTGGCACAAATGACGAGTTGATCGATGCAGTGCGCGCATCGCTGCTGTTCGAGCCGAGCGAGACCCTCTCCGTCCTCCTCTGGGGCGATTACGCCCACGAGGGAGGCATGGGCCCCGGGACCACGCTGCGAAAGGCCTGCGCCGCGCTGGACCGGCCCGGCACGAGCTGCTTCGTTGCCGACCCCTGGACCGATGTGGGCGACCTCCCCAGCTTCTACACCTCGGTCGGCCTCGCGCCGCAGTCGCGCAGCCCCTATCTGGACAATGATTATTACGGCGCCGGGATCAACGTCGACTGGCGGACGGGCATCGGCACCTTCTCGCTGGTCGGCGGCTATCGCAAATCGGACGTGCGCTTCAACAGCACAGCGACGAGCTGGCAAATCCTCGAGAACCAGCATCCCGAACAGAAATCGCTGGAGCTGCGCCTCGCCTCACCGGACAACAGCCGCTTCGGCTATGTGCTGGGCGCCTATTATCTCGACACGACGATGCATGCCCGCGCCAATGGCGAAAGCGCGCTGGGGCGCAACTATAGCGACCAGGTCACCAATCTTTCGGGTTGGACCGGGGCGCTTTTCGCGCAGCTGAGCTTCGGCCTCACGGACAGTCTCCGCCTCGTCGGCGGCGCGCGCTACACCTATGAGAAGAAGAACTCGAACAGCAATCGCTACAGCATACCGGCCGTCGGACCCGACCCGATCATCCCCCCCGAGTCGACGGGTCCGGCGCTGCTTTCCGTGATCGGTTCGCAGGACTGGAATAAGGTGAACTGGAAGGCGGGCTTCGAATTTGACGTGGGGCCGCGCAGCCTGCTCTACGCGAATGCCAGCACCGGCTTCAAGGCGGGCGGCTTCTATTACGGCCCGCCGGGCTTCACGACCTATGAGCCGGAGGAAGTCACCTCCTATGTGGTCGGATCGAAAAACCGCTTCTTCGACAACCGGTTGCAGTTCAACCTCGAGCTTTTCTACCTCGACTATTCCAACCAGCAGGTCAGCTTTGTGAAGCTGGTCAACGGCGCCTCGATCCTGGTGACCGAGAACGCCGCCAGGTCCTATGCCTATGGCGTCGATCTCGACAGCCAGTTCCTGGTCACGCCGACCACGCGCCTCAGCTTTCAGGCGCAGTATCTGCGATCCAAATATGACGAGTTCACCTATCTGACGCTCGGCGCCCCCCCGGCGGCGCGCACCACGTGCGCCGTCTCGGCTGGCTCCCCGCCCAACTCCGCTGTCGACTGCGGGGGCCAGACGACCTTGCGGTCGCCGCGATGGACGCTGGTGGGGAGCGTGGAACAGACGATCCCGTTGGCCAGCGGCGCGCGCCTCTTCGGCGAAGCGAATATCCGCTATGAGGGCGAATATCAGACGGACGTCTCGTATCTGCCCGAAGGAATCAGCAACGCGACGGCCCGGGCGAACCTGAGCGTAGGCTTTGAAACGGCGGACGAAGTCCTGACGCTCCGCGCCTATGTCGACAACATCACGGACGTGACCACCGTGAGCGCGACCAACATGAGCACGAGCTATCCGGTCAACCAGGCGTTCGCCGTGCGCCTGCTGCCACCGCGTACCTTCGGCCTGCGTGCGCAGGTGAAGTTCTGATGGCGGGCGAGCCGGATCCGCGGGAAGCGGCCGGCCTCGCTATCCTCGCGCAACTTGGCTGGGGGGAGAACGAAGGGGTTCGCGAGCTTGACGAGGACCTCTGGCGGATCGTCACGGAGACGAATTTCGGGACGATCTGGGCGCGCCCCGGCCTGTCGCTGCGCGAGCGGGAGCTGATCTGCCTCTCGGTGCTCATTGCGCTGGGCGCTCACGGCGTAGCGCTGCATTTCAAGCATGCGCACGAACTCGGCTTCACGCCCGAAGAGCTCAAGGAGATCATCCTTCAGGTAATTCCCTATGCGGGGTTGCCCAAGGCCCTCCAGGCCATGGCCATCCTCAAGCGGACGCAGGCGGGCGAGGAGCCGAGACTGTGACGAACATCATGGCCTCGCGCCGGACGGAGAGGGCGCCCTGCTCGGAAGCCGAGTGGCAGGTCCGGGTCGACCTGGCGCTGGCCTACAGGCTCGTCGATCACTTCGGCATGACCGATCTCATCCACACGCACATCTCGGTGCGCGTTCCGGGGCAAGAGGGACATTTCCTCCTGCTTCCCTATGGCCATCTCTTCGGCGAGGCGCGCGCGTCCGACATGGTGAAATGCGATGTCGCGGGCGGGATCATTTCCGATCCTACGGGGCTTGGCATCAGCGTCGGCGGCTTTTGCATTCACAGCGCGATCCATACCGGCACCCCACGCGCGGCGTGCGTCATGCATGCGCACACGGAGGCGAGCATCGCGGTGAGCAATTACCGCGACGGTCTGCTGCCGCTCAGCCAGCATGCGCTGCGCTTCCATGGCCGCATGGGCTATCTCGATTATTGCGGCGCCTTCGACACCGAAGAAAAGCGCGCCGCCCTGCCCCGGGCGCTCGGTGATGGCGATGTGCTGATGCTCCGCAACCATGGCCCGCTCGTGATCGGCAGCACCGTTTCCGAGTGCTTTTCCCGCCTCTATTATCTTGAGCGCGCGTGCCGGATGCAGGTTGCGACTCTCGCCATCTCGCGCGATCCGTCGGCCGAGCTTGTGGTGCCGAGTGAGTCCGACTGCGTGGCGATGTCCCGCGCCTTCCAGGGCGGCGAGAGCGTGATCGCCCGGGAATGGAGCGCGCTCAAGCGCATGATCGAGGCCGGCGGAACGGACTACGCCACCTAAGCGCCCTCGCCTTTCTCGCAGGCGGCGTCCTCCAGGCAACCGCGTGTCATGCCCCGGGCAGATCGGCGGCCATGGACCCGCACCCGGTGCGCTCGATTGCGCCCATATCCGCGCAACTGCCACCCTGGCTCGCCTCGCCGATCAGGAGCAGAGTTGGGTCGTCGCGGCCGATCGCGCGCACGAGGAAAGCCAGCGCGTCGAGCCGTCCGCGCAGCAGCCGCTCGCCCGGCAGGGACACGTTGACGGCGATGAGCACCGGCGTCGCCGGATCGCAGCCTGCGGCGATGAGATTGCGCGCGATGTGCGGCGCGGCGGCGCGCCCCATGTAGATCGCCAGCGTACCGCCAGAGCGGGCGAGCGCCGGCCAGTCATGGTCGAGCGTCTCGCCCTCGCGGGCATGCGCGGTCAGGAAGGTCAGATGGCGCGCTGCGCCGCGTAGCGTGAGCGAGACCAGACCCTGCGCCGCGGCCGCGCTGGCCGCCGTGATGCCGGGACAGATGCGCACCGGCACGCCATGGGCCGCGCAGGCCGCAAGTTCCTCCGCCGAGCGGCCGAAGATCGACGGATCGCCGCCCTTGAGGCGCAGCACGCGCTTGCCCGCCCGGGCGGCAGCGACAATCAGCGCATCGATCGTACCCTGATCCTTGGAATGGCGGCCCGCTCGCTTGCCCACGCCGACCATCTCGGCCTGCGGGGCCATGGCCAGGATCGGCGCGCCGACCAGCGCATCATGGAACACGATATCGGCACTGGCGAGCAAGCGCTCGGCCTTGCGACTGAGCAGCTCCGGATCGCCCGGCCCCGCTCCGACCAGCCAGACCATTCCGGCAGGAAAATCCTCAGCCATTGGCCGCTTCCTTTCGTTCCTCGGCAATGAGACGGGCGATCGCGGGGCGACATGATCCGCAACTGGTGCCGGCGCCGAGCGCGGCGCCCACGGCCGCGACATCGGTAAGGCCCTGATCGCGGATCGCCGCGACGATGGTGCGCACACCGACATCAAAGCAGACGCAGACGGTCGCCCCGCGCTCCGCCTGGACGCCCGGCGCCCGGCCGGCGAGCACCAGCGGCCCCTGCGGCTGATGAAGCTGGCCAATGAGCCAGTCCCGCGAGGGCAATTCCCCCGTGCGAGTCACGAACAGCACGGCGGCCAGACGCCCCTCTCGCAGGATCGCGACGCGGCGCGTCCCCCGCCCGGGATCGCTGGCCTCGATCCGCTCGCCCCGCGGCAAAGCGCGATCAAGCGCCTGCGGATCCCCCAGCCCGGCCATCTCGTACAGCACGCCGCCCGGCACCGTGACCCGCGTCGCCCACAGGCAATCCGGCGCCGGGCCCTCGCCGTGCACGATCAGGAAGCCCCGCCAGTCGACCGCGACGGGGGCGATGCGGGCGGGCGTCATCTTGAAGCCGGGCTGGCCGCTGTGCGGATCGACAAGCGGGCGCGGCAACAGGCCGGTGCGGCCGCCGCTCGATTGCCGGTCGGTCCAGTGGATCGGCACGAACAGCTCGCCGCGCCGCTGGCCGGCCTGATGGGCCACGCGGAACAGGCTTTCGCCCTGCGGCGTGGCGACGCGGGCCAGCGCGCCATCGGCGAGACCGAGCGCTGCGGCATCCTCCGGGTTGATCTCGACCAGCGGCTCCTCGCGATGCCGTGCCAGCTTCGCGCTGAGGCCGGTGCGCGTCATCGTGTGCCACTGATCGCGATAACGCCCGGTGTTGAGCGTCATGGGCCAGTCCGCGAGCTGCGCCTCGGCGCCGCGCTGTCTCACCGAAACGAGCCGGGCCTTGCCATCCGGCGTGGCGAATCGCCCGTCCGCAAAGGGCCGCCCGCCCCATTGAAACGGCATCAAGGCATCATAGGCCTCATTGCCGATCGCGGCCCAGTCCCGCAGGTCGAGCGCCCGTGCACCCGCGTTGCGATAGGCAGTCAACCGGGCGTGCTCGCGCCAGATCTCGGCGGGGCCATCATAGCTGAACGCCGTGCGCCATCCCATCCGGCGGGCGGCTTCCTTGATGATCCACCAATCGGGCTTTGCCTCGCCGGGCAGCGGCAGCAGCGCGCGCTGGCGGCTGATCGTCCGCTCGCTATTGGTGACAGTGCCGTCCTTCTCGCCCCATGCCGCCGCCGGCAGCCGGACATGCGCGAACCGGCTGGTGTCGGTATCGGCGATCACGTCGGAAACCACGACGAACGGGCAGCGAGCCAACGCCTCACGCACGCGCCCGGCATCGGGCAGCGAGACGGCAGGGTTGGTCGCCATGATCCAGACGGCCTTGATCCGCCCCTCGCCCATCACCCGGAACAGATCGACCGCTTTCAGGCCCGGCTTCGTCGCCATGCGGTCCGCCGCCCAGAACCGCCCGACATCCGCGACATGCTGCTCGTCAAAGCCGCGATGCGCCGCCAGCGCCGATGCCAGCCCGCCCACTTCGCGGCCGCCCATCGCATTGGGCTGGCCTGTGATCGAGAAAGGCGCGGCGCCGGGCTTGCCGATCCGTCCGGTCGCAAGATGCAGGTTGATGATGGCATTCACCTGGTCGGTGCCGCGGATCGACTGGTTGATCCCCTGGCTGAACAGAGTCACGGTGCGCGGCGTCGCGGCGAACAACTCGTAGAAGCGTTGCAGATCTGCCGGTGCGATGTCGCAGGTGCGTGCCACGCTCCACAAATCGCTGTCCGTCTCAATTGCCTCCCAGAAGTCATCCGGCGTGGCGACATGCGCCGAGAGATAGGCGTCGTCGACCAGCCCCTCGCGCCGCATATGCGCGAGGAGGCCGTTCATCAGCGCGACGTCCGTGCCGGGCCGGAGCGGCAGGTGCAGGTCGGCATCCTCGCAGGTCTCGGTCCGACGCGGATCGATGACGACGAGCCGGGTGCCCCGCGCCGCGCGCGCCGCCATGATGCGCTGATAAACGACGGGATGGCACCAGGCCGCGTTGGAACCGATCAGCACAATGAGGTCGGCCGCGTCGAGATCGTCATAGCATGCGGGCACGACGTCCTCGCCGAACGCGCGCTGGTGGCCCGCGACCGCGCTGGACATGCAGAGCCGCGAGTTGGTGTCGATGTTGGCCGAGCCGATGAAGCCCTTCATCAGCTTGTTGGCGACATAATAATCCTCGGTGAGCAGTTGACCCGAGATGTAGAAGGCGACGCTGTCCGGCCCATGCCGTGCAATGGTCTCGCGAAAGCGCCTGGCGACAAGGTCCAGCGCCTTGTCCCAGCTCGCCCGGCGATTGCCGATCATGGGATGGAGCAAGCGCCCCTCCAGCCCGACCGTCTCGCCAAGGTGCGTGCCCTTGGAGCAGAGCCTGCCCGCATTGGCGGGATGGTCGGGATCGCCCTCGATCTTCACCGCGCGCGCGCCGAGCGGCGTCGCACGGATGCCGCAGCCGACGCCGCAATAGGCGCAGGTGGTGCGGATCGATGCGCTCATGTCAGGCCGCCGCCTTCAGCGTGCTGGCCCGGCAGATCAGCACACGGCCGCCGTCCACCTTGACCGGGATGACGGGCGTGCAGCCCTTGTCCTCGCCCTGCGCCTGCCCGGTGGCGAGGGCGATGTTCCAATTGTGCAGCGGGCAGGCGACGCTGTGGCCATGGACGATGCCCTGGCTGAGCGGGCCGCCCTTGTGCGGGCAGCGATTAACCAGCGCGAAGACCTTGTCGTCGCCTGTGCGGAAAACCGCGATTTCCTCACCGCCTGTGACCGGGATGGTGCGGCTGCCGCGCACCGGGATCTCGTTCAGCCAACCAATGTCGAGCCACTCGCCAATCATGCCATTTCCTCCAAGCTGAGGGGTTTGAACTGCGCCATGTGCCCGTGCTGCTCGCGGTCCGCGCCTTTGGCGCGCCCGGCCCACGGGTCGTCCTGGGAGAATGTCTGCGCGTAGAGGAAGCGCGCACGCAGCGCCTCGCGACCGATCGCATCCTCGACGATCCGCGCCTTCACATAATCGATTCCGACCCGCTCGATCCATGGCGCGGTGCGCTCCAGATAGCGGGCTTCCTCGCGATAGAGCTGGATGAAGGCCGCACAGTAATCGAGCGCTTCCTGCTCGGTCGCGACCTTGCACAGCAGATCGGTGGCGCGGACGTGGATGCCGCCATTGCCGCCGACGCTAAGCTCATAGCCTGAGTCCACGCAGACCACGCCAAAGTCCTTGATCGTCGCTTCAGCGCAATTGCGCGGACAGCCCGAAACGGCGATCTTGAACTTATGGGGCATCCAGCTCCCCCAGGTCAGCCGCTCGATCTTGACGCCGAGGCCGGTCGAATCCTGCGTGCCGAAGCGGCACCATTCGGAGCCCACGCACGTCTTTACCGTGCGCAGCGACTTGCCATAGGCATGGCCGGAAACCATGCCGGCCGCGTTGAGATCGGCCCATACGGCAGGCAAATCCTCCTTCTTGATCCCGAAAATGTCGAGCCGCTGGCCGCCGGTCACCTTGACCATCGGGGCGTTGTATTTCTCGACCACGTCCGCGATCGCGCGCAGCTCGCGCGGATTGGTGATCCCGCCCCACATGCGCGGCACGACCGAATAGGTGCCGTCCTTCTGGATGTTGGCGTGCATCCGCTCGTTGACGAACCGGCTCTGCTGATCGTCGACATAGTCGCCCGGCAAGGCGCAGAGCAGATAGTAATTGAGCGCCGGGCGGCACGAGGCGCAGCCATCCGGCGTCGCCCAATGCAGCTTCTGCATCACTTCCGGGATCGAGCGCATCGCCTGCGCGACGATCTCGCGGCGCACATCGTCATGGGTAAAGCTGGTGCACTTGCACAGTGTCTTGGGCCCGGACTGGACCTGATCGCCCAGCGTCAGCGCCAGCAAGGTCTCCACCAGCCCCGTGCAGGAACCGCAGCTTGCCGAGGCCTTGCAGGTGGCGCGGACCGCGTCGAGGCTGCGCGCCCCCTTGGCGATGCACGAAACGACCTGTCCCTTGGAGACGCCGTTGCAGCCGCAGATCTCGGCATCGTCCGAGAGCGCCGCAACGGCCGCCTTAGGGTCCGCCGCGCCCCCTCCCGAGGCGAAGGCCTGGCCGAAGATGAGCACATCGCGCAGATCGGTAACGGTCTCGCCATTGCGCAGCAGATCGAAATACCAGTTACCGTCGCTGGTATCGCCATAGAGCACGGCGCCGACGATCTTCTCGTCCTGCAGAACGAGGCGCTTGTAGACTCCCCGGCTGGCATCGCGCAGCACGATGTCCTCGCAGCCGGCGCCCGTGCCGGAGAAGTCCCCCGCCGAAAAGACATCCAGTCCGGCCACCTTGAGCTTGGTGGAGGTGACCGAGCCGCGATAGGGATTGGGCTTGCCCGTCAGCCCGTCCGCGAAGCTGCGGCACATGTCCCAGAGCGGCGCGACGAGGCCATAGACATTGCCCTCATGCTCCACGCACTCGCCGACCGCGAAAATCGACGGGTCGCTCGTCACCATATAATCATCGACCTTGATGCCGCGCCCGACCTCCAGCCCGGCTTCAGCGGCCAGCTTGACCGAGGGCCGGATGCCGACCGCCATGACGACGAGGCTGGCCGGGATCTCGCGCCCATCCTTGAGGCGCACGCCCTCGACCTTGCCCTCGCCGAAAATCTCGGCCGTATCGGCACCGGTGAGGATCGTCTGGCCGCGCGCTTCCAGCGCCGTCTTGAGCAGCCAGCCCGCCGCCTCATCGAGCTGGCGCTCCATCAGCGTGCCGGGCAAATGCAGCACCGTGACCTGCATGCCGCGCAAGGCCAGACCGTGCGCCGCCTCCAGCCCGAGCAGGCCGCCACCGATCACCACGGCCGCACCGCCCGCATCCGCCGCCGCGAGCATCGTGTCGACGTCCTTCATGTCGCGGAAGCTGATGACACCCGGCAGATCCTTGCCGGGCACCGGGATGATGAACGGATCGGAGCCCGTCGCAATGAGCAGGCGGTCATAGCCGGTCACGCGACCGGAGCGGCTGGTGACGGTCGCAGCCTCCCGATCGATCGACAGGATCGGATCGGCCGTGACCAGCTCGATGCCATTGTCGCGATACCAGTCGAGCCCGTTGATGACGATCTCATCGAACGTCTTCTCGCCGGCCAGCACCGGCGAGAGCATGATGCGATTGTAGTTCACATGCGGCTCGGCGCCGAAGATGGTGATGCGGTAACGCCCCGCATCCCGCGCCAGCAGCTCCTCGATCGCGCGGCAGCCCGCCATTCCGTTGCCGATGACGACGAGGTGCTCGCGCGGAGCGCCCGCCATGCGGTCAACCGCCGCGTCGCTTCCCTCGCGGGATTGATAGTCCTGGAAGTCCATGTCCCATGCTCCAAAACGAAAAAGCCGCCATCCGGGCTCCGGTCCGAGAACCGAAGCCTGGATGGCGGCTTTGCCATCATGATGCGCCTTGGCGGTCCGTCCTCGGACCATCGCGGCTATGAAAGAGTCGGGCGTCTTTGCCCTTCGCAGTGCAACATGACCGGGAATTCCTCCCGGTGCAAGCGTCAAAATGCCCAGTCGGTCTGGAGCCACAGTTTGCGCGTGTCGCTTGCGAAACCGGCCGCCTGATACCGAGCGAACCGCGCTGATACGGTCATGCGCCTGATCTTCGCACTCGCGAGCAGATCGATCTCGTCGCCATAATGCCGATCGAGCCGGTCGCTCGCGAATCGGTGCCAGGTCGCCTGAAACGAGAGCGCATCGATCGTCCCGATCCTGCTCCAGCCATAGCCTGCGCCGGCGTACAGATCGCGCACGCCATCGGGCGGCGTGGTCAGCAGCTTGTCAGCCCAGCCCTGAAACTTGAAATTGGTGCCGAGCGGCGTCTGAAAGCTGGTCAAGGCCGTGCCATCGCCCGCGCCGAGCACCTCGTAGCCGGCATTGAGCTTCAGCGCCTTCACGTCCAGCGCTACGTCCGCCAGCCAGTAATCGGCGGCATAGCGGTTGGGATTGTGGCGATAGGCCGTCTGCCTGGCGTAGCTCAGCGCATAGCTCAGCTTCGCGGTTTTCGAGAGCGGCCACGATCCGGCAAGGCGGCCGCCATAGGTCTGGCTGGACAAGCGATAGCCCTGCACCGCCACCTCCCGCTGATCGACGAGATAGGCAAAGCCGGTGAACGTGCCGAGAGAGGTCGCGTAAAACAGATTGCCGAGCACGCTATCACCGCCCACGCTGCGCGGCCGCGCACCATTGCCTTCCACGCCCCAGATGGTGCGGACATTCCAGACGTAGCTGAGATCGGCCTTGAAGCCCGCGAGACCCGTCCATTCGGCGCGGACGGCGTCGAATGTCTGTGCATTCTGACGGAACGCGGCATTGCCGACAAAGCGCTCGTCATCCAGCGCGATGCGCTGCCGCCCCGCCGTCAGCGTCACTGCCTGCGTGCGGTACTGGATCTGCGCCCGATAAAGGGCGACATTCTCCGGATCGGCTACGAGCGGCCGTAGGGTCCCACCGTGCAAGCCATCATCATAATGATCGGCCAGGGCCAGCGTCCCCTGCGCCTCCACCAGGACGGACCATGGGCCCCGCCCGGCCTGCGCGCCCGCGCGCAAACGGATCGTCGCCGCCTCGGCATCGTCCGACAATCCCGCCTGATCGACCATTTCATGCCGAAGGCGGACGTCGATCAGCGGCTTGAGGCTCAAATTCTGGGCGCAAACCGGCCCGGCAGCGACCAGCGCGGTCGCCGCGACAAGATGGGATTTCATGGATGGCCTCCAACACGGGACGCGGGCGGCGCACGACATGCCGCCCGCTTCTTCGCTTCGCCTAGATGCGCGCGGCAGTGCTCCAGCTGGACCGCCACTTGCCCTTGACCAGCGTGATGCCACCCAGCGCCAGCAGCGCGAGCCCCGCGAAGATCAGAAAGCCCGAGGCGAAGCTGCCAGAGACCTGCTTGGCAACGCCGAGCGATGAGGCGAGGTAGAAGCCGCCAACCCCGCCCGCCATGCCGACTAGGCCGGTCATGATGCCGATCTCGGCCTGAAAACGCTGCGGAACGAGCTGGAACACCGCGCCATTCCCCGTACCAAGTGCCAGCATGGCGACCACAAACAGGCCCAGCGCGCTCGCCAGCGTCGGCGCCATGCTGACCCCGGCCAGCGCCAGCGCCGCAACGGCAAACACGATCGTCAGCGTGTTGATACCGCCGATCCGGTCAGCGAGCGCGCCGCCCATCGGCCGGACGAGCGATCCCGCAAAGACGCAGGCCGCGGTGCAATAGCCCGCCAGGATCGTGGTCAGGCCGAACTGATCGGTGAAATAGATGGTGAGCGAGGACGCGAGGCCGGAGAAACCGCCGAAAGTGACTGCATAAAAGCCCATCAGCCACCAGGCGTCGGCCGTTCTGAGCGGTGTGAAATAGTCGGTGAACTTCTTGGGTGCGGGCTGATTGGGCGCATCCCTGGCCATGACCAGATAGACAGTGAGCGCAAGCGTCAGCGGGATGCAGGCAAGACCCAGCACTGCGTTCCAGCCCAGCAGCTTGGCCAGCATCGGGGCAAAGAGCGAGGCGAGCACCGTGCCGGAATTGCCCATGCCGGCGAGCCCCATGGCCTTGCCCTGATGCTCGGGCGGATACCAGCGGCTGGCGAGCGGCAAGGCGATGGCAAAGCTGGCGCCGGCAAAGCCCAGGATGACGCCCAGCACCAATGTGCCGCCAAAACTGTTCACACCCAGTAGCCAGGCGGTGAACAGGCCCGCGATGACGATGAGCTGGCTGAGCGTGCCGGAGAGCTTGGGGCCGATCCGGTCGACCAGCAGGCCGTTCACGACGCGCAACAGCGCGCCCATCAGCGTGGGCGTGGCGACCATCAGGCCCTTTTCGGCCGGTGTCAGCGCAAGCGTCTTGGCGATCTCCGGTGCGAGCGGACCGAGCAGCACCCAGACCATGAAGGCGAGATCGAAATAGAGGAAGGCGGCGATCAACGTGGGCTTGTGCCCGACCCGCCAGAAATTGCTCTTGTCCGCGCCTGTGCCCGGCACAGCGGCGCCTGAAACGTCCTGAATGACCGTAGCCATATCCCGTCCCCCTTTTGATGGACGATGAAACGAAAAAAGCCGCTCGACGGACCTGCGCGCATATGCGCGAGATCCGGTCAGCGGCTTTGCTGCGAAAAATTGGAAGGACGGCCCCGGCTCCATCCGTGGAGCACACCGTCCAAAGGACTACGCCTCGTCGCGTAGCCCGGTCACTATCTCGCGTTTCGTTTTATGTTGCAAGGCACAATATTCACGCCGTCAGCGCGGCACATCGAAGCCGGCAAGATAGTCTGCAACCCGATCGGGATCGAAGGCTCTGCCATCGAAAAAACGATCCGGGCCCAAGGTAATAGCGCCCTTTGGCGCACCGATGGCGAGCGGCTCGGCCAGAGCGCCCTCCACCTTCATACTGGCCCCCGGCATCGGCGCGTCGCTCTGCGCCAAGGCGCGGCGATAGACGTCCGGGCGAAAGACGGCGGCGGCGCGCGCCTGCGTGTCCTCGCTCGAGTCGACCATTCGCCAGCGCACGAACTGGGAATAGATCCACAGCGCCTGGCTCCGCCACGGAAAGGGCGTCGCCTCGCGCGCGAAGAGCAGGAAGTCGGGCAGGTCGACGGGCGCCTCCCCCTGCCGCGCCACCACGCGGCCGGCCAGCGCCCGCGCGATCAGGTCCATCGGCTGGCCGACATGGTCGGGCCGCGAGAGCAATGCTGCGAGCTCGTCCCGGTTCTCCGGAGCGTCGCACCAGCTGGCGGCCGCCGCCAGCGCGCGCAGGAGCGCATCCACCGTCTCGGCGTTCGCCTCCATCCAATCCGTGCGAAACGCCAGCACTTTCTCGACGCCGCGCTGCCACAGGCGTTCGCTCGCCGCGACCGCTTCCGCCAGCCCCGCTTCGATGGCGGCGCTCCCCCAGGGCTCGCCGGCCGTAAAGCCATCGATCTCACCCGCGCGCATCGCCTCGACCATCAGCGAGGGCGGCAGCACGCGCAGCACCACGTCACGGTCGGGATCGACCCCGGCGCTGGCGAGGAAATAGCGCAGGATCAGCGCATGGCTCGAAAAGCGATGGACCACTCCGATGATCGGCTTGCGGCGATAGAGCCCGATCGCGTTGGCGAAATCATGCCCGGTTGCCGTGGGATCGCCGAGCCGTGCCGCGGCATCGGGCTCCAGCGCCGCTGCAAAATCCGGCGCCATGACCAGCAGATTGCCATTGACGTTGAGCTTGTAGGGCGCGGACAGCGCGCAGGGTTGCTGGCTCAAGCCAAGCGTGACCGCGACCGCCAGCGGGGCCAGCATATGCGCGGCCTGCACCTGACCATAGACCAGCCGGTCACGCAGCGTCGCCCAGCTCGTATCACGCAGGAGTTCGAGCGCGATCCCTTCCGACTGTGCAAACCCCTTCTCGCGGGCGACGACCAGCGGCGCCGCATCGGTCAACCCCAGAAAGGCGATGCGAACAGGCGTCACGATGTCCCTCCCAGCAGATCGCTTGCGGTAATCAAGGCGGCGGCGACATCGACCATCTTCTTACCCTGGTTCATGGCAGTGGTGCGCAGCAGCGCATAGGCATCCGCTTCGGAGAGGCCGCGCGTATTCATGAGGATCGATTTGGCCCGGTCGATCGTCTTGCGATCCGCAAGTTGCGTCACCGCTTCATCCCGCTCGGCCTGCATCCGGGCGAAGGCATTGAAGCGACGGATGGCGAGATCGATGATCGGCTTCACCCGCTCCTTGCGCAGGCCATCCACAACATAGGCGGACACGCCCGCATCGATTGCCGCGCCGATCATGCTGTCGTCTGACTGGTCGACGAACATGGCAATCGGCTTGGCGAGCGCCCGGCTGACGATCAGCATTTCCTCGAGCGTGTCGCGGCTTGGATTGCCCAGATCCATGAGCACGACATCCGGCGCCATGCGCTCCAGACGCACCACAAAAGCGCCGCGCGGCGGCACGACGTGAATGTCGTCATAGCCAGCGTCCCGCAGCCCCTCTTCGAGAACCGTCGCCCGTGCCCCACTGTCGTCGATGATGACGATTCGCACACAATTTCCCTTCGCACTCGCAGCATGAATGCCGTTTATCGGGTTGTGCGTCAATTTGACGTGGCATCGATATTCGGAGGCAGCGGGCGATGGCATGGTGTCGCTCCCGATGATGCCCAGAATCTGACTGGAGAGATCGAGAGTTAGGGTGCGCGAGCGGCAAACAGGATGCCAAAGTACGCGCTCCGATGTTCGAAATGTCGGCGCGAGCGGTTCAAGCTTGTCGTCCGTTCGCGGAAATACCGTCACTCCGCCACGCGGACCTCGGCGTCCAGGCTGAAATGGACGCTGACTTGAGGAGCAAGGCTTGTGCCCGCCTCGCCCATGCCGATGCCGAAAGCGGTGCGGTCAATCGTCGCACTGCCTTCCACATGGCGCGAAGGGCCGCTGCCGGAGAGCGTGAAGGTCAGGCTTTGCGGCCGGCTCTTGCCCCTGAGGCTGAGTGTGCCCTGCGCAACGTAGCGGTTGGCGCCGGTCCGCCGCACCGACTGGGTGCGAAACGTCGCGCGCGGATGAGTGGCGGCATCCAAAAAGTCCCCGCCGCCCAGCATGGCGTCCTGGGTCGCATCGCCCACGGAAGCGCTGGCGAGATCGATGGTGATGGCGATGTCCGCGCTTTCCGGTTGATCGGGATCGAAGACGATTTCGCCCTGCCATCTGGCAAACCGGCCGGCAATGTTGCTCGCGCCGTTGCGGACCGAGAAGGCGAGCGTGCCGCCCGGCTTGATGGTCCAGGCGGGCGGGGATGGGGGCGCGGCGGACGGAGGCGGCACGGCAGCAGCCTCATTAACCGTTGGGGCCGGATTGGCTGCGGCGTCAGGCGCGGCGGGTTCCGCCACGTCCGTCTCTGACAGCGGCGCTTCCTCCTGCGCGGCCACCGGTTCGCCCCGGTCGCTCGCCGCAATCCCCAACAGCCAGCCGACGGGCACCAGCAAAGCGAGCAGGAGCCAGAGCCCGCGGGCGGGCGCCATGCGTGCCATGAGATTATCCCGGATCAGCCACTGATGGCGGAGCGCGCCGGCCACATGCAGCAGGATGAGGGCAATGCCCAGCCAGCCGAGCAGCGCATGCGAGCCGTGGGCAAAGCCATTCAGGCTCTCCGGCAGGGGCAGGTGGGGCCAGGGTGCCATGCCGAAGAGCAGCGTCGGCACCTTCACCTTATCGGTCGAAACGAGCAGCCAGCCCGTGAGCGGCGCGCCGATCATGAACACATAGAGTCCGAAATGGACGGCCTTGGCCAGCCCGCCGGTAAAGCCCCGTTCCGCGGCGGGTGGCGGCCGGTACCTCAGCCGCCAGAGCAAGCGCAGCAGCGTCAGCAGCAGGACAACGACACCGACCGACTTATGCAGCTGGAACGCAGCAAAGCCACGCAGGCCGAGGTCTTCGAGGCGCAAGCCCAAGGAAAGCTGGAAAGCAAGCGCGAGAGCCAACAGCCAATGAAGGACGATGGCGCCAAGGCTATATCGCTGCTGCACCGATCCTCCCTCGAACGACTTTGGCGATGACCGCCCTATTTTCAGGAAAACGGCTCGCGATATTGCTGAGCGCGGCTTTCCGGCTTCACCAAAAATTGGCACCACGACCGCAACCAAGAGAGCGGCGACGCCAAACCGTTCTCGGCCATTTCTGTCCGAGCCCGGTAAGGTGCCTTACGCGGATGGAGGAAGCAACAGCGGCTTTCGGGCTTCGGCTCGCCGGCTCCTCGTGCCAGCGGCATTGGCCACTTGCCGAAGCTGAAGAGCACCCAACGCATGCTGGACGACCCGCTACGGCTGCATGAGCACACCCAAGGGCCGCCCGCATTCCCGGCGGGCGGCTCGACAGGCAAGCCTCACGCGATGGCGGCCCTCCGAAGCCTTGCCGCCGGTTTCCTCCTGTGGTCGGGCCGCTATGCGACGAACGCCGTTGTGCTCAAGGCGCCCTGTTGGCGTCGGGGAAGCTCGGCGGCTCCTGATAGCCATTCGCTTCCAACCGGAGATCCGGCCGCACGGCGCAGGGCACGCAATCCTTCTGGTAGAGCGGCGGCTCGCGCCCACTCACCGGGTTCACATAGCCGAACCACATCGGCAGGATCGACGGCCATTGCAGAGGAACGCCCGTGCCGCCCTGGAAATGCTCCTCGCGCTTGCCGAGTTCTGTCAGCGGGATATCGGGCGGGAAATTGCCGCCGGAGAAGGTGCGCCGGGGCTTGTTCGGATCGGGCGGCGGCGGATCCTTGGCCTTGGCCCACAGGCCGTCCTTCCAGGAGACCGGGTTGATATAGGGCTCGTCCAGCGTCAGTTCCCAGAGCTTCCAGCTGCCGTTCTCCAGCACATAGCGGTTGTGGTACATGCCGCCCCAGAAGCCCGCACCCAGGAAATCGCCGGTCTTGCTCTCGTGCTTACTGGTGCGCGGCTGGAACAGGCGCATCCGACCATAGGCCGAGCGCCCATCGTCCGACACGAGAGTCACTGGGCCCATCAGCCAGTGATAGGGGATGCCTGGGCGCATCGCCGGGAGCGGACCGCTGATCCGCGCCTTCTGATTTTGCTCGCGGGTGATGTAGTAGCCCGCGAAGGGCGTCATCTTGAAGCCCTTCTCGGCAATGACGCCTGTGAAGCCACGCGCATCGACATCGTCGGCGTACATGCCATAGGCCGCACTCACATTCTCGACACCGTCCCAGGCGGCCGAGCGGGAAAGCCGGCGCCTGGCTTCGGCCAGATCGACGGGCGCCGTGCTGCTGGTGGCAATCGCACCGGTGAGCGGCGTGGCGGCGACGGTCCTGCCCGCGCCAACGGCGGCGACGGCCTTTCCGGTCACCGGATGGGGTGCAATGAAAGCGGGCACGGCGAGCGCGACATTCACCGCGTCGGCCGCCGGCAAAGGCGCGTCGGGCGCATTGGCGCCGACCGGTGCGGGATCGGCAAAGCGGTCCTTGCCCCAGCCCTTGAAGATATCGGTCTTCATGACAGGGAAGCGCCGCAGCTCGCGAATCTTCCAGACGCCCTGTTCCTTGACAAAGCGGTTGCGGAAGACACTGATTTCCCACCAGCCTTTTTCATTATCAGCATCGCCGAGCATCCCGAGTTCGATGCCGCGCGTCCAGGCCTCGTTGCCGCCCGGCGCGATGGTGACGGTCACGGCATATTGCGGCCGGTCGTTGAGGATGCCGTGGGTCAGGCCCGCCGGACCGATGCTGTTCAGCCATTTGCGCACGCCAGCTTTGCCGTGCCACACGCCCTGCCCGCCGACTTCGACCACGCCATCCTCGGCAAACAGATCGGTGACATCGTCCCACATGCGGCGATCGGCATAATAGCCATAAGCCGCTTGGAGATTCCTGACGCGATCCTCATCGTTGAGCCGATCCACGCGCGCCTGAAGCGCCGCGAGCGTCGCCGCCGCTTCGGGCGCCGGGCCAGCGGGCGGCAGGATGGGCATCCCCGCTTCATCGATGGTGTAATGGTAGGGCACGCGCGGCAGGTCGCCGCCGCCCCAATTGGTCCAGCCGGTCTCGTAAGGGCCGTAATATTGCGGGAACCAATGCATGGTGGCGACCTTCCAGACGCCGCCGGTGCGGACATACTCATTCTCGAAATACCCGCCTTCGATCAGCGCCTTGCCACCATGGCCATAATAGATGATCGTTTGCCAGCGGGCCTTGGCGCTGTTGCCATCCGGCGCGACGTTGACGACGGGTGACTCGGTCATGATTGCCGAGAGGCCGTCGGCGGTGACGCCCTCATGGCCGCCGCCATAGCGATTGCGCAGGAACGCCGCGATGGCCGTGGTGCCCTTGGAAATTTCGGCCGGCTTCACCGCGCCATCGAACACGAACTGCCCGTCCGGCGAGAACAGCGTGCCCACCTCCGCCCAAAGCCCGGCCTGCGCATATTGCGAGAAGCTGCGCTGCAAGGTCTTGACCGCACGGACGCTCTCGGTGCGGTCGACATCGCGCGCGAAGGCGTCGAGCGCCGGATCGGCCCAGACCGCAGAGGCCGCGAACAAAGCAAGCGCGGCGCAAATCACCGCGAACGGGCGCAACATGGGCTCTCTCCTCTTCGACTGCCCCACTTCGCGCGTCAGGGCAGCACCTTATCAGAACCCGTGATCTAGCAGCCGGCCGGCGGACGCAACGGTGCTTCCGCTTTGGTCAACCTTTTGTGCCGCCCGAAGCCAGGGCGACGCTAAAGCGCAGGGAAATCCTGCTACCGGCCGAACCTATTGAGCCGGCGCCCAGATCGTGTGGGACTCGATCTCCAGCTTGACGATGGCCTTGCCGGCATCGGCGCGCGCCGCGATTTCCGCTCGTCGGGCCTCATTGGCCTGCCGCTCGGCATAAAGCAGATCCGCAAGGTCGATGGCGCCGAGCTGGTAGCCCTTTTGCGTCCGCTCGCTCGTCGCATCCGCCCTTGTCCGAGCCTCCTGGAGCTGCTCCCAGACGATCAGCCGCGACCGCGCGTTGGAAAGGTCCGCGTCTGCCAGAGCCTGGACATCACGTTCAACGACACCGAGCTCAAGCTGCGCCGAGCTGGCCATGGCCGCCGCCTCGTCCGAAGCGCGGGACCGATGCCGCCCTCCCAGTGGCACGGAGGCGATCAGCCCGACCCCCTTCTCCGCACCACCGCGCTCGCTGAACAGCCGGAAACCGAAGCTTGGATCGGCCATCTGGTCGGCCTTCGCGCGCTGGGCCGTGACGGCTTGGCGCTCCGCCTCCGCCCTGGCCACGCGGATTTCGTAATTGCGCTCGATGACGAGGCCGCGCAGCGCCTCAAAATTCTGCGGCAGGTCCTGAGGGCTCACGATCTCCGGCGCGTTTGCCGGCAGGGGCAAATCGGGAAACTGCGCCGCCAGCTTCACGCGCGCTTCGGCGGCGAGCGCCCTGGATTGGGCGAGTTGCCCCTGGGCAAGGGCCAGCGCCGCCGCGGCCTGATCGATGTCGAGGTCCGAGGCGTCCCGCAAGGCCGCGCGTCGCTTTACGGCGGTAAGGGCGCGCTCAAGATTGGCAACCATGGCCTCATCGTTTCGGGCGAGGGACGACGCCGTCAGCCAGTCATACCAGAGGCCAGCGAGCAGCAAGGCGGTCTGGTGTCTGACATCCTCCATCCTGTTCTCCGCCGTCTCCACGCCAAGCGCGCCCAGCTTGCGATCGAGGCTGGCCTTCCCCGGCAAGCGGAAGGGGCGCATGACGGTGGCGTCGAACTCACTAAACGCCCCTTCATTGTCCACGGTGCGACGGGCATAACTGCCCTGCACCGTCACTTCGTCCGTTCCCACAGCCAGCATCCCGGCCTGCGCCCGCGCGGCCGACAGACGTGCCTCGGCCGCTTTGACCGCGGGATGATTGCCAAGGGCGCTGGCGACAAGTTCGGCCGGCGGCAGATCGACATGCGAGCGGGTCTGGGCGATGGCGGGCCATGTCGAGAAGCCGAGCAGCGCGGCGAATATCAGGGGCTTCACGCAAACCTCCCGGAGGCGATGATGGGCATCAGGCGCCAGCGGACCGGACCCGAGCGCTTGAGGGCACCGATCTGCGCCACGATCTGCGACGCCGCGTCGTCGGCGACACGCACAGTCAGTGAAACCCGCTCCAGACGGCCCGCGACGCGTTCGGCTGCCGTGGCGTCCGAGAAATCGAGGCCGTGGACCGCCTCGTCATGCTGGTCCACGGGCTGACCGGTCGCATCACGAAGGAGCCCGGCGATGGACGCGGCGTCCGGCCGGCTGCAATGGATCGTGAGCAGCACGTCAGCCATCGGTGGCCTCCGCACGGCTCTCGCCAAAGCGCTCGAAAAGGATGGGCAGAAGGACGAGCGTGAGCAGCGTTGAGGTAATGAGGCCGCCGATGACCACGATGGCGAGCGGGCGCTGAATCTCCGAGCCGGGCCCGGTCGCGAAAAGCAGGGGAACGAGGCCGAAGGCGGTGATGCTCGCCGTCATCATCACCGGGCGCAGCCGCCGCTCGGCGCCGAGCCGGACGGCCTGTGCCATCGTCATGTTCTCGGCCCGCAACTGGCGGAAATAGGCGACCAGCACGAGCCCGTTGAGCACCGCAATGCCCAGCAGCGCAATGAACCCGACGGAGGCTGGAACGGACAGATATTCACCGGAAATCCAGAGCGAAACAATGCCTCCCACCATGGCGAAGGGAATGTTGACAAGAATGAGCGTCGCCGCGCGCAACGACCGCAATGTCGCCAGCAACACAAAGAAGATGAGCAGCAGCGCGACGGGAATGACCAGCGTGAGGCGGGCGGACGCGCGCTGCTGGTTCTCGAATTGCCCGCCCCAGACCAGGCGATAGCCTGCGGGCAGAGTGACATCCCTCGCGACCTGTGCCTTGGCTTCATCGACATAGCCGACCAGATCGCGCCCGGAAACGAACGCCTGCACGAGGGCGTAGCGGGAGCCATTTTCGTGATCGAGCTTCACCGGCCCTTCAACGCGCTTGACCCTCGCGAGATCGCTCACGCGCGCCAGTGCGCCCGAGGGCGTGCGCAGCATGAGGTCCACAAACTGCTCCGGGTTGCTGCGCAGCGTTTCATCCCCCTTGATGAGAATGGGCGTGCGCTTCTGCCCCTCGGCGACGAGGCCGGCGTGAAGCCCCTCAAGCTGAGCGCGCATGGCGTCCTGCAGCGTATCGACAGGCATGCCGGCGCGGCCGGCCGCCAGACGGTCGATGGTGATCTCCAGATAGTCGACCTTGTCGTTGGCGACCGTCATGACTTCGGTGGCACCCCGGACGTTCCGCAGGACCCCTTGGATCCGGCCGGCGAGTTCAGCGAGCGTGGTGAGGTCCGGGCCGAAGATCTTGACCGCCAGGTCGCCGCGTGCGCCGGTCAGCATTTCCGAGACACGCATTTCGATCGGCTGGGTGAAACTCGGTTCGATTCCCGGCAGCTTTTCCATGGTCGCGCGGATCGACTCCACAAGGTCGTCCTTGCTGCCCCACCATTCCGAGTGCGGCTTGAGCGACAGGAAACTGTCGGATTCGCTCAGGCCCATGGGATCAAGGCCGATCTCGTCGCTGCCGACCCGCGTCACGATGCCGGTGACTTCGGGCACATTTGCGAGGATCGCGCGCTGCGCGGCGATGTCGCCGGCGACCGAATGCGCCAGGCCGACGCTGGGGAGCTTGGTCGTCTGCATCACGATGGTGCCCTCGTCCATGGACGGCATGAAGGTTTTGCCGACCGCGCCATAAGCGACAACGGCCACGCCAAGGCCCGCAAATGCGAGACCGAAGACCAGTGGCTTCCGCCTGAAAGCTCCCTCAAGCAACTGCCGATAGCGCGGGGTCATTATCCGCATGATCCAGGGCTCGACATGATGCCCCGACCGGAGGCCCAGCGAAGACAGGACGGGCACGAGCGTGAGCGCCAGCAGGAGCGAAGCCGCAAGCGCAAAGACGATGGTGAGGGCAACGGGAGCAAACAGCTTGCCTTCCAGGCCTTCGAGCGAAAGCAGCGGCAGGAAGACGAGCGCGATGATGACGATGCCGGCGGACACCGGGACGATCACATCGCTGGTCGCACGGAAGACGTGATTGAGGCGGGGCTTGCGATCGTCCGGATCCAGCGTGTTAAGCCGCTCGACAATATTCTCCACCACCACCACGGCGCCGTCGACGAGCATGCCGATGGCGATGGCCAGCCCGCCGAGGCTCATCAGATTGGCGGTGAGCCCCACTGCCCTCATGATGAGGAAGGTGACGAGTGCCGCCATCGGCAGCACAAGCGCCACGATGCCCGCCGCGCGCCAATCGGCCAGGAACAGGATCAGGAGGATGACCACGAGGACAGTCCCCTCCAGCAGCGCCTTCTCGACGGTGCCGACGGCCCGCGTGATAAGATCCGAGCGATCGTAAAACACACTGATGTGCGTGCCTTTGGGCAGGGTCTTCTCGATTTCCGCAAGCCGCGCCTTGACGCCTGCGACCACCATCCGGGCATCCGCGCCGCGCAGGGCAATGACGAGCCCTTCCACAGCCTCGCCCTGGCCATCGCGGCTGACGGCGCCATAGCGGGTCAGGCTGCCGATCCCGACCTGCGCGACATCGCCCAGGCGCACGACACGGCTTTGCGCGGCGCGCACGACGAGCGCGCGCAAATCCTCTTCGGACTGGATAGCGCCGACCGCGCGCACGATCAGCGCGTCCTCCCCGTCGGCGAGCCGGCCGGCGCCGTCATTGCGATTGCCGCTCTCGATCGCTTGCCGCAAATCGGCAATCGTCAATCCGGCGGCGCTCAGCGAGACCGGATCGGGCCGCACTTCGAACGCCCTCGCGTGGCCGCCCAGGGCATTCACGTCCGCGACGCCGGGCACTGTGCGCAGGGCCGGGCGGATCGTCCAGTCAAGCAGCGTGCGCTTGTCCTGGAGCGACAGCGGCCCCTCGATGGTGAACATGAACATCTCGGAAAGGGGCGTGGAGATAGGCGCCATGCCGCCACTCACTGACGGGGGCAGGTCTCCCATAACCCCCGACAGCCGCTCCGCGACCTGCTGGCGCGCCCAGTAGATATCGGTACCGTCCTGGAAATCGATGGTGATGTCGGCAATTGCATATTTGGCGGTCGAACGCAGGATCGTCTGGTCCGGAATGCCCAGCATCTCCATTTCGATCGGCGTGATGACGCGCGTTTCGACCTCTTCCGGCGTCATGCCCGGCGCCTTGAGGATGATCTTCACCTGCGCCGGCGCGATATTGGGATAGGCATCGACCGGCAGGCCGATAAACGCCCATGTGCCGAGGCCGGCCAAGCTGGCGGCGAGGGCAAGGACCAGCAGCCGATAGGACAGCGCCTGTGCAACGAGAGTGCGGAGCATGAGACGCCCTATTCCGCTGTCGCGAGCGCCTTGAGCTCGCTCACGGACGTAGCCACGACCTCTTCGCCCGGCTTGAGGCCGGACAGGACGATGCGCTCGCCCTCCGACTGCTCGCCACCTTCGGCCAAGGTGACGGCTCGCGGGATCGCGCCCGCTGCGCTCCGGACGAAGACCACGGTGCCGCCTGGCAGCTGCGCGATGGCTGCGGCCGGCACGCGGACCGCACCCTCCGGCGCGGGCCCCATGACGGCAAGGACAAGCGCCTGGCCGGCACGCAGCGAGCCACCGCTATCGAGGCTCGCGGTCAGGCTGGCCGAGCGAGTGGCGGGGTCGATCGCGGACCCGACGGCAAGCACCTTGCCCGATGTGCCCGGCGCCCGGACGGTCATGCCGGGCTGGACCTTGCCGATCAGCCGCTCGGGCAGCTGGGCATGGGCCTGCATGGCCCCGCCGGCATCGATGACGAACGGCGCGGCTCCCGGATCGAGCGCCTTGCCCGTCTCGATGGACATCATGCTGATGCGCCCGGCGATGGGCGCAGTCAGGTTGAAGCCCGCGCCGCTCGAACCGTTGGCCATGCCAATGAGGCGCGACTGTTCCGACACGTCGATCTGCGCCTGGCGAACCAGGGCATTGGCCTCGTCCGCGCGTGCGGGCGCAACAATGCCCTCCCTGCTGAGTTGGGTTAGGCGCGCGGAATTGGCCCGTGCCACGTCGAGCCGTGCTCTGGCCCGCGCCAGTTCGGCCGCGAGGGACACGACATCCCGGCTGGAGACCGTGGCCAGCAATTGGCCGGCGCGCACATCCTGCCCCTCGACCACGAAGACCCTCGTGACAACACCGGGCAACTGCGCGGCGACGGCAACGCGAGCGTTGGGGGGCGGCGCGATCATCGCCGGCACGGTGGCGATCGGAACGAGATCCGCTTGCAGGGCGCGAGCGAATTGCAACGAGAGCGCCTTCACCTGCTCCGCAGACAGCGCGATTTCCCTGGGCGCACCGGGCTCCGAGCCTTCGGCCCGGGATGGCGGCGTGTCGGTATTGTCGGCGCCCCCATGCGGCATGAGCCACCAAGCCAGGGCGAGCACGACAAGGCCGATCGCGCCGCCAATGAGCCATGTGTTCCTGTTCATGATCGCCGACTAGGCGGCCTTGCCTGACAACTCCCTGACGGGAATCAAACGCCCGGAAAGATCAGGCGCAATTCACGCTGTTCGGGATTGGTGACGAGCCTGCCGCCATGCGCGGCCATGATGCGTGCGACAATTGCCAGGCCAAGGCCGGCGCCGTTGCTGCTGGCATGATCCGCCCGGCGTAGGCGCTCGACAAGGATTTTCAGCCGCTCGGAGGAGAGGCCCTCGCCCCCATCCCTGACGGCGAGTTCGCCCGGCCGGTCAGCGAGCACGACCACGGTTTGACCGGCCGGCGTCACGCGCAACGCATTTTCCACCAGATTGCGCAGCGCCGCCGCAATCGCTTCCCGCCGCCCCGCGATGACGGCGCTGTCTTCACCGCTCAATTCGATCTGCTTACCGTCTGCAAGCGCGGCGGGAGCCATTTGCGCGACGACATCGCCGGCCAGTTCCACAAGATCGACGGGCGTCGGCGCCATTTGGGCCAGGCGCTCGGCATCGATCTGCGCGAGCACCATCAACTGATCGATCAGGCGACGCATCGCTCCCACGTCGACCCTGAGCCGCTCCGCCTTGGCACCGTCGAGCTGGTCGAGCTCCAAGGAAAGCAGAGTGAGGGGCGTGCGCAACTCATGGGCGATATCGGCCGCGAACGCTTCGTGCATGGCGGCGGCGGCGTCCACCCGGTCGAGCAGGGCGTTGATCGACCGCGCAAACGGCCTGGCTTCAAGGGGCAGGCTCTCCGCATCGACACGCACGCCGCGCGCCTCCTTCGCCGCATCGATCTTGCGGGCAGCTTCCTCCAGCGGCTCTATGGCGCGACGGATCGCCCAGAGCGCCGTTACCGTCATGGGCGTTGCGAGCAACAGCATGGGAACGACAACATGCTCGTTAAGCTCGTGCACGACGGCCGGCAGCGCCAGGGCATCGGAGAGATCCGCAAAGGAAATGCGATATTCGACGCCGATGAACAGCAGCAGCAGCACGGCGCCGATGAGCGCGACCAGCGTGAGGCTCAGGGTCAGCCGGCCGACGATCGAGTTTGCAGGCTTCATGAAAGCGGTTCTGTCTCGCGCAGAAGATAGCCCACGCCCCGGACGGTATGCAGTTGCCCGACGGCGCCGGCTTCGTCGAGCTTCCGGCGAAGGCGCGAGACGATGGCTTCAAGCGCATTGGGCGTCACGGCCTCATCGAAGCGGTAGAGCGCGTCCTCGATGCTCCTGCGGCGAACCACCTGCCCGGCCCGCCGGAGAAGCAACTCAAGCAAATCCGCCTCCCGGCGCGCGAGATCGAGCGGACGCTCCCCGACCGACGCGCTGCGGCTGACCGTGTCATATCTGATCGCCCCGACTTTCAGGACAGGCTCGGCGCGCCGCCCGGGGCGGCGAAGCAAGGCACGCAGGCGCGCCGCCAGTTCTTCGACGGAAAAGGGCTTCACCAGATAATCGTCGGCGCCGGCATCGAGCCCAGAGACCCGGTCCTCAAGGCCGCCGCGCGCCGTGAGAATGAGCGCGGGCGGCCCCCCCCCGGGCTGGCGGGCCCGCAACCAGTCCAGCCCGTCGCCATCGGGCAACCCAAGATCCAGCACGAGAGCGTCGAAGGCGGCCACGGCAAGCGCCGCATCGGCATCGGCCAGGCTGTGCGCAATGTCACTCCGGTAGCCGAGGCCAGCCAACCCCTCGGCTATCAGGGTCGCGAGCCGCTCATTGTCCTCGATCACCAAGAGTCGCGCCATTCGAACCCGTTCTCCGCCGGACGATGATTAAGGCTTTGCGGACCCCTGGGTCCAGCTTCCAGCGAGGAACGAGCACTGGTGCACGCCGTGGCTGACCAGAGCCTGACATGCTCTAGTCCCGTGAAGATCGTCCCGGAGTGTTCCGTGACAATTGAGAACTTCGGATTTTTCCGAGGTCAAGAATTGATGTTATACCTATTGTTTCAGCGTATTATGTACGTATCCACTCGTGAAATAGTCATAGACCTTCTCTCACGAGAGGCCCAGTTCCATGACCTCCATCTTCATGGTGTCATCGATTGCCGCGATGGACCGGTTCACTTCGCTCGGATACGATATTCTTGCCGACGCCATCAGAAATAAACCCCGCGTCGATCCTACCGATATGATCCAGGACCATCTGCAGGCCTTCGACGTCTTGTTCCGCTAGTTCGAGCGGCGTGAACTCGCTCCAAACGAGCGCGCGGTTCATCCATTTGATCGTCGCGACCGCGTCGCCTAGCATGTAGGCTCGATGTCATGGCCGGCCTCAGAGGTCTCACGTGCCCTGACCATTGTCTGGCATTTGGCACGGGCTGCAGTCTTCCAATGACACGGCATCCTCAGCGAGAAATCGTGCTTGGCTGTGCACGAGCGAAAAAACCGCTCGTCTTCAACGCCGGGCCACGGCAATCAGTGCGGTTGAGGGCACATGCAGGATCGCACGATCACCAGCCATGTCTCGCACTTCCATGATGACAGAGGCTTTCTCGGTATCGCTTAGGCTGGTCCAATCCGGGGACATACCGAACAAGGTGTCGGGTTCGGCAAGCGCGGCGGTATCGAGCGCATAGTCATAGGTGACATGCTCGATCTGCGGATCGCGATATCCGGCGGCAACCAGTTCACGTGCGAAGTTGGCTGGGTCGCTCAATGCCTTGACCGCTTCAGGCATCGCCATGCTGTCGCGCTCGGGAAACAGTTTGCGACGGATCTGGCCAAGCAGCAGGAAGGTTGCGGCACCGCGATCTTGCCAGGTTGCGACCACGCCATATCCTCCAGCGCGAGTGACCCGTGCCATTTCGGAAAGGCCTTTGCGCCAGTCGGGAAACATGATGACCCCGAAGATTGAAAAGACGGCATCGAAGTGGCCGTCTTCCAGAGCCAGCGCCTGTCCGTCCATCACCCGCGTTTCAACATTGGGCAGGTTCGCCGCCGCTATGTGTGCCACCATGCCGGGGGAAAAGTCGGTCGCGAGCACCTGTGCTCCGGTTCGTGCCGCTGTCAGGGCAAGTGCGCCAGTGCCGGCCGCGACGTCAAGCACCCGGCTTGCGGGTGTCAGCCTGACCCGCGCGAGTGCCGCCTCAGCATAGCGGATCGTGAAGGGATGGGCTGTTTTCTCGTAATGCTGGGCGGCGGTATCCCAATGGTCCGGATTCTCGAACTCTGGCATCCTCGGCACTCCACGAATCAGGTAACATTATAAGTATCTTGATAAGGTCCTCTTGCCAATCCCGCTTGCTCCATGGAGGATCACGTCGTGCGTAATGACAGCCGCCTTTCGCGAATGCTCCATGTGCTGCTTCACATGGCGAGGCATGATGGCCCGATGACCTCAGAGACGATCGCCCGTATGCTGAGCACGAACCCTGTTGTGGTCCGCCGTACCTTGGCTGGCCTGCGAGACGCGGGCTATGTTCGCTCGGAAAAGGGCCATGGCGGCGGCTGGGTGATCGCCAGGGAACTGCGCGACATCTCGTTGCTTGACGTTCACCGAGCGGTTGGCGGACCTCGCCTGTTCGCCATTGGTAATGACAATCCCGACGCCGACTGCGCAGTAGAGAAGGTGGTCAATGCGGCGTTAGAGAACGCGCTACGCGAGGCTGAGAGGCTGCTGATCGCGCGATTGGGTGCAGTTAGCCTTGCGGAACTGGCGCACGGTTTCGAAGCGCATTGCAGCCCCGCCGACTAGATTCGCATTTTCAGTCTACAGATATCCGCTTGCCCGCTTTTAGAACGAGGTGGGGCCCAATCCGGGTGGCGGTCGCGAACGACCGCTTTGTTGGCGCCGTCAGTCTCACATTTGAGACATCAGTATGGGCCGATATAGGCGGCGAGTTCGTCAGGCGTGCCGTTGGGAAACGCGCGCTTAAGATGATCTAGGAAGGCGGACACTCGGGCGCTCAACAGTCGGCGCGTGGGATACAAAGTCCAGAGCGCGATTTCGGGAGCCTCGGCATCGCCCCAGTGGGCGAGCGTGCCGGCGGCAAGATCATGACTCACCAGGGATATCGGCAGACAGGCCGCGCCAACGCCGTTGCGCACCGCATCCCGGATCATGAAGAGCGATGACAGACTCAGCACCGGCTCGATCGCGATGGCTGTAGCGCCGGAAGGCGACTTCATCCACCAGGCCTCCCGGTCGTCGGGCGTGCGCACGACTGCCGGAGCGGCCGTGCCCTCCGAAGGCATGGCAAGGCTGGGGGCGGCGACGACCACCAGGCGATCGTGCAGGAAGGCGCGCCCGACGAGGCTCTCATCGGGATCGGGATCGACACGGATCACCAGATCGAAGCCTTCCTCGATCATGTCAACCGAGCGATCCTCGGTGGTTACCTCCAGCCGAACCTCGGGGTAGCGGATCGCGAAGTCGGCGGCGAGCTTTCCCATCGCGGTCTGGCCAAACAGGAGCGGCGCACTTATTCGGAGTCGCCCGCGCGGCCGCTCCCCGCCCGAGGCGATCTCCGCCGCCGTCTTCTCGATCTCCGTTAGGAGCTGTCCAGCGCGTTCGAACAGCGCCCGTCCTTCTTCGGTCAGTTTCAGGTTGCGCGCGCTGCGCTCGAAGAGGCGCAGGTCGAGCTGCGCCTCCAGATCCGCCACGCGGCGCGAAAGCGTGGCCTTCGGTCGACCGCTTGCGCGGGCAGCCTTGCCGATGCCGCCATGGCGAGCGACGAGAGTGAAGTCCGCAAGTGCGAGCAGGTCCATATCGTTCCGCCTGTGAGACAGTGTGTCCCGATATAGCGTCTATTTGCCCGTGAATGGATCACTAATTTCGAGGTGTACCAAGCGGCTCAATTCGAAAAGGAGTGAAAACCATGACCATTCTCGTAACCGGTGCCACCGGCAATGTTGGCGGTAATGTCGTCGATCAACTACTGAAGCGCGGCGCCAAAGCGCGCGCGTTTGTCCGCGATCCTGCCAAGGCGGAATTTCCGGACGGCGTCGAGATCGCGCAAGGCGACATGCTCGACGCGGACTCGCTGCGCTCGGCGATGTCGGGCGTCTCGACGCTATTCCTTCTGAACGGCGTCGTCGCGGACGAATTCACCCAGGCGCTGATCGCGCTCAACGTCGCCCGCGAGGCAGGTGTGAACCGGATCGTGTACCTGTCGGTGATCCACAGCGATGTTTACGTGAACGTGCCCCATTTCGCCGGCAAGTTTGGTGTCGAGCGGATGATCGAGGCGACAGGCTTCGAGGCGACGATCCTGCGCCCGGCTTATTACATGGACAACGAGATCACCATTCGCGAGACGGTAGTCGAGCACGGTATCTATCCGATGCCGATCGGCGACAGGGGCCTCGCCATGATCGACGCGCGCGACATCGGCGAAATCGCGGCGATCGAGCTTATCCGCCGCGAACAATCGCCTGACCCGTTGCCTCTGACACGCATTAATCTGGTCGGTCCTGAGATGCTGACCGGCGCCGATGCCGCTGCGGTGTGGTCCGAGGTGCTGGGCCGGACGATCGTCTTTCCCGGTAACGACACGGCCGGCTTCGAGCAGAACCTGCGCCAGTTCATGCCGAGTTGGATGGCCTACGACATGCGCCAGATGTCCGAGCGGTTCCAGAGCGAGGGCATGATCCCCGAACCCGGTGACGTCGAGCGCTTGACCGAACTGCTCGGTCGTCCGCTGCGTACCTATCGCAACCATGTTGCCGAACTCATCGGCTGATCCTCACCCAATCGAACAAGGATATGCGTCATGATCTATTCGACCGCGACCGTTCCGGTAAACCCGGAAGGCGAAACCAGGCTCACCCGCGCACAGATATGGAGGGGCCTTGAGCGCAAGGCGCGCGATGCGCGCCTCTTCCTGCCTCCAGGCCTTTGTACCCGCTGCGATGTCAACGAGGAGAGTGCCACCCATTTCGTGCGCGAGGCAACGATCGGCGGCAAAGACCTACGCGAGATCATTGTGCTCGAGCCCGGTCGCAAGGTGACCTTCTTCCAGGCGACCGGTCCACGCGAAGGCGCCATCGTCAATGAGCTGTTCGAGGCCGAAACAGGGGAGTTGCAGCTGCGCTTCTACTGCTATCTCGGCCTGCGCGACAAAGCGCCCGGTAGCCCCGAGGAGCAGGAAGAGCAGGCCCAGTTCGACAGCGAGGATGGCTATAAGGCCGCGCTCCTGTCCACACTGAAGCGCACCCGTGAACTGCTCGCCAACGGCGCGCTGTGAAGCGGCTATTCTCGGCACCCGGCCGCTCAATGCGTCCGGGCACCCAACCATTTGCGCCGGCCTGCTCTTTGCTGCGCGGAGACGAGGCCAGAGGTTCAGCGCTTGGCGGACGACCAGCGACGAGCGGCTTGCGAGCGAGGCAGGCATTCGCGTGCACTGCCATTTTTGAGTGATGGCCAGAAAATAGGCGGTGAGTGCGCTTTCCCTAGCCGCGGGTCGAATCTGAACAATTTCTACCGGATATCTGGAGGAGAAGGGCAGATATACCGTTTGGTAAGATTCAACCTTTGGGTGCAGGGATGGTTAATTCGTCCGCCAAGCCTCTGAAATACTGCAAAATAACTCCCGAAAAAATCTGAAAATCTTCATTGTCACAGATTCAAAATCTGCAAGTTTCAATTGTCATCTGAAAATTTCTTTTGTCACGATACAGCGAGCGAAGCAGCGCCCGACCGAACGGGGCTCGGTAACCATGTGTCGACCTGTTGCTGTTATGAGTAGCATCCATGTCGATGCTGCGTTCCTACGAACCCGCCACGGGGGCCCTGCTGTGGGAAGGGGGCCTGTCCGATCCCGCCGAGGAGATTGCGCGGGCGGCGCCGGCGTGGCGGGCCTGGGCAGCACTGCCGCTCATCAACCGCGTGGAAACGGTGCGGCGCTTTGCCAATGCGGTGCGCACGCATGAGGAGGCCTTCGCGGATCTGATCGCGCGCGAGACGGGCCGGCCGCTCTGGGATACGCGCGCCGAGGTCCAGGCGCTCGCGCAGCAGGCCGATCTCGGCGTGACGGCCCTCTCCGAACGGGCGGGGCAGCGCCGGCTGGAGGCTGCCATGGGCGCGCGGCAGGCGCTGCGCCACCGCCCCCACGGGCTCGCGGCCGTGATCGCCCCTGCCGCGTTCCCCGCGCGCATCCCGGGCGAGCGGATCGTCGCGGCGCTGCTGGCCGGCAATGGCGTGCTCTTCAAGCCTTCCGAAAAGACACCCGCGACGGGACAGGCCTTGGTCGAACTGTTCCACGGTGCCGGCGTGCCCGAGGATGTGCTGCGCTGCGTGATCGGCGGCAAGGACGCCGGGGAGGCGCTGGCACGCGACGCGCGGATCGACGCCCTTCTCTTCACCGGCAGCACCCAGACCGGCCTTGCTCTCTCCCGCATGCTCGCCGGCCATCCCGAGACGCTGCTGGCGCTCGCCATGGGCGGCAACAACCCGATCATCGCGTGGGACACGGGCGACATCGCCAGCGCCGCCGCGCTCATCGTCCAGTCCTCCTTCTCGTCCTCAGGGCAGGACTGCCTCGCCGCGCGCCGCCTGATCGTGCGCGATGGCCTTGCCGATCTGCTGGTGAGCGAAGTCCGGCGGCTGAGCGAGCGACTGGCGGTGGACCAGCCCCATGCCGAGACCGTGCCCTATATGGGCCCGCTCATCGACATGGAGGCGGCCGACGCCCTTACCGACAGCTTCCTCTACCTCATGAGCAATGGCGGCCGGCCGATCCTGCACATGAAGCGGCCCTTCCCCGACCTGCCCTTCGTCACGCCCGGCATCATCGACGTGACCGGCATGGCTCAGCCGCCGGATGTCGAATATTTTGGCCCGCTGCTGCAAGTGCAGCGCGTGGCGACATTCGAAGAGGCGATGGCCGCCGCCAATGCCACGCGCTTTGGCCTCGCCGCGGCGTTGGTGGGCGGCGCGCCGGAGCATTATGACCTGTTCTGGGCACACAGCCGCGCCGCCATCGTCAACTGGAACCGCCCCACCACCGCCGCGCCACCGACCGCACCGATGGGCGGCACGGGTCTTTCCGGCAACCATCGGCCGGGCGGGGGCTACAGCGCGGACCTGTGCGCCTATCCGGTCGTTTCCGCCGCCATCGACCAGCCCCGCGCGATGATCGGCACCGGGCTCAAGCAGGCTGAGGCGCCCACGCGCGCGGACGCGGCATAATATTTTACCCGGCCCATCGGACGGGGAACAGGGGCGCGCCGCCGTAGCGCTTCTCCAGCGTGGCAGAGCCGGAACGACCCACGAAGGCTGCACGCACAGCACTGGCCCCAAATCGCCGCATCATCGATACAAGGCCATGGCCCCCAGTCGCCCAGAGCCCCCCGAGAGCCTTTCGGCGGGCTCAGGGCGAACGGAGTTCTGTTTTGTGAGCCTCCGGTTCTCGGTATTCGTTCCAACAGGGGCGTTTCAACGCGCCTCCGCTCGGTCAGGCGCCGCCAAAAGCCGTGTAACCGCAATTTTCACGCGACAAACCGTGCCACCACCATTTGCGCTTTGCCAAATGGGCCGCCCTTCCCTATCTGGCCCCCGTCGCCGACCCCGCATAACCGCGGCCGGATTTTTATCGGGAATTGCCACCGCGTGACTCGTGAGCCCCGTATCGACATCGTTCGCGGCATTGCGATCGTGACCATCCTGCTCAACCATTTCGCGATGGCCTATCGCGCGACCGGATTTAGCGGCTGGACAGTCCCGACGCCGACGCAGCTCGGCTATTCCTCGGCAGCGACCATCTTCGTGGCGCTCTCGGGCTATATGGTGGGCCTCGTCTATCTGCGCCGCGCGGCCCCGGCACGCGCGGTGTTGCGGCGCGCGGCGGAGCTTTACCTCGTCAATGTCGCGGTGTTCCTCATCGTGCTGCCGGCTGCGCCCTTCGTCGATCCGGCGCGCGACCGCTTCTGGTTCATGCAGGGCCTGATCGCCGATCCGCTGCATGGCATCTGGCGCTTCCTGACACTGCGCGACGCGCCGGCCTTTCTCGACGTGTTGCAACTCTATGTGGTGCTGCTGGCAATGACGCCGCTCGCCATCGCTCTGATGCGCCGCTCGCGCTGGCTGCTGGCGGGCTGCTCGCTGGCGCTGTGGGCAGTAATTCAGCTCTGGCCCTTCGTCATGCCGGCCGGCAGCCCCGTGCCGGTCATCGGTCGCGGCATGAATGCGCTGGCCTGGCAGATGGCCTTCTTCCTGCCGATGATCGCCGGCGCGGCGCGGCTGCACGAGCCGCTCTTCGCCTGGTTCTCGCGCCGGCCGCTGGCACTGCTGCCGCTGCTCGGCGCTCTGGTCGCGGCCGCGATCGTCCATTCTATCGATCCCCTGTTCGCGCCACCGCGCATCCATCTGGCGCTCACCAGCCGGCCGGTGCACGGGCCGATCTGGACAGCGCACGCACTGCTGCTGCTCGTCGCCTATCTTGCCGTGCTCGCCTGGGCGACGCCCTGGCTCAAGGCCCTGCCCTTCCGCCTGCTCGCCAGCCTGGGGCGCAACAGCCTGGCCGTCTATGCCGCCAGCATTCCGCTGATCTTCGGGGCCGCGCTCGGCATTGGCAGCCTGCGCACCGACGCGGCGGGCTATACGGCCGGCACGCTGCTGGTGCTGGTACTCTCGCAGGGCGTCGCGGCCTGGGGCGACCGGCGCAAGCAACGGCGGCGCGCAGCCCCCGTGGCACCGGCGCTCCAGCCCGCCTGAACCCGGCAAAAAGAATCCCTTGCCCCATCCAAAGGAAGCCTGATTTGCGGTTCCCGCGCGCGCCACGCATCTAGGCAAATCCATGGTGCAAGACCTCTCCTCCAGGACCGGCACGGTCCATCTCGTCGGCGCGGGCCCGGGCGATCCGGACCTGCTGACGGTGCGCGCCGCGCGCCTGATCGCGCAGGCGGGCCTGATCGTGCATGACGGGCTCGTCGACCCCGCCATTCTCGATCTGGCGCAGCCGGACGCGGAGCTCATCTCCGTCGCCAAGCAACGCTCGCGTCATTCGATGAAGCAGGAGGCGATCAACGCGCTGCTGGTGCGGGAGGCGCTGGCCGGGCGCGATGTGGTGCGCCTCAAGGGCGGCGACCCCTTCATCTTCGGGCGGGGCGGCGAGGAAGTGGAAGCCTGCCGTGCGGCCGGCGTGCCGGTGGAAGTGGTCCCCGGCATCAGCGCCGCCATCGGCGCCGGGGCGAGCGCACTGCTGCCGCTCACGCATCGCGACCATGCCAGCATCGTCAGCTTCGTCGCCGGCCAGTGCAAGGGCCTCTCGGAGCAGAACTGGGCGGGTCTGGCCGGTGCAGGTCGCACGCTCGTCATCTACATGGGCCTCGCCACCTCCCACGATATCGCCGAGAAGCTGATGGCCGACGGACTGGCACCTGCCACGCCGATCGCCGTCATCGAGAACGCCACGCGGCCCGACCAGCGCGTGCTGCGCAGCCTGCTCGCGGACCTGGGCGATCTCGTGGCGCGCGAGGCCGTGGCCAGCCCGGCCCTCATCGTGGTGGGCGAAGTCGCTTCGCTTGCCGAGGCGCTCGACGCCCTGCCCCACCATTATCGCAACGCAATCGGAGCGCTCGTTTGATGAATATCCTGACCGGCAACGATCTCGCCACCGGCGACGTCATCTGGTGGACCGGCGAAGGCTGGTCGCGCCATGTGGAGGACGCGGTGGACGTGGGCGACCAGGGCGAGAGCATCCTGGAAGCCGAGACCGCCGCCCGGCGCGTCAACAGCGGCTATCAGATCGCGGGCGAACGGGACGCCCAGGGCAAGGTGCGCCCTGCCCACATCAAGGACCGTATCCGCGCGCTCGGCCCGACCGTGCGCCTTGACCTGAGCCTCAAGCCGGCCGACCCGAGCGTCGGCAACTGGGTGATTTGACCATGTACCGCTACGATAAATACGACCAGGCCGTGGTCGACGCACGCGTCGACGAGTTTCGCGACCAGACCGCACGGCGGCTTGCGGGGCAGATGACGGAGGACCAGTTCAAGCCCCTGCGGCTCAAGAACGGCCTCTATCTCCAGCTCCACGCCTATATGCTGCGCGTCGCCATTCCCTATGGCACGCTCAACAGCACGCAGATGCGCAAGCTGGCGCATATCGCGCGCACCTATGACCGGGGCTACGGGCATTTCACCACCCGGCAGAACATCCAGTATCACTGGATCAAGCTGCAGGACGCGCCGGACATTCTGGCCGAGCTGGCGACCGTGGAGATGCACGCGATCCAGACCTCGGGCGAGAGCATCCGCAACATCTCCGCCGACCAATATGCCGGCGCCGCGGCCGACGAGATCGAAGATCCGCGCGCCTGGGCGGAGCTGATCCGGCAGGCGACGACCTTCCACCCCGAGTTCAGCTACCTGCCGCGCAAATTCAAGATCGCGCTCATCGCGTCGCCGACCGATCGCGCGGCACTGCGCTGGCACGACCTGGCGCTGCGCATCGTGCGCAACGAAGCGGGCGAACCGGGTTTCGAGGTGTTCGCCGGCGGCGGCATGGGCCGCACGCCGTTCATCGCCTATCCGATCCGCGCCTTCTGCCCGGCCGAGCAGATCTTCTCCTACATTCAGGCGGTCCTGCGCGTGTGGAACAGCCACGCGCGGCGCGACAACATCCACAAGCAGCGCATGAAGATCCTGGTCCACGACCTGGGCCATGAGGAGTTCACGCGGCAGGTGGAGGAAGCCTTCGCGCATATCCTGACGCTGGGCACGGACTTCCCGCGCGCCGAATATGAGCGGATCGCCGCCTATTTCGCGCCGCCGCCGTTCGAGACCGGCCTCTCCGAGGAGATCGACCGCTCCGATCCGGACTTCGCGCTGTGGGTCGATCGGCAGATCGCCCCGCACAAGGCGCCGGGCTATGCCATCGTCAATGTGAGCCTCAAGCGCATCGGCGGCATCGGCGGCGACATCACCGCCGAGCAGATGGACGCAGTGGCCGACCTCGCGGAGCGCTACAGCTTCGACGACATCCGCGTGAGCCATGCCCAGAACCTGGTGCTGCCGCATGTCCGCAAGCAGGACCTCTATGCGGTGTGGCAGGCGCTGGACGCGGCGGGCCTGGCCGACGTCAATCTCGACCTGGTGACCGACATCATCGCCTGCCCCGGCCTCGATTATTGCAGCCTCGCCAATGCGCGCTCGATCCCGATCGCGCAGAAGATCGCGCAGCGCTTCGCCGATCCGGCGCGACAGCTCGAACTGGGCGAGCTGAAGATCAAGATCTCCGGCTGCATCAACGCCTGCGGCCACCATCATGCCGGCCACATCGGCATTCTGGGCGTCGACCGGAAGGGCACGGAGAACTACCAGCTCCTGCTCGGCGGATCGGGCGCGGAGGATACCAGCCTCGCCAAGATCACCGGCCCCGGTTTCGACGAGAACGGCATTGTCGATGCCGTCGAGAAGGCGACCGACGTCTATCTGCGCGAGCGCACCGAGGGCGAGCGCTTCCTCGACACCTACCGGCGCATCGGCGTCGAGCCCTTCAAGGAGGCGATCTATGGCTGAGTCCCCGCTGCGGTTCCGCGATGATACGCCAGCCGACGAGCCGGCGGTGACGCTCGACGCCTTTCTCGACCAGCAGGATGCCGTTTCCGTGCGCATCGAGGCGGGCGACGACGTGCGCCGGCTCATCCCGGTGCTCGACCGCGTGAAACTGGTCGAGATCGACTTCCCGCGCTTCCGCGACGGGCGCGGCTATTCCTCGGCGCGCATCCTGCGCGAAGCCGGCTACAAGGGTGAGCTGAAGGCGACCGGCGACGTGCTCGTCGACCAGGTGCTATTCATGCGCCGCTGCGGCTTCGACAGCTTCGCTCCGGACGCGCCGATCGATCCGGCCGTGCTGGACGCTGCGCTCAAGCGCTACGACTATGTCTATCAGACGGCCGCCGACGACGCCGTGCCGGTGTGGAAACTGCGGCATGGCTGAGGCCGTCCGGCAGATCGACCGTATCGACGCCGCCCCGCGCTGGACCCAGGCCGATGCCGACGCGCTCAACGCGCGCTTCGCCGGCGTGGACGCGGTCGACATGCTGAAGGCGCTGGTCGCGGAGGACATATTGGGCCGCGTCGCCGTCGTCTCCTCCTTCGGCACGGAAAGCGCGGTGCTGCTGCACATGGTGGCGCAGGCCGACAAGGCAATGCCCGTCATCTTCGTCGATACGCTGCGCATGTTCCCCGAAACGCTCGACTATCGCGAGCTGCTGGTGCAGCGCCTGGGCTTCACCAATAGCCAGACGGTGACACCCGATCCGGACGTGCTCGCCGCGAAGGACGACAAGGGCCTGCGCTGGTCCTACGATCCGGACGGCTGCTGCGCCATCCGCAAGGTGGAGCCCCTGGCGCGCGCCAAGCGAGGCCTCGACAGCTGGATTTCGGGGCGCAAGGCGTTCCAGTCCGTCACGCGGCAGAACCTGCCCCGCTTCGAGATCGAGGACGGGCGGCTCAAGATCAATCCGCTGGGCGACTGGGACAAGGCCGCACTCGACGCCTATTTCGAGGCGAACGACCTGCCCCGCCACCCGCTGGAGGCGCAGGGCTACCTCTCCATCGGCTGCGAGCCCTGCACCAGCAAGGTCATGCCCGGCGAAGACCCGCGCGCGGGCCGCTGGCGGGGCTGGGACAAGGTGGAATGCGGCATCCATACCGCCTCCACGCCGCCCGGCGATGCGGACGATCCGGCGAACGAACCGGCGTTCTGAGCGAGGCGCGAACGCCGCGCCATATTGGGCATCCGCCTCGCTGCCGACTACGCCCGCTCTTCCCGAGCCGACAAGCCGGGCGATGATGATCGCCGGCTTCGCACGGCACGGGCCAACGACGCGTGTGCGGGCGGCGACAGGCGACGCGCCCCGCCGCAACCGGATTGCAGGACAGAGGCGCGTAGCAGTTTCCGCGCGCGCGCCTTCCCTCACTTCCAAGGGCTTGTTGCGCGGCCCTGCGCCGGCGGCTAATGCCTGCGCTGGCACAGCGGATCCTTGGGCGCTTTCCACTCCGGATTAAGTCCGATCCGGTGCCCTGCGCGGGCAGGACCCCAGGGTGACTCAGCGCCAGGAGGGACGCTGAGCACCTGCCTCTCCGGAAAGCACCACTTCATCTGATTGGATCAATCCGAGCGCCCGCCCTTCGGCACGGGGCGAGCGCTTTACTCGTGTCCGTGGTCGGCGAAGCTGTCTTCGGCCAGATCGGAGAAGCGGGTGATCTGCGATTCAAAGCGCAGGCGCACCTTGCCGGTGGCGCCGTGACGCTGCTTGGCCACGAGCAATTCGGCAAGGCCAGTGATACGGTCCATCCGCTCGCGCCAGGCGGTATAGCCCACCGGATCCTGCTCGATGTCCGGCTCCTTGTTCATCTCGTAATAGTCATCACGGTAGAGGAACCAGACCATATCCGCGTCCTGCTCGATCGAGCCGGATTCGCGCAGGTCCGAGAGTTGCGGGCGCTTGTCCTCGCGGCTTTCCACGGCGCGGCTCAGCTGGGAGAGCGCGATGACCGGCACGTTCAGCTCCTTGGCCAGAGTCTTGAGGCCGCGGCTGATCTCCGAAATCTCGTTGACGCGATTGTCGCTCGCGCGCCCCGAACCCTGGAGGAGCTGGAGATAGTCGACCACGATGAGGCCGATATTGTGCCGGCGCTTGAGCCGCCGCGCGCGCGTGCGCATGGCCGCGATGGTGAGGCCGGCCGTATCGTCGATATAGAGCGGCAGGTCCTGAAGATCACGCGAGGCGCGCACCAGGTTCTGGAAGTCGCCATGATTGATGCGGCCCATGCGCAGCTTCTCACCGCTGATTCCGGACTGCTCAGCCAGAATACGGGTGGCGAGCTGGTCGGCCGACATTTCCAGGTTGAAGATGGCGACGGGCGCGCCGACCGACTTTTCCGGCGGAATGCCGTCCTCCATGTCCCGTACCCAGCGGCGCGCGGCATTGAACGCGATGTTAGTGGCAAGCGAGCTCTTGCCCATGCCAGGCCGCCCGGCGACGATGATGAGATCCGAGGGATGCAGGCCGCCGGTCTTGGCGTTGATGCTGTCCAGCCCGGTGGTGATGCCCGAGACATGACCGCCGCTGTTGAGCGCCTTTTCCGCCATGTCGACCGCCAGGCGCGTGGCCTGGGCAAAGGTCTTCATGCTGCCGGTGTCGCCGCCAGCCTCCGCCACCGTGTAGAGCGCGACTTCCGCCTGCTCGATCTGCCCCTTGGGATCGATCGTCTCGGACGTGTCCAGCGCCTTTTCGACGAGATCGCGGCCCACACCCACCAGCTCGCGCAGCAAGGCGAGGTCGTAGATCTGCTGGGCGAAGTCGCGCGCGCCGATGACGGCCGCGCCACTGCCGGTCAACTGGGCGAGATAGCCCGGCCCCCCCAGCTCCTTGAGGGCGGGATCGGCCTCCAGCAGCGGCTTGAGCGTCACCGGATTGGCGACCATGTTGCGGTCGACCAGCCGCAGGATCGCCTCGTAGATACGGCCGTGCAGCGGCTCGAAGAAATGCCGGGGCGCGAGCTGCATCTGCACGTCCTCGGCGATGCGGTTGTCCACCATCAGCGCGCCGAGCAGCGCCGCTTCCGCCTCCACGTTGCGCGGCAGGCGGGGCTCGGCGGGCGCATCGGGCACCGCGTTCAGAGGGCGAACGGTCTCGGACATGAGCCTTTCTCCTTCCGCCGAACTGGCGCGCGAGGCAAGCCCGATTGCATGCCTCGCGCATTCTGCTTGTGGAGCGGCTGTGGATAAGACTGGGGACAAGCTCATGCCCGCCCCTTGCGATGCACAATGTGCACTTGTGCGCCCAGAGCGCTCAGGGCGGGCAGAAAAGCCAGGTTTCCAAGGTTTAAGCCTGAATCATGGTTAAGAAAATTGCCGCTTTGCGGGAACCACGAGCCGCAAAGTGCGTCTCTCTCGTCGGGGGCGGAGAACGCGTGTGCCCGATTTGGGCGCGTAGATGGGAGACTAGCGATATGAAGACATATATTTTGGGGACAGCGGCAGCGGCATTGACGCTGGCGTTGCCAACAGCGGCAAGCGCCACAGATTTCCCCGTGGGGAGTGACAATTTCTTCATCACCAGCGGCGACCCCTTCTCGCCGTCGATCACCGCAACGTTCTGGAATGGGTTTGATGGGTCGGTCAGCTTCGACGATTCCTTCAACTTCACCATTCCGCAGAACGGGTGGGGCAGCGGGTCGATCACCACCAGCTTCTCCAGCTCGGATCTGAATGCGCTGACCATCACGGACCTGTTCATCAACGGTGAGCGCTATGATGTGCCATCGACCGGGGCGGGCCAGTCGCTGGAAGTGGGTGGCATCCCCATCATCGCTTTTGCGCTGAACACGATCCGGGTCGTGGGCTTCACCACGGGCTCGGGCACCTATGCCGGCACGGCGACCTTCGCCGCCGCGCCCATTCCCGAACCCTCGCTGTGGATCATGATGATCGCCGGCTTCGGTGCGGTGGGCATGGCCCTGCGGCGCCGCGTCTCGACGCGCGTCGCCTTCTCCTGAACATATTGGGACGAGCCGCTGTCATGGCGGCTCGCCTTTTTTATCTTTTCGGCCGCGCCTTTTCACTCTCCCTTTTCGCCGCCGCCCCACGCTCCCCAAGAATCACCAGACACGCCGAAGCGCTCCCAATGGGGGGTTCGTCTTCATTTGTCTAAATCGCAACACAACTGGTCGTTTGCTCGTTAATGGTGAATGGAAAGGTAAGACTTTCCAGCTTTAGATGCGCGCACCGGCGGGGCTGGAATACCGTTCGCTAAAGAACGCAGAATTCTTGGCGCGATATAAACCCGACCCGCCTGGCCATGCGACCGTGATCCACGGCCAGCACGGCACCGATTAATGTGTGTTGTCGGGGGGCGCGGGATTTTTCGTCCACCTAGACTCGTTCCGGAGAACAGCCGTTCTTCGGGTCGATGTCGTGCGCCTTTCGACCCAATCATAAGGGTCGTTACAATGTTGCATACGCCTATTCTTCCGGGCGCTCGGCGGGATTTTCCTCCGGACGCATCCCGCTTCGAAACCAACACGCTTTTCTCCAAGCGGCTCCCCCTGCCCGATCGCGCAGGCGCCTCCACGCTGCTGGAGGTGACGCTGGCCACGTCCGCGGAGGAGCGGCAACAGGCCCAGGCGCTGGTCAATCGCATGTATGACTGGCGGGGCTACGGAGACTCTCATGTGATCCCAACGAGCGAGGGGCACTCAACGTTCCTCGCTTCGCTCGACGGTGAGCTGGTCGGCACCATCACCCTGGGCGTGGACACGGGCACGGGCCTTGCGGCGGACCTCATCTTCCGCAACGAGCTCAACACATTCCGCCGCGTGCCGGGCGCCAGCCTGTGCGAGCTGGTCAAGTTCGCCTTCGATGCGGACATGCCCTCGCGCCAACTCCTGGCCTCATTGTTCCACATCGTGTTCATCTACGGCATGCGGCACCACCGCTGCTCGGACCTCTTCATTGAAGTGAACCCCCGCCACCGGCGCTTCTACCAGACGATGCTGGGCTTCCAGTCGCTGGGCGACCTGCGCACCAACAGCAGCGTGCATGCGCCTTCGCAGCTCATGTGGCTCAAGGTGGCGGACATCGCCCAGCATATCGGCAGCCAGACCACGCGGGCCGAGACGAACAGCCGCTCGCTCTACCCGATGTTCCTGAGCAGCCACGACGAACGGATGGTGCGCGCGCGGCTGGCACGCGCCGTCTCCACGCAGGCGCGCCCCAAGATGCAGACGCACGAGCTGCCGCCGGCGACGATCTCCTGAGGTTATGCAAGGGCAGAACGCGGCATCCCGACGGGATGCCGCCGCCCCTTGCCGCCACTCCGCGAGCAGCCTAGGAATCCGGCCTATCATGGCCGACCCCCGCATCATCGACATCGCGTTCGACGAGACCACGATCGTCTGGCGCAATGCCAATATCGAGCGGGAGCGCCGCATTGCCGTGCGCGACCTCATCCAGCAGAACAGCTTTGCGCCTCACCGGCGCCATGCGGACGGCTATGCCGGGCCCTACAAGGTGCATCTGAGCGTGCGAGAGGGGCGGCTGGTGATCGACATCCATCGGGCGGACGGCTCACCACTGGAAGCGGTGGTGCTGGGCCTCGCCAGCCTGCGTCGGCCGATCCGCGATTATTTCGGTATCTGCGAATCCTATTATCAGGCACTCCGGCAAGCGACGCCGGGGCAGATCGAAACCGTCGACATGGCACGCCGTGCCACGCACAACCGGGGCGCCGAGCTGCTGCAGGCACGGCTGGACGGCAAGATCGCCGTGGATTTCGATACGGCGCGGCGGCTTTTCACGCTGATCTGCGTGCTGCACATCCGGAGCTGAAGCAATGACGGTGGTGGTGCAGAGAGGCCCGTTGCGGCGGCGGCGCGTGAAAGTCACGCCGCTGCGCATCCTCATCGCGCTGGCGCTGGCGGCGCTGCTGCTGGGCAGCGGTGCGCTGTGGCTGGCGCATCACTGGGCGCCGGACCGAAGCCGCTATCCCGTGCAGGGGATCACCGTCTCCGAGACGAGCGGCGCGGTGCACTGGCCCAGCGTCAAGGCGGCCGGCGTGGACTTCGCCTATCTCCTGGCCTCAGCCGGCAGCGCGCAGCGCGACGCGACATTCACGGCCAATCTGGAGGGCGCGCGCGCCGCCGGCCTGCGCCACGGCGCCATCCATCGCTACAGCCTGTGCGCCAGCGCCACTGCGCAGGCCACGCGCTTCATCGCCACCGTGCCGCGCGACGCGGCGATGCTGCCGCCGGTGATCGCGCTGGAAAGCCTGGCAGGCTGCGCACGGCCCAGCCGCGACAGGCTGCTGGCCGAGCTCAACACCTTCCTCAACCAGATCGAGGCCCATGCCGACAAGCCCGCCATCCTGCGCGTCTCGCGCGAGGTGGAAGCGGCCTACGACCTCTCGGCCGGCATCAACCGCACGCTGTGGCTGGCAGGCGATTTCTTCCCGCCCGGCTATGCAACGCGGCCGTGGGTGATGTGGACCGCCTCGACCTGGCGGCGCGTGCCGGGCATCGACGGGCCGGTCGAATGGGACGTGGTGCGGCCATGACCCCGGCCACACACGAGGAGCGCGCTCTCATCGAGGCCGCCCGGGCGGCGCGGCAGGGCGCCCACGCGCCCTATAGCCGCTTCGCCGTGGGCGCCGCGCTGCGCCTCTTAGACGGCACCATCCTGACCGGCAGCAATCTGGAAAATGCGAGCTACGGCCTCTCGCTCTGCGCCGAGACGGTCGCGCTGGCGGCCACCCATGCGCAGGGACGGACGGCCGACATCGTGGCCATCGCCCTGGTCGGCGCACCCATGGATGGCCCTCCCGAGGGCATGGCGACGCCGTGCGGACGGTGCCGGCAGATGCTGGTGGAAGCCCAGGACCGCGCGGGGCGGCCGATCGCCATCCTCTGCGCAGGTGCCGAGGGCGACGCAGTGACGCGCCACGACCTGGCGATGCTGCTGCCGCACGCCTTCGGGCCGGCGAGCCTGCGCTGATCCGCCGGCGCGCGGCGCGGGTCGGGTGCTGCGTCATCGCAGCGCTGCGGCAATGATATGCGTGTGTCGGCGTGCACGAGGGGTGCGCCGCACCCACCTATGTCATCCCAGCGAACGCCGGGATCTCTGGCGAGCGAGACCCAGCTTGCGCTGGGATGACGAAGACCGGAAGGTGAGCGCCCGGGTGGAATGGACGTGGCCTGGCCCAGGCCTGGCCTGCGCTGCACCCAGCTGCGTCATCCTAGCGACGAGTGGTGGAGGGTGAGCGCGCCGGGGAAGTGAGTGGGCGCCAATACACCGCTCCGGCGGAACGTGCCTGCAACCCCGCAAACACGCCCCCGGGCCAGACGACACAGCGGCATCCCGACCCTCGCCCGAAACAGAGGAGAGAGGATGGGCCCCTTCAACGCCCGCCTTCCCCTCAAAAAGAGATGGACCAGCCCGGGGCCGAGCCGGTAGCACGCTCGCCATGGCTATTCTCTCGGACAAGTGGATTCGCGACCAGGCACAGCGCACCGGCATGATCGAGCCGTTCGTGGAGAGCCAGCGGCGCGAAGGCTGCATCAGCTACGGCCTCTCCTCCTATGGCTATGACGCGCGCGTGGCCGACGAGTTCAAGATCTTCACCAATGTCGACAATGCGCTGGTGGACCCCAAGGACTTCGCCTCCAACAGCTTCGTCGACCGCAAGACCGACGTGTGCATCATCCCGCCCAACAGCTTTGCCCTCGCCCGCACGGTGGAATATTTCCGCATCCCGCGCGACGTGCTGGTCATTTGCCTCGGCAAATCCACTTATGCGCGCTGCGGCATCATTGTGAACGTGACGCCTCTGGAGCCGGGCTGGGAAGGCCATGTGACGCTGGAATTCTCCAACACCACGCCGCTGCCCGCCAAGATCTACGCCCATGAGGGCGCCTGCCAGTTCCTCTTCCTGCAGGGCAACGAGCCGTGCGAGACGAGCTATGCCGACCGGGCGGGCAAATATATGGGCCAGCGCGGCGTGACCTTGCCGCGCCTCTAGCGCGCACGGCTTTCGGTTCCGGCGGCCGGTCCATGGTGCCTTTGCCGCGGCCGGTGCTGACGGGCCGAATGCCCGCTGCGCGCATAGCCCGCGCAACGCCGCTCTGGCCGACGCATTCTCATCCGGCAGGCGGGCGTGTGCGCGATGGAGCCGGTGCGCGTCCCGATCATGGCAATATCCGGGGGCCCATCGCCGCCGCGCCAGCGCAGTTACGGATCATCAACAAAGCCCATCCATTTAAGCCGGAACTCTGTTAGGCTCGCCCCGCCTGTCTCTTACGGAAATGGAATGCTCGGCCTGTTTCGATCCAAGAAGGAACGCCCGCCGCTCGAAGGCCCGCCGTCCATCGGCGCGCACCGGCGGGTCTATGCCATTGGCGATGTTCACGGCCGGGTGGACCTGCTCATCGATCTGGTCGAGACGATCGGGCGCGACGACTGGCGCCGCCGTCCATGCGCGGCCGGCACCGCACTGGTGCTGCTGGGCGACTATGTCGACCGGGGGCCACGCTCTCGGGACGTCATCGACTTCATCCTGAAGCTCCAGGAGCAATGGCTCGACCTCACTTGCCTCATGGGCAATCACGAGCAGGTGTTCCTGATGGCGCTGAGCGGCGACGAGCAGGCGCTGCGCTTCTTCATCCGCGACGGCGTGGGCGGCCGCCAGACGCTGACGAGCTACGGCCTCACCGAGGAAGAGATCGACACGCTGGAGACTCCTGCCCTCTGGGAGCGCATGGCGCAGGCCGTGCCCCAGGCGCACAAGGACTTCCTCGCCAGCCTCTCCAGCCAGGTCATCATCGGCGACTATGCCTTCGTCCACGCCGGCATCCAGCCCGGCGTGCCCATGGCCGAGCAGGAAGAAGCCGACCTCTACTGGATCCGCGACCCCTTCCTCGAGTTCGATGGCGCCCACCCCTACATGATCGTCCACGGCCACTCGATCCGCGAAGACGTGGACCTGCGCGACAACCGCATCGGCATCGACACCGGCGCCTATGCCAGTGGCCGCCTGACTGCGCTAGGGCTGGAAGGCACCGAGCGCTGGGTGCTGGAGACGGGGCGGTAGGGGGGCGAGGGGCGGCAATGTCGGACGCTCCGGAAAGTCCGCTTTGCGGCTATCAAAGCCAGCAAGCGGACATCCATTGAGCACCTCCCGTGCTGTGCGCAAAGTTTGGACGATCCGGTTAGTCTCCTTTGGAAACGAAAATCGCGATAAGCTGCCGTTCTAGGTCGCTATCGGTCGCGACAGCAAAGCGCCCCAAAATCCTCCATTGCGCAAAGGAATGGCGAAGCCTGAAAGCGGTCGTTGGGCAGGGCTGTGTTCCACCCCACCCGTGGGAGGCAAATTCCCACTGCCTGACCACAGCCTCGCCCTTTAAGGGCGCGCAAACTCTTCGAGCGAGGGGCCGTCATTAAGTCGGAATTCGACCTCGTAGCTCTTGAACGAGACGGAGGGCACCGCGCTAAGCGCGTAGTGGAGCTTGTCTTCCCCGCGTGCGGCGATCGCTAGCCCCTCGACGGTCTCCTCGGCCTGCGCGAGATGGGCCTTGACCCATCCGATGTAGCGCAGAATCTGGCCGACGACAGCGTCAGACGACTTGTCACGCTTGAGTTCGATCACGAGCCATCTTGCCTCACGGCGATGCTTCGCTAAGAGGTCAATTCTGCCTATCGGGGTTGGAAACTCGTATCCCGCGTCCGGTTCTCCGAACGAACAACTCCCAATCCCTGGACAATTCGAGCTGAGACCAATTGTCGAAGAGGTAGTCATGCAGGTGACGTTCAATGGCGAAGCGGGCAGCGACTTGGACGGTGCGGACCTCGGCGACTGGCGAGGTTTCATCGTGCTCCTGAATCTCCTCTAGATCGTCTGACAGGTACCACCAGATGGTATCGAGGGTCGACCCCGAGTTCTCTGGCGAGTTCATTGAGCACGGCATTGATGGCAGCATAGCGAACACCGAAGCTCGCTCCGCGCCGCCACTCAGGCATCAGGTCGAGCTCGACCAGTCCGCTCTCGGAGGTGTTGTTCCAGACCCCATACTTGTTCGGATAGGCGACGATCAGGATCGCAGTGATGATCCCCTTGCCAAGACCTTTTATCTCAGTCGCCGGCCCGGTCCGCTCCTCGATCGGCTGGCTTTCATCGACTAGCGCGCCGAGAGCCGCGCGAGTTGCTGCCATGTCGGAGCAGATACGGTTGCTCTGCCGTAAAAGTCCGGACCAGTGCTTGTTGTTCTCGATCAGCAGAAATGAGCGCAGCACCTTTTCGTCGATCTGCTCAATCTGGCCGGGCTGGAATTGCGGGCTGTAACGATCGACGACACTGTCGCGCGATTCAAGAATCTCGCGGATCTCCGCGTCCTTCTGCATCGCGGCCTTGGCGGCGCGCAGACGCCCAAGTGCGGCCCTTTCTCTATGGAGAAACCACATGAAAAAGATTCGCCCGTTGCGACCGATCCGCCCGATCAAGCCCATCGATCGGTTGCAGAACATGAAAACCCTCCGGCCGCTCGGAAAGACCAAGTGGGTGCGGGCGCACTGGCGCTACGATTATGACCGAGGACAGTGGGAATGGGTTCTCGGGCATTGGGCGAAATAGGAGGAATCGATGGTGAAGATCACTGGTTTCGACAAACTGCAAAAGACGCTCGACGATGCGCCCCGTGCGTTCAAGGAGCTCGACGGCACGATCACGGAGGTTCGTTTTGATCCGGACGATCAGGCCAGCATCGATGAGGCGATCCGCTCGATGGAGACCGCGATCGATCGCAAACTCAGCGCCTATCGTAGCAATCCGATGATGGCGCAGCTCATCCCGCAGATGAAAGCCAAATATCGGGACGGCATCCTTGCGCGCGCCGAGAGCGCCCGTTCCGGCACGGATTAGCGCTGGACGCTTCGTCTCATCGGTGAAACATTTAGTTGAATCGTAGGATTTTCCCTCCTATCTCACGTGTAATCGAACCCGCCAGGCCTCTGTCCGCAAGGGTATGCACACTTGGCGGGTCTTTTATTTCCGGCGCCATGGAAGCTAGATAGCTCGGTGACCCGACCCTTCAACAAGCCTGCCACGACGATCGCTCAGCAGATTGCGCATCTCACCGCGCAAGGGAGACGATGGCGGATATTTCGCGCGCCGAGCACTGGCTACGCCATGTCAGCTACTACCGTCTGAGCGCTTATTGGTTACCCTTTGAACACCCCAAGGGACGGCCCGGGCCGCGGCTCCTGCCGGGTACAGACTTCGACACCGTGACCGCCCTCTATGAGTTCGACAGGCATCTGCGGCTCCTGCTCCTCAACGCGATCGAAAGGATTGAGGTCGCGATACGAGGCAACTGGGCTTATGCGCTAGCGCAACATGGCGGTCCCCATGGCTATCTGGACGCCGCGCTCTATACCGACCGTCGCCAGTTCTATGACAATCTCTCGCGGCTCGCACGTGAGGTCGGCACCTCGCCGGAAACCTATATCGATCATTATCGCAGGACCTATGACGATCCTGCGATGCCGCCGGTGTGGATGGTTGCCGAGATGATGTCGTTCGGTCAGCTATCGCGATGGTACTCTTTGCTCGATGACCGGGCGTTGCGTAACGTCATTGCGCAACCAATGGGTCTGCCTGAGGCATTGCTGGTGCCACTGCTCAAGCATCTCTCGATTGTACGCAATAGCTGCGCCCACCACGCCCGTCTCTGGAATCGGGGATTTCTGATCCGACCCAAGCTGCCCAATAAGCCTGCCGATCTCTCCGCTACATTACATGCGCCAGGCGGTGGCGGTCCGGCCTTGCTCTACAATTCCCTGGTCCTCATCGGCTTTCTGGCGCGGAAGGTTGACCCGGCATCGACGTGGGTTGCGGACTTGAAGGCATTATTGGCGACACATCCGACGGGGAATCTCACGATGATGGGTTTTCCCGCCGGGTGGGCCGGTCGGCCGCTCTGGCTATAGGTCGTAGACAGGGTAAAATGAGGATCTCCAAGTTTAGACTATACACGACAGTAAGACTGCCAGTTTCCGCCTTCGACATGGCACGAACGAAGGGCAGCTTCTGACGGGCCTGCCCGGAGCCGGGAATGGCACCTATGTTGGCGGTTCCGGGCAACCGGCTGGTCGTGGATTGGGCGGCGATGCACGATCCTGCACGAGCGGATCCACCAGATGGATTGCTTTCGCGAAGACAGCGCGCCCTGACCAACCGCCCGATCAGCGGCACATGGCCCGTCCTGACGTCAACACGCTGGAACGACCCCGGCCGGCCGTCCAGAAACGGGGTGTAGCTCACTTCGTGACGCCTTATCCGCCTCAACACACCGCTCATACTTTTGACCAATCAATTCATGGTTGAGAACGGATCGCCGGCCAGCCTCCGCCTGTCGCCTGGAAGAGCGCAACTGCGGCGTTGAGTTCGTCCGCTTCGGTCTGAATGACGGAAAGCTCGGCGGAGAGGAGCGCGCGCTGGGCATCGAGTTGCTCGAGATAGGAGGTATAGCCCGCCTGGTAGCGATTGCGCGCATGGCCGAGCGCGCTTTCCAGCGCGACCCGCTGCGCTTCCAGAGCAGCCAATTGCTCGCGGTGCCGAGCCACTGCCGCAAGGCTGTCCTCCACTTCCCGAAAAGCAGTGAGCACCGTCCTTCGATAACCGAAGGCAGCCTGTTCACGCCGCGCGGCGGCCGTATCGAACGTGCCGCGGTTACGACGCGCATTTAAAATCGGCTCCAGCACGCTACCACCCAGCGACCAGATGGCGACCGGATCGCCAAGCGCGCTGGAGACCACCGCGCCAGCCGTGCCACTGAGGCGGATCTGAGGCAGGAACTGCGCTCGTGCGGCGGCGAGCGTCGCGTCGGAAGCAGCCACCGTAAACTCTGCCTGAACGATGTCGGGCCGCCGGCGCAGCAATTCGGAGGGGAGCGCGTCCGGCATTGGTGGCCGCTGCAAATCTCCAATCGCCCGGCCGCGCATGATGGGTCCAGGATTGGAGCCGATCAGCAGACTCAGTGCATTTTCCTGACGTGTGGCGGCAAGTCGGAGCTGCGGAACAAGTTGTGCTGTCGCCTCATATTCGGCCTCCGCCTGCCGCAGCTCAAGATCGGAAGTGTAGCCGATCCTGGCCCGGTTGCGCGCAAGACGCAGCGCTTCGGCACGGTCGGTCAGAGTCGTTTGCGCAATGACGAGCCGGGCATCGAGTGCTCGCAGCGTGATATACCCTGTCGCGGTTGCGGCGGCGACGCTTAGCGCGGCGGCATCGCGCGCCGCCTGACTCGCCAGATAGCCTTGCCGCGCCGCCTCCACCTGATTGCCGATGCGGCCGAACAGGTCGACCTCGTAGGCGGCCTGGAAGACTGGCTGAATGGCTGAGCTGGTGGTCGGAGCACCCAGTGGGCCGATAGCGCGCTGGCGCACGGCACCGATGCCCAGATCCAGCGTAGGGAACAGTTGCGAGCGCGTTAGTGCTTCCTGCGCCCGGGCCTCGTGCACTCGAGCGGCAGCGATGGCGACGTCCGTGTTGCTGACCAGCGCCTGCTCGACCAGTGAATCGAGCACGGGATCGCCGAACAACTGCCACCAGCCCTGCTGGACCGGCGCCGTCGGACCAACGGCAGTGCGCCACTCCATCGGCGGATCGACCGCTGCCCCGGGGGCCAGCGGCGGGATCACGGGCGCACAGGCGCCCACGAGAAGGCAGGCGATGGCGATGCGGGCGCCCTTCACCGACTGCTCGTGTCGACACTGGCTTCGACCGACATGCCCGGTCGCAGCCGCTGCGCCAGCTTCTGGTTGGGATCGATCGCGATGCGCACGGCGATCCGCTGTGGCACCTTGACGAAATTGCCGGTCGCGTTGTCCGGGCGCAGAACCGAGAACTCGCTGCCCGCCGCCGGTGAGAGCTGTTGCACGCGCCCCGTCAACATGGCACCGCCCAACGCATCCACCCGTATCTCGGCACGTTGGCCGGGGAATATCCTGGCGGTCTGCGTTTCCTTGAAATTCGCGACCACCCAAACCGTGCGGGGCACCAGGAACAGGAGCTGAGTGCCCGCAGTGACATATTGGCCCAGCCGCACGCCGACCTCACTCACCTGCCCTGCCTGCGGGGCTCGGATGGTGGTGTTGGCCAGATCGATTTGCGCCAGCTTGAGCGCGGCTTTGGCGCTGGCCACGCCCGCTTCCAGTCCACCCCGGCCAACGGTGACGGTGCGCGCTTGCTCCTGAGCAATCGTGCGCTGCGCCTGGGCCTGCAGAACGGCGGCTTCGGCCTGACGTAGCGCAGCGAGCGTCTGGTCGCGTTCGCGCAGCGAAACCGAGCGATCGGCGGCAAGTTCTGCGACGCGACTCATGTCGGCCTGAGCCTTCACCAGATTGGCCTGCGCGCTGGCAAGGGCGGCTGCTTGGCCGGTGACGCTGGCCTCGCTGGACCGGCGGCTCTGCTCGAAATTGGTGAGATTGGCCTGTTGCGTCTGGAGGCTCGCCCGCGCCTGCTCCACCCGCTGGAGATAAATGCGCTCGTCGATCTGCACCAAAGGCGCGCCCGCCCGCACATCCTGAAAATCGCTGACGTGCACCTTGGTGACATAGCCGCTGACCTGCGGCGCGATGATCGTCGTCTGCCCGCGGATGTAGGCGTTGTCGGTCGTCTGCACCACGGTGCGGAATGGCGGCAGGCCCCACGCATAGAGGGCCAGCAAGGCCCCGCCGACAATCAGAGCGGCGAACAGCAGCGTTCCACGCCAACCACTTTTGGGCGGCGCCCAGCCACGCGCGCGCGGGCTGGGCTCGTCAATCAGTTCGACCGGGTCTTCGCGGCGCACATGATCGACAGCGGAGTCGTCGGGCTTGAGCGCGGGTTCATCCGGGGTTTGTGTCCTGCCCTCCGTCACGCGGCAGCCCTCATTTGTTGCAGCGCGGCCAATTCCTCCGCGAGCGGGTTGATCCCCCGGTGCTTGAGGTACAGCCAGCGGCCGGCGAAATAGACGAACGAGAGCGTCGCCAGGAAGGCGATCAACAGGAACACGTCGTTAAAGGCGAGCACATTGGCCTCGCGCGTCGCCTGCTGGCTGAGCAGCGCCATGCCCTGCGCATGACGTAGCACAGGATCGGTCACGATCTTGCCATAAGCGCCGCCGAGCTCCTGGAGACGCAGCGCCACCTGTGGATCGATGGCGGTGACCGCCTGCGCCAGATCGTGCGAATGGACCTTCTCCCGCACGATTTGAAAAGTGCCGAGCAGGGCCGTGCCGCCAAGTCCGCCCAATGTCTGCGACAGGCTGAACACCGCCGAGAAGCTTACCATGTGGCTGGGCCCCTTCGCGAGCGCGCGCAGCACCCCGGCGATCATCACCGGCCCCAGGAAAAAGGTGGCGGCAAAGCCGATCAGCGCCTGACTGATATAAAGCTGCGGTGGGCGCGTAAGGTTCGTCGCGTGGGAATCCATCCAGGCGCCGACGGCGATCAGCGCCACCGCGAAAGCGACCGGCGCGACCAGCTTGGTGGGCTTGAGCGTGAGCACGCTGGCAACGACCCCCACAAGGCTGACCGCGACCAGAATGAGGTTGAGCGTGACCAACTCATCGCTGCCCATTCCGAGCGCCATCATCAATCCGGTGGCGCCGAAATTCTGCTCGCCAAGCAGCACGCGAACGCTGGCGGCAACGAGAGCGAACCGCAGCACGCCGCGCGTCCTCATCCAGCGGGTGTTGAGCAGCGGATTGGCGCGGTTGTGCTCGATCAGCATCGCCGCGCCGATGAGCACGATCGAACCGGCGAGGGCATAGCCAATCCAGGGCGTGGACCACCACACGATCCTGCCTTGTGCCAGCGCCGCGACGAGCAGCATCACGCCGGGCGCAAGGATCGCTACAGTAACGAAATCGAGCTTCTCCAGCACGCGCGCCGTGTTGCTCGGCGGCAGGCGCAGGAGCGCCATGCTGCCAAGGCAGGCAATGCTAAGGCCAAACTCGAACAGATACAGGTTCTGGATCTCGCCGTGCAGCAGCAGGCTGGGTGAGATGGCGCGGGCCAACGGCAGGGCCACCTGCGTCAGG
>Ga0180220_1000340_pt1 | contig 58322 bp, 51 predicted proteins | sample eDN5th37CBELigBY_FD_151335 | JGI IMG/M metagenome (GOLD analysis project Ga0180220, IMG submission 151335) | Enriched backyard soil microbial communities from Emeryville, California, USA - eDNA 5th pass 37_C BE-Lig BY (version 2) (version 2) | ecosystem: Environmental > Terrestrial > Soil >...
GAGGCCAGCATCGTCTCGCATACCGCCTGGATGACCAGCCGCCCGTCCGGCAGCGGCTGCAGCAGCTTGCAACGCACGCCGGCGGGGTCGAATCTCGTGCCCCTGCCCGCCGCCAGGACGATGGCGGATATCTCCATGCCCGCGGGCGCGGGCGGCGCGAAACTTTCAGCACTCATACGCCGGCGGCCTCCAGACGGTTTTTTTCATGGGCGATTTCGTATTGGGCCGGCAAAGCGATTCCGTTCTTGACCGCTATGACTTCCGCCATGATGCTTACCGCGATCTCCGCCGGCGTCTTGCTGCCAATGAAGATGCCGACGGGGCCACGCAGTTTATGCAGCAATTCCGGAGGCTGGTCCAGGTATTCAAGCATGCGCCGCCTGCGGGCGGCATTGTTTTTCCTGGACCCTATCGCCCCGACATAGAAAGCGTCCGTATGCAATGCGGACAGCAGGGCCAGATCGTCCAGCTTGGGATCATGAGTCAGTGCAATGACGCAAGTCCTGGAATCGGGCTTGAATGCATCCACCATGTCGTCCGGCATGCCTGTCAGCACTTGCGCCCCTTCCACGGACCACAGCCGGTTGTATTCTTCCCTGGGGTCGCATACCGTCACCCGGAAGCCATTGAAGATCGCCATGGTCGCCAGGTACTCGGAAAGCTGCCCCGCGCCGATGATAAGCATTCGATAACTGGGCCCGAATATGCTGGCCATCATCGAAGCAGTATAGACGAGCGGCCCAGGCGCCTGAACGGCGGCCAGATTGACGCGGCCATTGTCCAGATTCAATTCCCTTCTGACCAGGCCTCCCCGGCTGGTTGACTCGAGCAACTGGCTCAGTAGTTGCTGATCCGGGTCGAACTCGACGACCAGCTCGACCGTCCCACCGCAAGGCAAGCCGAATCGATGCGCTTCATCGGCTCGCACGCCATACGTCAGCACCTCTGGAGCTTTCTTCTTCTGCAAGCCTCGATATCGTTGAATGAGGTCGTCCTCGATGCAGCCGCCCGATACCGAGCCGACCACGGCGCCGTCGTCGCGCAGCGCCATCAGGGAGCCGACGGGCCTGGGGGAGGAACCCCAGGTACGGACGACCGTGACCAGGGCCGCAGGACGATGCTCGCGGCGCCATGCGCACAGCGTGCGCAATACGATGAAATCTATGCTGTCCATATCGATGCGTAATTGAATGCGCTTGCCGCACGGCCCGCGTCATCGAAGGCGGGGTGCATGCAGCCCGCTGTCATGCGCTTTCCCTGGCGGAAGGAACATGCGCGTAATACTGGGGGCCTCCCAAGGTTAGGCTCAGGCTGCGCGCCGTCTCCAGCAGCAGCGGCTTCCAGCGCGCCACATTCTCTTCGTGAAAACGTGTTGCGGGACCCGACAGGGCGACCGCGCCTTTGAGCCCTTCGGAATTGAATACCGGCGCAGCCAGAGCCGCGATCTCCGCCTCGCGTTCGCCCATCGAAAAAAATACTTCGGGCGGCGGCGTGGCCGCATCAATTTTCGCGTATTTCAACAGGACGCGGCCGGCTGCCCCTTTCTCCAGGGGAAGGAGCTCGCCCTGCCGCACGTGATCGCGAAGCTCTCTATGCGAGTCGGATCGGTACAGGCACACCCGCATGTCGCCATCCCTGATGAAGAACGAGGCGCCCTCGCCGGTTGCGGCCACCAGCCCGTCCAGGGCCGGCGGCACATGCTGATCCAGGTTCAATGAGGACGTATAGACATGCGCCCAATTGAGCACGCATGCCCCGAGCTGATACTGGCCGTTGGCAAGACGTGTAACGCAGTGGTACTGGATCAGCGTGCCAAGCTGGCGCAGCAAGGTGCTTTTGTAGAGCCCGGTGCGGACCGACAGCTCGTGCAAGGAAACACAAGGCTCCCCCGGCTGAAACGCATTGAGTATGTCGAGGGCGCGCTCTACCGCCGATACGGGAACATTTTTTTCCATACTAGTAATTACCCCTTGTGTGAAGGACTCCCAGCGTGGTATAAATTCTCTCAGTCGTAATGTCGTTCTGTCAAGCAGAATTTAATTTATACCTCTGAAGCACTCTAGGAAGGGAGACCCATGAAAATTTTGAAAGCATTGATTCCATGTCTGGCCTCAGCCTGTGTCGTAGCGGCCGCGCCAAACGTCCACGCCTCCGGCGCGGATAGTTATCCGGACAGGCCCATCAAAATCGTGGCGCCATATGCTCCGGGCGGAGCGACCGACATGTTTGCACGCACTATCGCCGATGGGCTTCAGAAAGCGTGGGACCAATCCGTGGTGGTCGAAAACAAGCCCGGAGCATCCGGCGTAATCGGCGCGGATAGTGTGTCGCGCGCGCCCGCCGATGGCTATACGATGGTGGTCGGCGCCGTGTCTTTGCATGCGATATTGCCCTCTTTGCTCGAAAATATGCGCCGGGCTCAGGACAATCTGACACCGGTGTCCACCCTGGCCAACCTGCCTTCTTATGTGGTCGTGCCCGCCTCCAGCCCCGCCAAGAATATCGCAGATCTGGTCAAGATGATCCGCGAAGCGCCAGGCAAGTACACCTACGGCTCGGCCGGTCCGGGCACTTCGCAGCATGTGTTCCCAGAGCTCTTCAAACAGAAAGCGGGGCTGGACATCCTGCATGTGCCCTATAAGGGCAGCGGCGCCATGGTCGTGGATCTGATGGCGGGCCGCATAGACATGATCATCGAGCAAGGCCCCGCGGTACTCAGCCATATCCGCAACGGCACCCTGCGTGCGCTGGCCGCCACGACGACGACGCGCACGTCGGAGCTGCCCGATGTGCCGACCTTGAACGAAACAGTACTGCCCGGGTTTGAAGCCAATACCTGGTTCGCCGTTTACGCACCCAAAGGAACACCCGAGCCCATCATTGAAAAGCTGAACGACCAGATCGGAAAAACCCTGCAAGATCCGAAGGTCCAGACGGTCCTGCGTTCGCACGGCGCGGTCCCGATGCATAAATCCGTATCCGAGCTGAAAGAAATGGAAGAGGCCGACCGGGCGAAGTGGCTGGAGGTCATCAAATCCGGCGGGATCAAGATCGAATAAACGCTCCATGCCAAGGCAGGACACCATGCTTAAAGATACCTCAGAAGTTCGCGCGGACTATAAAGAAAAGGTGACGGGCGAGGCCTTGTATGTCACCGACCTGACGATACCCGGGATGGCGTATGCCCGTATCCTGAGAAGCCCCCATCCTCATGCGCGCATCGTTGCGATAGACATCGAGGAAGCCGCGGCCGTGCCGGGCGTACTGGGTATCTTCAGCGGCAAGGATCTGCAGGACGGTTTCTGCGCCGAAACACACTGGGGCCTTTACTTCAAGGACAGGCCCATCATCGCACAGGATGTGGTCCGTTATGCGGGAGAGCCGGTGGCCGCGGTGGTCGCCGCGTCGGAGGCCATCGCGGAAGACGCGATCGAACTCATCAACGTCGAGTACGACATCCTGCCGTTCGTCACCGAAGGCAAAAAAGCGCTGGAAGCCGGATCGCCCAGGGTCCACGAGAAGTTCGACGTGCTGAATGACTATTACTTTCGCGGCGGCCCCAAGCCGGTGGACGGCACAAATATCTGCCACATGTATGAATTCGACCAGGGCAATGTGGACGAAGCATTCGCGAGCGCCTACAAAGTGGTCGAGGACGAGTTCACCTTCCCCGGCATCTATCACTATGCGATGGAGCCGCACGCCGTCATCGCCCACTACCGTCCGGATTGCCTCGAACTCTGGAGCAACGGGCAAACCCCTACAGCGATCCAGCGCGTATGCTCGGGGCTGTTTGACATTCCCATCGCCCGCGTCCGCGTCCATACTCCTTATGTAGGAGGCGGATTCGGCGGCAAAGCTTCGGTAAAGCTGGACCCCTTGGCCGCCGCGCTATCCAAATTCGTGGGCCGCCCCGTCAAGCTGCAACTGAGCTTGATGGAATCCATGCAGACATGCCGCCGGGTCGACACGGCCATTTCCATGAAGACGGCGGTGGACCGGGAAGGAAAGCTCATCGCCCGCAGCATAGACGTCGTTGCGAATTGCGGAGCCTACGCCGACACAGGGCCGGCCATCGCAACCAAGGCGGCGATCCGAGCCATCGGGCCCTACAGCTTCCAGAACCTGCGGTTGCGTTCCCGGGCGGTATATACCAATACCGTGCCGGCGGCGTCCTTCCGCTCCATCGGCGGCCCCCAAGGCGTGTGGGCCTGCGAATCCCAGATCGATGAAATAGCGCATGCCATCGGCATGGATCCGATCGAATTTCGCCGCAAGAACATAGCTCCGCGCCATGGCGTCATCAAGTCCGACCTGCGCCCGATAGATGTCGATGTGGGCGACGAGCTGGAGCATGCGCTGGATCTGATGCAATCGATGCGCGGCGCGGAATGCGCGGACAAGCCGCGCGGCGTGGCGGTGGCTGCCACCGATCCCGGCATCCTGCCCGTCGGGGGCGCCATTGTCCGCCTCACGGCGGACGGCCATATCACTGTTTCGGTGACCACCGCGGAAATCGGCCAAGGTGCGCGCGGGGTGCAGCGCCTCATCGCTTCGCGCTGCCTGGGCCAGCCCATAGACAAGGTTACCGCACTGGAACCCGATACGCAGTCCGCGCCCTATGACTGGGGCACGGGTGCAAGCCGGTCCACCGTCATTCTCGGCCTGGCCATCGAAGACGCCTGCCAGCAGATCGCCCAGCAAATCCGCGAGGCCGCCGCACTGGTGACGGAGGCGCAGGAAAGTGAAATCCAGATCGTGGATGGCGGGGTGCAAGCCAGGGGCGAAACCCTCAGCTTCAAGGAGCTCTTGCGGCGCTTCCAGGGCGTGACGGCCGGCGAGTTCGCGGCCATCGGCAGGGTAACGCCATACAGCCAAGGGGGCCGCCTGCGCCAGTCGCCTCTTTTTTGGGAAACCGCTGCCGGAGTCTGCGAAATATCCGTGGACGAAGACACCGGCCAGGTCAGTGTCGATACCATTGCGCTCTGCGCCGATGTGGGCAAGGTGCTGAACCCGAAGGCTGCCGAGGGCCAGGATGAAGGCGCCGCCGTGCAGGGGCTGGGCCATACCTTGATGGAGCAGTATGTCTACGAGGACGGCCAGATCATCAATGGCTCGGCATTCGACTACAAAGTCCCGACCATCGACCAGGCCCCCTCCATGCACGCCCGTTTCATAGAAAACGGCGACGGCCCCGGGCCCTTCGGTTCGCGCGGCATGGGGGAAGGCGCGATCCTGCCCATCGCTCCCGCCGTCGCCAATGCCATCCGCAATAAATATGGAGCGCGCATTCGCTCCCTGCCCCTGACTCCGGAAAAAGTCTGGCGCGCCATCAATCAAAGAGAAAACGAAAATGAAATTTGAAACTCAAACCAGCGTCGAGTGCAGCAAGGAAGCACTGTGGTCCCTGCTGTTCGATGTGAGCCGCGTAGCGGCGCTGATTCCCGGATGCAGCGATGTCGAGGAACTCGATCCGCTGAAGCAATATTCCGCGCTCATCCGCCAAAAAGTGGGGCCCTTCAAATTCGAGATGCCTTGCGAAATCGTTGTGGACGACTACGCCGACCAGGAGCGCGTGGGCATCACCGCCACGGGGCAAGACAAGAAGACCTCCACGGGCGCACTGGTAAAGCTCGCTCTTGTGCTGGGCGACGAAGACGGAAAAGTGACGATAGACATCGACGCCGACATCCAGATATCCGGGAAGCTGGCTACCTTGGGCTTTCCCATCGTGAAAAAGAAATGCACGGATATTTTCCGCGAGTTTGATGCGAATCTGCATCAAGCCCTGGAGACCATAGATGAAGCCAAGACGATTTGAATTCCATAGCCCGGCCAGCATTGAGGATGCCTTGGCGCTGGCCGGGCGCTTCGAAGACGAGTTCATGTTCTATGCCGGAGGAACAGAAGCGCTCATCGGCCTGAAAGAACGCGTCATCGGCGTGGGGCATGTCATCAATCTGAAAAAAATCCCGGGCCTGAAGGAGATTCGGCTCGATGCAGGCAAGCTGCATATCGGCGCTCTGGTGACCCACCAGGAAATAGCCGATTCGCCGCTGGTTCAGGATGTGCTGCCCGGCTACGCCGCGCTCAGCAACAATGTCGCCAACATCCGTGTCCGCAGCGCCGGCACCCTGGCCGGCAATCTGTGTTTTGCCGAACCCAATGCCGATCCTCCCTCCATGCTGGCCGCCCTCGATGCAGAGGTGGTACTGCTCGGTGCGCAGGGCGTGCGCAGCGTCCCGGTGCGCGGATACTTCGAAGGGCCATATTGCACGGTGCGCGAAGAAGCGGAATTCATGACGGAAATCGTGATACCCATCATGAAAGGCTCGCGCAGCGCATACCGCAAAGTGGTGTATCTGAACAGACCGTCCGCCGGCGTCGCGGCCGTGCGCAATGTGGTGAATGATGCGGCCGCATGGGAAGTATGGGCCGGCTCCATTACGGGCATGCCGGAACGGCTGGACAGAGTGTGCGCGCTGCTCGACGGGCTGGATGCCGTGGACGAAGCAAAAATCATGGACGCGGCTGCGCAGGACATGGCCGAGCGCGATGTCATGGAAGGGGTTTATGGCTCCGAGGCCTATCGCAAGCATCTGGTAGCCGTCCTGGCCGTCAGAAGCGCAATGGAGTGCATGCAATGACGATCTGTCAAGAAACCGAAATTTCCCTGCATTTGAACGGCAGGGAACAGCGCACGACGATCGAGCACCGTGATCTTCTGATCGATGTCCTACGCAACAATTTCAAACTGACCGGCACGAAGCGATCCTGCGACGCGGAAGTGTGCGGAGCCTGTACGGTGCTGGTCGAGGGCAGGCCTGTATCGAGCTGCAGCACACTGGCCATCGATTGCGCCGGCCTGCATGTGCAAACCATCGAGTCTGCGGCGGACGACGAGATCATGACCGCCGTCCAGGCCGCCTTCATCAAGCACGGCGCGCTCCAGTGCGGCTTCTGCACACCTGGGATGATCGTGGCTGTCCGGGCGTTGCTCGAGCGGCGGACGGAGCCGACACAGGAAGAAATCAAGCATTACCTGCACGGCAACATTTGCCGCTGCACTGGCTATCAAAAAATCATCGAGGCTGTCATCGACGCAGCACAGACTTTGAATCAACGTTCCTAATCCAGGGTTGGAGTATCCATGAATCAAGTACAGAATCGTCACAAGAAAATCGTTGTGTGCGGCGCAGGCATGGGCGGGCTGGCCGCGGCGCTGGGCCTGGCGCGAAAAGGCTTCGAAGTTGCCGTCTTCGAACAGGCGCCCGCCCACAGGGAACTGGGCGCCGGCCTGTGGATTTCAGTGAACGGCGCGCGCGTGCTGAACGAGCTCGGTCTGCAGTCCGAACTGGAAAAGATCAACCTGCCTCCGATGGACCGCGTCGTAAGGCTCTGGAGCACGGGCGAGGCCTGGTCGGTCTATAACAAAGAAGCCGAGAACAGCAAGGAACACACGCTATACATGGTGTTGCGCTATGAGCTGCACCGCATACTGGTCGAAGCGCTCGAGCGCGAGCAGCCGGGCTGCGTGCATCTGGACCATAAATGCAAGGGCTACGATGAAACCGGCGACAAGATAATCGTGCACTTCGAAGGCAAACCATCCGTCACGGCCGATGCGCTCATCGGAGCAGACGGCGTGCACTCCAAAGTGCGCCACCAGATGTTCGGCGAAGTGCGGCAGCGATTCACGGACGCCATCGCCTGGCGGGGATTGGTGCCGATCGACCGGATCTCCGAACAATACCGTACCCCGCTGGCGACCACCTGGGTCGGGCCCACCGCCCACATCACCAGCTATCCGGTGCAGCATAACGGCAAGCAGTTCATCAGCTTCTCCGGCCAGGTCGACAGCCAGCAATGGGAACAGGAATCCTGGTCGGAACCCGGGAAACTGGAAGACTGTCTGCGGGATTTCAAGGGCTGGAACGAGCAAGTCATCGAGATGGTCAGCGGCGCCGACATTCTCTACAAATGGGGACTGTTCATACGCGAGGAGCTGCCGACCTGGGCGCGCGGGCGCGCCGTGCTCGTGGGAGACGCCTGCCATTCCATGGTTCCCTATCTGGGCCAGGGGGTGAACATGGCCTTCGAAGACAGCTGCGTGCTCGTCAATGTATTGACCAATAACGACGACATTCCCGCCGCGCTGCGGCAGTATGACGCGCTGCGCCGCGAACGCGGCTACAAGGTGGCGCGCGCATCCATGGATATGCTGCGGGTCTTCCACCACGAGGACCTCCACGACGAAGCCAAGGCGCGCGATTATATACAGAGCCAGTGGAGCAAAGAGAAAGTACGCGAGCGCTACGACTGGATCGTCAGCTATAACGCCCTTGCGGTCGGAATCTGAGCCATGCCGGCGCGGCCTGCGGGCCGTGACCGATAAATTTGCAGAAAATGAGTGGATGACATGAAGAAAAGAATATGGGATGGCCTGATTTCTCAGGAAGAACAGGCTCTTTATACCCAAACCGGGTTTGGCGGCCCAACAGGGATAGGCAAGGCGTGCGCGCTTCTGGTCATTGATGTGCAGAATCGCACGATAGGTTCCAGGCCCATGCCCATCGCCGAAGCCATCCATGAATACCCGACGAGTTGCGGCGACTATGGCTGGGCGGCGCTACCCCGCATCAAGGAACTGGTCGACTATTTCCATGACATGAAATGGCCGGTCATCTACCCCCATGTTGCGTTCAAGCATGCGCATGACGAAGGCCAGTTCGGCGCCAAGGTTCCCGCCGTCATGAAGGTCCCGCCGCAAGGCTATGGCTTTCCCGAAGCCGTGGCGCCGCGTCCGGGAGATATCGAGATCGCCAAGTACCACCCCAGCGCCTTTTTCGGCACCAGCCTGAGCAGCTATCTCATCGGCATGGGGGTGGATACCTTGATCGTCACCGGCGCAACCACGAGCGGCTGCGTGCGCAGCACGGTCGTGGACGCCAGTTCGCTGAACTACAAGGTCGTCGTGGCGGAGGATGCGGTCTTCGACAGGTTGCCCTCTTCCCATGCCGTGAATCTGTTCGACATGGCGAGCAAGTATGCGGATGTGCTGCCCACCAGCGACATCGTCGCCATGCTGAACCAGCTCAAAGTCGCGGCATGACCAGCGCTGCCTCCCGCCCGGTTTTCGGCGCGTACACCCGCGAAGCGCTGGATGGGGAATACGACAATGTCAAGAAAATTCCGGGCTTCGACTTCAAGGCCTATCTGGCGGAACTGGAAGAAGGCAACCGCTCCGCCCTGTCGACATACGCGGATGCATTGAGCCGGGATATCGCCTACGGCGCTTCCGGCGAAGAAGTGCTGGATCTTTTCATTGTGAATCCGGGCGGGCCGCTGCACGTGTTTTATCACGGCGGATATTGGCGCATGCTGCACAAGAACGATTTCTCGTATATCGCGCACGGCATCCTGCCCCATGGGTACAACCTGGCTATCGTCAATTACGCCTTGATCCCCGGCGTCAGGATGGGCGAACTGGTCGATCAATGCGCGCGGGCGCTGCGCTGGCTGATGGCCAACGCCGAAACGCGCGGTTTCGATGCTTCGCGCATATCGGTTTCGGGACACTCGGCCGGAGGCCACCTGGCGGCCATGATGGCTACGCAGGCCTTTCCGCGCCCATTGGCTTCCATCTGCGCCATGAGCGGGATCTTCGACCTGGCGCCCATCCAGCAATGCTTTCTGAACGACGTGCTGGCGCTCACGGACGAAGAAGTCAGTGATTACAGCCCGCGGCGGCTCCGGCCCCGCTTCGAAGGAGACTTTCACATACTGACGGGCGCGCGCGAAGGCCCGGAATATGAACGGCAGGCCCGGGAATTCGCGCATGCCTGGTCAGCCTGGCGAGCGGCCCCGCTGCTGACGCTTGCGCCCGGCCATGATCATTTCACCTTGCGGGCGGCTTTGCGCGACCCTGATTCCGAGATAACCAGGCACGCGCTGTTCTTGTAGAAACGTAGCAACACCAACTTGGAAACCACTATGGCTAGTAAATCACTCATTGACGCCTGGACGAATTTGCTGGGCCTGTGCAAGCTCACCGCCGGCGAATCGGTGGCGGTTCTTGTGGGCGATATCACGCACCCGGAGCACCTGCAGGCCGTCAAGCTGGCGCTCTCCATGGGAGGCCACATCTACTACGTGATGGAACTGGGCGAATCGCCCAGCCTGAATGTGGCGGGCGATTCGACGGCCGCGTATGTGCCCACCGCACTGGCATCGAACCGCGTGGCCATAGACGCCCTGAAGCAGACCGATCTCATCATCGATCTCATGGGCATGTACCGCGGCGGCGAGCAAAAGGAAATCCTGGACGCCGGCGCGCGCATCATCCTGGTCAAGGAAGGCCCCGAAACCTTCATCCGCCTGAAACCGCAACTGGAAGACAAGCGCATCGTCACGGACGCGCTGGCGCTGTTCAAGGCCACGCAGAAAATGCATGTTACCTCGGAAGCGGGCACCGATCTGGTCGCGTCTTTCGGCAAATACGATTATCTGCCCCAATACGGGTTCGCGGATGAACCCGGCCATTGGGACCACTGTCCCAGCGCCTTCATCGCCGCCTGGCCGACCGAAGAGTCCATCCACGGCCGCGTCGTGCTGAACGCGGGCGATGTCATCCTGCCATTCAAGTATTACCTGCGCACTCCCATCGACCTGAAAATAGAGGCGGGCTATATCACCGCGATCGAAGGCGGCTTCGACGCCAAGTACCTGCGGGAGTACATGGCTTCGTTCAATGATCCGGAAGCCTACGCCGTTTCACATCTGGGCTGGGGCCTGCACAGCCGGGCCCACTGGACGGTGCTCGGCATGTACGACAAGCGCCAGACCAACGGCATGGATTCGCGCTCCTTCGAGGGCTGCTTCATGTTCTCCACGGGGCCGAACATAGAGGGCGGCGGAAGCCGCGAGACAGCCTGCCATCTGGACATCCCGATGCTGGACTGCACGGTGGCGATGGATGATCGGGTAGTGGTAGAGCAGGGGCGCCTCGTCAAATAGCCCGCCCCTCGTCCGCCCGGCCGGTGCGCTCGCGTTCGCCCCGGCGCATCGAGCCGGCCGCGATGCCTACCTGAGCTTCCTCAGCTCCGCCGCCAGGCGCGTGCGGGCGAGCCTGCCGGCGGCGGCCCTGCTGGCGCCTTGCCAGTATTCGGGGTCGACGTTCTGGATGCGCGTGGCGGTGCTCATCATGTGGTGAAAGGCCGCGGCCCTGGCGGCATCGATGTCCTGGCGCTCGATGGCGGCGCGTATGGCCTCGTGTTCGTTGCGCACGTCTTCGGCAAGCCGGGCCTGGCGCGCTTCATTGCCCCGGGTTACCCGTATGGCGTCCTTCAGCGCCCGCGTCAGCATGCCCAGCAGTTCCGGATAATGCGGGTTGCCGGTAGCGCGGGCGATGGCGATATGGAAAGCCAAGTCTTCTTCCACGCCGTCGCCATCCATTGCGACAGCTCCGTCGATATCCGCCAGCGCGCGGTTGATGCGCAGCATGTCCTGAGCGCTGCGCCGCTCCGCCGCCAGCGCCGCCATTTCCCCTTCCAGGCCGCGCCGCAGCTCGATGATGCGCAGCACCCCGCGAGCCGGATCTTCGTCGGGCCGGCCCAGCCGGAAGGCGTCGCTGGATGAAGGGTCCAGCACTACGGTGCCGCTGCCCTGGCGCGTCTCCACCAATCCTTCGGACTTGAGGCGCGAAATGACTTCGCGAACGACGGTACGACTGACACCGTAGGCCTCGGTCATGAATTTCTCGGTGGGCAGCCGTGAATTCACGGGATAAGCGCCGCTGCGTATCTCCCGGACCAGCAAGTCCGTGAGCCGGTCCGAGAGCGTCCTTTCACTGCCTGGCTTGTTATTTTCCATGAATCGACGGCACCTTTTGATTCCTGAGCTCCGGACGGGAAGGCCGGCGGTGCGCCGGACCGGCTCGCCTGCCTGAGATTCGCTGCCGGAAATGGAGGGAATACTATCAGTTAAAAAATTTCTTGACAAAGTTGTCATATAAATTGATAGTACTAAAAAACGAGAAGGAGGCATAGCAGGACATGGCATCCAGCGCGACGAAACCCAAGGCATATCTATGCCGCCGGTTCACCGACAACGTCGAAGAAGCCTTGCGGGCGCGCTACGAACTGCGGGTCAACCAGGATGACGGCATCCTGCCGCCAGAAGACATCGCACAGCTGGCACAAGGCTCGCAAGTGCTCTTCGTCAGCGCCACCGAGCAAATCAATGCAAGCGTCCTGCGCCGGCTTGCTCCCACGCTGCGCTACGTCGCCACGCTTTCGGTGGGATACGACCACATCGACATGGCCGCGGCGCAGGAACTGGGTGTCGGCGTGCTGCATACCCCCGATGTACTGAGCGACGCTTGCGCTGAAATTGCAATGATGTTGATGCTGAATGCATGTCGCCGGGGATACGAGGCGGATCGCATGGTGCGCGGCGGCGGCTGGACGGGGTGGAGCCCTACTCAGCTGCTGGGCAAGGGCCTGAAAGGCAAACGCGCGGTGGTGTTCGGCATGGGCCGCATCGGCCGTGAAATCGCCGCGCGGGCGCGCGCCTTCGGCATGGAAATCCACTACCACAACCGGCGCCGGCTGCCGCCGGAACAGGAAGCCGGCGCCACGTATCATGCGACTCTCGACGACGCGCTGCGCCTTGCCGACGTATTGATCATCGCCGCGCCCGGCTCTCCGCAATTGAAGGGCGTCATCGATGCCGCACGCATAGCGCTGATGCCGCAGCGCGCCGTGCTGGTGAACATATCCCGCGGCGAACTGGTGGAAGACGAAGCCTTGATCAGCGCGCTATCGACAGGCCGCCTGTTTGCCGCCGGCCTGGATGTATTCGCCAACGAGCCCGCTATCGACCCCCGCTATCGCGACCTGGACAATGTATTTCTCTCGCCCCACATAGGCAGCGCCACCAAGGAAACGCGCGACGCCATGGGCTGGCTGCTGATAGACGGCCTGGACGCCCTGCTCCAGGGGCGCAGGCCCGACAATCTGCTTATTCCCGCCAATAATCATTCGACCGAGACCATCCAATGAATCTGAGTAAATCCTCCCTATTCCGCCAGCAATGCTTTATAGACGGCGCATGGGCCGACGCGTCCGACGGACGGACGATACCAGTCGTCAATCCCGCGGATCAATCCGTGCTGGGCACAGTGCCTTCCCTTACCAAAGACGATGTGCGCCGGGCCATCGAGGCCGCGAACCGCGCGCTACCCGCATGGCGCGCAATGGCCGCCAAACAGCGCGCGCAGTCGATCCGCCGCTGGTACGATTTGTGCATGGCGCATCAAGAGGATCTGGCCAAGCTGCTTACGCTCGAACAAGGCAAGCCTCTCAAAGAATCCCGCGGCGAGATCGCCTACGGCGCCTCATTCCTGGAATGGTTTGCGGAAGAGGCGAAGCGCGTATATGGCGACGTCATTCCAGCGGCGTCCTCCGACCGCCGCATCGTCGTCATCAAGCAGCCGGTGGGCGTCGTCGCCGCCATCACGCCCTGGAATTTCCCCAATGCGATGATCACGCGCAAGGCCGGCGCGGCGCTGGCGGCGGGCTGCACGATCGTCATCAAGCCGGCCACTGCGACGCCCTACTCCGCGCTCGCCTTGGCCGAGCTGGCGCAGGAAGCCGGCATTCCTTCCGGTGTGCTGAATGTCGTCACGGGCAACTCGGGCGTGGTGGGCAGCGAGCTGACCGGCAACCCCTTGGTGCGCAAGCTGTCCTTCACGGGCTCCACCAGCGTCGGCAAGCAGTTGATGCAGCAGTGCGCGGGCACCATGAAAAAGGTATCGATGGAACTGGGCGGCAATGCGCCGTTCATCGTCTTCGATGATGCCGACCTGGATCTTGCCGTGGCGGGCGCCATGGCATCCAAGTTTCGCAATGCCGGCCAGACTTGCGTATGCGCGAACCGGATTTTCGTCCAGGAAGGCATCTACGACGCATTCGCCGAACGCCTCAAGCAGGCGGTGCTGTCATTGCGGGTGGGCGTGGGCCTGGAAGAAGGCGTCGACCTCGGGCCGCTCATCGATCAGGCGGCGGTCGACAAGGTGCAGGAACACGTGGAAGACGCGCTTGCCGGCGGCGCAAGCGCACTGATCGGCGGGCGCGTGCATGAACTGGGAGGCTTGTTCTACGAGCCGTCCATTCTTGTCAATGTTTCCCGGCAGGCCAAGCTGATGCAGGAAGAAACCTTCGGGCCGGTCGCCCCTTTGATACGCTTCCGCACCGAGCGGGAAGTCATTGGCATGGCCAACGATACCCCCTTCGGGCTGGCCGCCTACTTCTATACATCGGACTACCGCCGCGCATGGCGGGTCGCGGAAGCCCTTGAAACCGGCATCGTGGGCCTGAATGAAGGCATCATCTCGACCGAACTGGCGCCCTTCGGCGGCATCAAGGAATCGGGTATCGGCCGCGAGGGATCCAAGTACGGCGTGGACGACTACGTCGAGATCAAATATATCTGCGCCGGCGGCCTGGGGCCTGTCGATGCCGAAAAGGAGCCCGCATGAGCCAACAAAAAAAACATATCGGCCTGATCGGCGCTGGCCTGATGGGATCGGGCATCGCCGCCAGCCTGCTGCGCAAGGGCTTCCCGCTGACCATACTGGATCACCCCGGCAATCAGCCCCTGGGCCCGCTGCTGGCCGCAGGCGCCAGAACCAGCCCGCGGGCCGCCGACCTGGCCTCCCAGGTCGACATACTCATACTCTGCGTAACCGGCTCGCCCCAAGTGGAAGCGGTTCTCTTCCAGCAAGGCGGCGTGCTGGAAGGTTTGAAGAAGGGCATTACAGTCATCGACTGCTCCACGGCCATCCCCTCCTCCACGCTCAAAATCGCCCAAGCGATCCAGGACGCCGGCGGCCGTTTCCTGGACGCCCCCATGACGCGCACGCCCAAGGAAGCCGCTGAAGGCAGGTTGAATCTGATCGTCGGCGGCGAGCGCGAGGTGTACGAAAGCTGCCTGCCCGTGCTGCAAAGCTATGCGGAAAATATCGTCTATGCAGGCGGCGTGGGCGCCGGCCACCAGATGAAATTGCTGCATAACTTCGTATCGCTGGGCTTCTCGGCCGTGCTGGCCGAGGCGGCGGCCTGCGCCCGCCAGACCGGCACGGACCCGCAAACGTTCTGCGATATTCTCGCGGCGGGCGGCGGCGGAGGGGTGGTGCTGAACCGGCTGCGCCCCTACATCGAATCCGGGGACACGTCCGGCTTCCGTTTCTCGATGGCCAATGCATTGAAGGACATGGGCTATTACTGCACCATGGCCGAAGAGCAAGGCGCTTACGACGCACTCGCCGTGGCTATCAGAGAGATCTATGCCGAAGCCGCGCAAGCCGGTCTGGAACAGTCACCGGTGCCGGTACTGATCGATCATCTTGCCGCCGTGCCCGCAAGCGCGGGCGGCGACGGCGAATAAGGGCGCCGCCGGCCATGCCCGAGAACCAATATGGCGCCCATGCCGGCGCCCGCACGGATGACCAGCCATGAATTCCACAGATGCCCTTCCCAAAGTCGTGCTGACGGATCCCATCCATCCCGAGGCCTACGCGATGCTGGCGGACGCAGCCCGGGTCGCCGTCCTGGACGCCGGCCTGGATGCGTCGCAGGCGCTGCACGCGCTGCGCACGGAACTGCGGGATGCGCAAGGTCTCATCGTGCGGCGGCAATTGCCGCCCGATCTGTTCGACGGGCCGCATGCCTTGCTGGGCATAGTCCGTCATGGGGTGGGCCTGGATTTCATTCCGGTGGACAGCGCGACACGGCATGGCCTGCCCGTCGGGAACACTCCCGCCGTCAACGCAAACGCCGTCGCCGAATATGCCATCGCCGCCATGCTGGAAAGCGCGCGCCGCCTCAGATTCTTTGACGCCCAGGTACGCGCGGGCAATTGGAGCGAACGCGGAACGGCGGGCGCCACGACTTTCGAATTGCGCGGCCGCGCCCTGGGCGTCGTGGGCTTTGGCGCCATCGGCCAGCGTATCGCGCAAATCGCCGCCGGCGGTCTCAACATGCGTGTTGCGGCCCACACGCGCAGCCCCTCGCGACTGCCCGAGGGCGTCCCCGCCATGGCCTTGAAGGATCTGTTCGCAAGCAGCGATTTCATTGCCGTGGCCTGCCCGTTGACGGAGCAGACGCACGGCATGATCGATCGCGACGTCCTGGCGCGGGCGAAGCCGGGCCTGGTGCTCGTCAACGTGGCGCGCGGCGCGGTGATCAACGAAGCCGATCTCGTCGATGCGCTGGAAGCCGGCCCGATCGGAGGCGCCGCCCTGGATGTCTACGCCACCCAGCCCCTGCCCATGGACAGCAGGCTGCGCAAGCATCCGCGAGTCATGCTTACGCCTCATCTTGCCGGCACCACCCAGGACGCGGAGCGGGCCATGGGCCTGATGGCCGTGCAAACCCAATTGGCGTTGATCCGCGGCGAACGCCCGGACAACGTCGTTAACCCGGAATGCTACGAAAACAGGGAGACCCAGTGAAGATCACGCCCGCGGCGGTGGAACCTGCATGCCATACCATTTGCAGATATCCCTGCCGGTGACGAAGTTCACCGACGCATGCCCGGATAGTAGATCCAGCATCTTCTCGAAATAGGGGAAGCGGTGCGGAACCCCCATAAGGTGCGGGTGCAAGCCCAGAGCGAGCACGCGCGGATAAGCACTGCTTTCCTGTTCGAATAACGATAAAGTATTTTGCAGGCGCAATAAAAATTCGTCCGACGAATGCTTTTCAATGGCATAAACCACCGAATCGTTCAATTCAAGGTTGTAGGGCATCTGCAATAGCGAACCTTGCTTTACCGACATCCAGTTTGGAAGATCGTCGAGCGTCCAGTCGCAAACATACTCTATGCCCAGGCTCGCGAGTATGTCCGGAGTATGAATAGTTTCGCGCAGGCCGGGGCTGAGCCAGCCGCATGTCTTCCTGCCGGTGAATTCGGCCAGCTTTCCAAGCGAGCGCTCGATGACATCCTGCTCGGTGGCTTCTTCCAGGGATTGCTGGCTGTATCCGTGCCCAATGAATTCCCAGCCCGCTTCAAGCATGGCTTCCGCAGCCTTGGGATAGTCGTCGATTACGCTCGCATTGCAGCTTGCGGAGGCTTTCAGTCCTCGCGACGTAATGGCCTGTATCATGCGGGGCAGCCCGGCCCGCATGCCATATTCGACCCAGCTATAGTTGGGAATATCGGGAACGCTACCCTTGCCATGGGGCGGCGTGATGATGGATCGCGGCATGGCTGCATCGAAGGGCCAGTTTTCAACGTTGATCACCAGGTGAACAAGAATCGGGCGGCCATCGCTTACCCTGAGCTGCGGCCGATCGTTGGAGAATGCATACGGTATGCGGGGATTACTCATGCCAGATCCATTTCGTAGTTGAGTTGCAGTCACCGGATATGCGGTGGCGACAAGAAGCCGCTGAGTCAGCGCCCCCTGAATACCGGCAGCCGTTTTTCCCGGAAGGCATTCTGGCCTTCTTTATAGTCGTCGCTGTCGAAACAGGCTTTGATCGCCCCATCGACTTCCGCCCTGCCCGGCGCCTTGGGCTGGCCTGCTGCATGCCGCATAGCCAGCTTGATCGCCTTCAAGGTAAGAGGCGCGTTGCGTGCCAGGACGCTGACCCGTTCGCGGACGGACGCGTCGAATTCATCTTCGGGAAATACCTGGTGAACAAAGCCGATATTTACGGCTTCGATCGCGCCGAAGTCGCGGGCGGTCATGAAAATGTCCTTGGATCTCGGAACGCCCAGGACCTCTACCATGTTCGCTATGCCTTTCAATGAGTACCCAAGGCCCATAAGGGCGGCAGACATGCGGAATCGAGCCGAAGTGCCCGCATACCGAAAATCGCATACCGCGGCGAGTTCCATGCCTCCACCCATGCAGATACCCTGAATCACAGCAACCGTAGGCTTGTCGCTATGCGCGAGTGCATCCTGCGCATCATCGACCGCCTGGTTGTAACGCAGTACTTGCGCAGGCGTGGATCGCAAGACAGCGAATTCCGAGATATCAGCTCCGGCCGAGAAGGACTTGCCGCCGGTCCCCTGCAGCACAATAACCCGCACCTGGTCATCAGCGACGGCCCGATGCACCTGGGCGGAGAGATCCTCCCACATGCCCAGCGAAATCGCATTATGTTTGCCAGGATTGTCGATACTTATCCAGCAAACCCCGCCGGAAATAAGGACACGCAGGCGGCCTGGCGACTTAGGAGATTCAGCTATGTTCATGGAATACGCGACCCTATGCTAAATGGCGTTGATGCGGCGCAGATTGTCGATATCAGAGCGGGAATAGCCCAGCGCGAGAAGAATCTCTTCGTTGTGCTCTCCCCAACCGGGCGCCGTGCGGGCGATCGAGGCGGGCGTGCGCTCCAGCATCACTGGCTGCGTAATCAATGTCCGCACGCCGCCTTGCCACGCCTCTACTTCCTGGGCCACCTTCAAATGCCTGACCTGGGGATCCTCGAACATCTGCGGCACAGTATAAACAGGTCCGGCCGGAACTCCAGCCTGGTTGAGGATATCGACCCAATGGGACACCACTCGGGTCTTGAAGATATCTTCGAGCTCTTGGTTCAGGCGGCTCCGATGTACGATACGAGCCCGCTCGGTTTCATATTCAGGGTCGTTGAGCCATTCGGGCTTATCCAAAGCGGTGCATAACCGAGACCAGTTCCCCTCGCCAGAAGCGCCGAGGTTGAAACAGCCATCCTTGGCACTGAATAAGCCCATCGGGCTGCTGGTCGGGTGGTTATTCCCCTCCTGTACCGGTGCTACGCCTTCATTCAAATAGCGGGCGCCCTGAAAATCCATCATGGCGATCATCGAATGCAGCAGGGACGCATGAACCCATTGGCCCAGTCCCGAGCGCTCTCTTTCGATCAAGGCTATCAAAATGCCGATGGCTGCATACAGGCCGGAACTGGAATCGGCAACGGCGATACCCGCCCGGAGAGGGGGTTGGCCAGGCAAGCCCGTAACCGACATGAGCCCGCCCATGCCCTGAATAACCTGGTCAAAGCCTGGCCGCTCGGCATAAGGCCCGGTCTGGCCGAACCCTGAAATACTGGCAAGGATGATGCGGGGATTGATGGCCTTTAGCGTGTCATAGTCGACGCCCAGGCGCTTCTTGACGTCGGGCCGCCAATTTTCAACAACGATATCCGCTGTGCCGACCAGCTTTGCGAAGACCTCATAAGCCTCCGGCTTTTTCAAATTCAGGGTCAGAGAACGCTTATTGCGATTCAGATTCTGGAAGTCCCCACTCCAGCGATCCGCGGCGAACATCGCCTCGTTGGGGTCGATGCCTTTTGGAGGCTCGATACGGATGACATCGGCGCCGAAATCAGCAAGTACGCGGATGCACGTGGGGCCGGCCCTTACGCGCGACAGGTCGAGAACAGTACAACCTTGCAAAGCGGCAGAAGCGTTGATCCTGGGCATAACGTCAGACTCGTAAAGGTTGCTCGGAAAAGCCCATGACATATGCGGCAAACTGAAGCAAACGCAAATCGTCACCCGGCCTGGCAATCAGTTGAATGCTGACCGGTCTGGCCCGCCGGTCTAGCCCTATCGGCAACACAATGGCGGGCAGGCCGAGATAATTGACAAAGCGCATCCAGGAAAACAGGCCTAGCAGTGCTTTGGCGGAGAAATCGACGGATGCGGTGTGAACCAGCCGCCAGTCGGGAACGGGGTCGGGCAATGCGGGAATGGCAAGAAAATCAGCGGCGGCAAAGGTGTAATCTATAAACGACCGCGTGATGGCGGCGCGGCGACTCAGCGCCTCTGTATACCAAGCCGAAGGAATGCATGCGCCGGTCAGCGCCAGGGCCCGGGCGCCTGCGCCAATGGAATTGAAATTGCAGGCGAGGCTACGCAAATGCATGGCGCTCATTTCCACGCGCAGCATAATATCGGCATACCGGTTCATCAAAGCAAGACAAGGCAGGGATGCAGGCATGCTTTCAAAGCCCACAGTCGCCAGGAAACATACAAGCGCTTCATGGATATCGCCGTGCACGGCAGCGCCCGCATCCTTGTGACTGAACGCGTGGCAAAGCCGGACTCCCGAAGCCGCTCCGGCACTGCCATCGACTGCTGCCCCGCCCTGCCCGCCGAAGATCCGCAGCCGAGTTTCCCGCGCGAGCGCGCACTGAAAAAGGATCGCTGCATCTTCGGGGCTGCGTGCGAGGATGCCCACGGTATCCAGGCTCGGCGCCAATGGAGCCACACCTGCCGCACGCAGCAGACCCCGCGTCGGCTTGAACCCGACGATTCCGCAGGTGGCGGCGGGGATGCGGACGGATCCGGCGGTATCGCTGCCCAATGATCCATAACATAGTCCGGCAGCAACGGCCACAGCCGAACCGCTGGATGAGCCACCCACCATCGCGTCCGGATCGATGGGATTCAGTGGCAACGGCAGGTTGGGATTTTCGCCCGTCGCTCCGCACGCGTGCTCCGCCATAGTAAGCGCAGCGAGCAAAGTGGCGCCTTGATCCTGAAGCCGCTTGATGGTTGCGGCATTCTTCCGGGATGCCCTGAAGGAGCGACCGGTGCCACAGTCAGGCGACCGCCCCGACATATGAAAGATGTCTTTATGTGCAAGCCCAACCCCCGCCAGAGGCAACCGGGAAGCAGGATAAATTTTGGGAAGCGCAAAACGGTGCGTGATACAGCGGTACCGGTCTTCCCCATTCAAGACATCAGCTTGTGCCCGGATAGCCTCATCGACGGACACCCCGCCTTGAGCAATCAATGCTCGCAGTCCGGAAATGGTGGAAGGCAGACGGGCCGGTGTCACGCCTGCCTCGTCATAGCTGCTGAATCATGGTCTGCGCTGCGCGCAGGAGCGAGACGGACGAGATCCTTTGCGACGGCCTGGCACTGCGCGGCGGTGGCCTGAATCCCCTGACTATGCAGCGTCCACATGACGTAAGCCGCCAATTCTGGCCGATGAGAATATTTAACCTCCGACATACGATACCTCCTGCATTTATTTAAGTATATTTATATCATCTATAAATATATATATCAATGGCTATAAAATTTGTATAATGATGTTATGAAGAATAGCGACATAATCCGTCACTTTATCGAAGCCAATATCCGGACCGGAAAGCTTCCCCCCGGCACACTTATTGACGAGCAGGAATTAGCGCGTCATTTCAACGTTTCCCGGACCCCCGTACGGGAAGCGTTGCTGCATCTGCAAGCGCAGGGAATTGTCGAAAGCCTTTCGCGCAATGGAATGAGCGTGGCACGCTTGACGATCCAGGAACTCCTGGCCATTTGGGAGCTGATGGCGGAAATGGAAGCAGCTGCGGCGAGGCTGGCCTGTGAACGCATGAGCGACGATGAACTGCTCAAATTGAAGCAGCTGCATGAAAGCTCCGAAAGCCTGGCAAGCGGCGGCAACGCGAGCGCATGGAGCGAACTTAACTACGCCTTTCACATGGCTTTGTATGATGGCTGCCGTAATCCTTTTTTGAAAGAAGAACTGATAAGGCTGCGCCTGAGGACAGCGGGATACTTGAAACAAGCGTACAGAAGCATCGGCCGGGCGCAAGCCTCGTACGAGCAGCACGGCGAATTGCTTCAGGCGCTCCTGGCACGCAACTCCGAAGAAGCTTCCAAAATGATGCTCAAGCACATCAGCCTGGCCCAAGGCGCGAAAGGCTTGACAGAGCTTCTTATTACCATGCCCGAGTCGTTCCTCGATAAACCCGACTAGTTCAGCCCTGATCGACATAGCGGCTAAAAGCAAGCGGCGTCCTGGCAAGCCCGACGCAAAATCTGGAAATTATGGGTTCGAGCCCTTTTAATTTGATACGCCGCCCTTTGCCTGTCCGCGCCAGATGTTCCGCTCTGGCGTGCACTTCCCGGCGCAGTTTGGGATAATCGAAAGCCGTGTAGCGCCCATTGTCATAAACGATACGCCCTTCTATCATGACTCGGCGCACACCTCGCCCGGTCTCTGAGAAAACCAGTTGAGTCCAGAAGTTGTTCAACGGCAGATAGGCAAGCTCGGTGCGATCGAGAAATACCACATCGGCGCGATAGCCTGGCTCCAGCTTTCCTATATCCGGAAACCCCAATACCGCAGCGCTACCCACCGTGGCCATATTGAACGCCTGCCCGGCCGACAGCCATCGAGAAGGGTCCGGTCCGCATACACGAGATGCGAAGGATGCGAGCCGCATCGCTTCGATCATGTTCTGCTGGTCTCCACAAGTGCACGCGTCGGTACCCAAACCAATATTGATGCCTTGCTCGAGCATCGCCGCGACAGGCGCAATGCCGTTCCCCAAACGCATATTGCTACCGGGATTATGCGCGACGCCAACGCCATGATCAGCAAGAATGCGTATATCACCATTGCTGACCCAAACCGCATGCGCCACTGAAACATTAGGCCCCAGAATGCCCCGCTGAGCCAGGTGTTCGGTCAGGCTGACGCCCCAGCGGCGCTGAGCTTCGATAGCCTGCACTTTCGATTCAGCCAAGTGCGTCTGCAGGGATACGCCATATTCTCGCGCCATGGCTGCCATGTCGGCCAAAAATGCTTCCGAGCACAACAAGGGTACCGAGGGAGCTATTGCGGGCCGCAACTGGCGGGTATCGAACGGCCAGTCATCCAGGACTTTTTTCAAGCCTGACGCATGGTCGTCCGCATGTGTCGCCTTGATGCTGTTGATGAACGCCGCACTGTCTTCCGGCAGGCTTCCGATGAGGCCGCCGATAGACTCCCAGAAAGTACGGTCGGTTACCGCCGCCGCAACCACCGCCCGCATGCCGGTAGAACGGTATCCTTCCGCCACGGCGGCCATGCCCTCGGCTGACGGGAAGGGGTTCTGCAGAACCATATCGTAGGCGGCCGTACAGCCATTGCGGATCATGTCCGCAGCGCCCAGCATCGCGCCCAGGCGCAGATCTTCCAGGGAGGCACCGTAACCAAGGCCGCCTCCGGAATTTTGATGCAACTCCAGCGTCCATAGGTCCGCATACCCGCGTCCGTAGGCAAAATGGCTATGAGTATGGGAGTTCACCAGACCCGGTATCACGATATGTTCGCTGGCATCCAGCACCTGGGCGTCGCCAGGTGCTGGCAGTCCCGCAGCGGCTACCTCCTGAATTACGCCATGCTGGATAAGGATATCCCTTTCCTGAAACCCGCCCTCTTCAGGGACTGGCAGCAAAGCCCTTCGGATAAGGAGCGGGCGGGTGGATGACTGTGGAGGCTCATCGAGCATGGCATCGGCCCTTCTATCTATAGCACGCTATGGTTAACGGCGAAGCGAATCCGAGTCGGCTTTCAGGCTCGCCTCGAACGCCTTGGCATCCAGGTATGCGAGATCGGCATTTATCCGGCCTATCAAGGTACGGAAGCCCTCGTCTTTGGCAAGCGCTGCGAAGGTCTGGCCCAGCTTTTCCAGCCGATCTGCCGGCGTGTCCTTGGGGGCGAGTATGCCTATCCAGGCTCCCCATTGCACATCCACACCTTCTTCCGCGCAGGTCGGTATGTCGGGCAATGGCTTATAACGCTCTTTATCGGAAATACAAATGGCTTTGAGCGCCCCGCTGGTCAAGTGGTCTTTGACAACACTGGGGACACCCGCATAGGCCATGGTATTGCCTCCGAGTACATTCGTAACCGCTGGCCCTCCGCCCCCGAATTCCACGCCGCGCATCTTAACGCCTGCCTGCTTCTTGAAAAGCTCGAAGGCGGTATAGGTCCAGCCATTTACGTTATCGGAGCTATAGGCCAATTTGCCCGGATTCTTTTTTGCGTAATCGACCATTTCCTTGACGGTACTGAATGGCGCGTCCCTGGAGGCCACGAATACGAATGGAGAGTGCGTGATACGCGCAATGGGAACAAAATCGCTGGCCTTGTACGGAAGTTTTTCCACCACTGGACGGATAACGTTAATGCTGGGATCCCCCAATAGCAGCGTGTAGCCATCCGGCTTGCTGTTGGCGACAAATGTTGCACCCACTGCTCCGCCTCCGCCCGCACGTATCAAGGAAATCATAGGCTGGCCCAAATGTGGCTCGGCTGCCGCGGTAATGATCGCGCCGGTGATCGACAAGGCTCCGCCGGGCGGATAGGGGATGACCAGCCGGACAGGCTGGTTGGGGAAGGATTCCGCCATAGCGGGGCCGGCGCAAGCCATGCCCGCAAGGAAGGTTGCGGTGCATAAAACCCTCGCGCTCTTCAAGATGGTCTTCATGGAATTTCTCCTTTGTTTTACCGTGACAGGTAATGGATCAGTCGTTGGAAACTACACGGGAAGCTTTCGGCGCCGAGAGAAACTTCCAGATGATGTAGGTGAAGAATGCAACAAACAGTACGAGAAGGCTGCCGGATATCGGTCGCGTAAGGAAAATGGAAGGGTCGCCATCGGACAGCGCCAGGGATTGGCGAACGGTCAATTCCAATTGCGGAGCGAGCAGAACCGCGATAATGAAAGGCGGGATGGGAATGGAAGCGCCGCGCATGAGTATGCCCGCGATTCCACCCATGACCATCACGACGACATCGTAAGGGTCGGAATTGATCGAATAGGCTGCGGCCAGCGATACCACCAATATGCAAGACATCAATAACGCATTGGGAATCCTGATTACCAGCGAGAACGAACGTATAGCGACTTTTCCTACGAAGATCAGCGCGACGTTGGTGAGAACGAGCAGAGCAAACAAAGCATAGATGACCGACCCGTGCGCACTGAAAAGCAGCGGCCCCGGAGTGATGCCTTGCGCAATGAAGGCGCCAATAAGCACAGCGGTAACGACGTCGCCCGGTATGCCGAATATCAGCATAGGTATAAGGGTGGCCGGAACCGTCGCATTGGCGCCGGATTCCGCTGCGGCCACCCCTTCCAGGGAACCAGAACCGAACTCATCGGGCGTCTTGGAGCGCTGCCTGGAAATCCCATAAGCGACCCAGCAAGCGATCTCCGCCCCCAGCCCCGGCAAGGCGCCAATAAAAGTGCCGATGGAGGTGGATCGGAACAGATTTTTAATCTGCTTCATGAAATCCGACCGGGACAAAGACGGTCCGGTAGTCTGCACACCTGCTGCCGAGAGGTCTAGCGCAGGCGGGCGGGCGACCTGTATAAGGACCTCGCTCAATGCAAACATGCCGATGATGAGAGGAACCAGCGGCACACCGCCTAGCAGCTCTGGCACATCGAAAATGAAGCGTTGCGTAGAGGTCATCGCATCCAGACCTATGCAACCGATCAACGCGCCAGCGCCTGCACTGAGTATGCCTTTTGTAAGGTCCTTCCCGCTCACCGTTGCTATCAAGACCAGCGAAGCCAGAAACAGCACTGCATATTCCGGCGCGCTGAACTTCAGCGCAACAGCCGCTAGCGGAGCCGCTACGCCAATCAGCACCATGGTCGCAAACAGATCTCCGAAGACGGAGGCATAAAGACTCAATTGCAAAGCGCGCCTGGCTTGCCCCTTCCGCGTTAGCGCATAACCATCCAGGCTCGTGGCGGCAGCGGCGGGCGTTCCGGGAGTATTCAAGAGGATCGCGGGTATCGAACCGCCATAGACAGCTCCTTTATATATACCCAGCAGGAAGCCGATGCCCACGGTCGGTGGCATGAAAAAAGTGAATGGCAACAGAATAGCCACGGTAATGGATGCAGTAAGCCCGGGGATGGCGCCGACAATGACGCCCATGACCAGTCCCCCTAAAGCAGCTGCGAGGGGCCACAAAGAAAGGGCTTCCAGAATGCCTGTTATCAAGTCCGCTGACATATCAGTAGCCTCCGCCCGTCGGCATCCGTACTGCCAGGAACACATTGAAGACAATGATGATCAGCCCAGGCAAAAGCAAGGCTACGATGGCTAGCCAGCCTTTCTCGCTGCGGCTCAATGGCTTGCCGGTCAACAACAGCGCCATGACGACGATCGCCACCGATGAAGCAGGCCAGAACCCCGCATAGAATATGGCCGCGCCGTATACTGCCATGACTGCGGTGGCGAGGCCTGTGCGCCCATAGCGCGCTTTTCCCGCGTCCGCTACGCCCGCCGAAGTAGTCGAGCGAAGTGCACGGAGCGCCAGAACTATCGAGGCAAGCACGATGATCAACGATACGAGTAGCGGAAAGAACGTAGCATAGCGAGGGTCTAGAGGGCTTGCGCCATCCGCCGAAGTCTGCAGCGTCTCTACCATAGCTGCGCAACCGATCACAGCAAACACCAGTGCGACAGCTAGATCGATCTGCTTATAAGTTGGAATTTTTTTCGGCACTGCATCGGACTGCATCATGCTGGACACCCCGGATAAATGTGACTGCACAGCCAACGCTGGCCGGTTATTTGAATTCGATATAGGCGAAAAAAATCGCCCCTGAAGGTCAAAAACTTACTAAGCTATTTGTATTATTTATCCACCTATAAATATATTTATAGGCTTTATAATAATTTTGCGCAAGCATTTTTTTCGAGTGTATGTGAATGCCGCAGCAGCAGAGCGATTTCTTTTCCAGATGCTTGCGAACGGCGCTTCCAGTCGATTCGCCCCTGCAGTAGTGCGCGCAGTTCAGGCGGATACGAGCCGACGCCGAGACGCGCGAACGCACATTCGGGCCTACCGCAGGCAGTTCGCCGGGCAGCGATAAACACGGGCAGCGATAAACACGGCAACGGTAGCGTCGATAACATGGGCAATGGACAAAGCCGTGCTTTCGGAAATACTATGAAGCCGTTTCTTTGGAGACCCACCCTTCCCCCTTATCATGGACGACGACTATACGTTCAATCGGCTTCGTCCCCGGCTGCAGAGTATCGCCTACCGCATGCTGGGCTCGGTGGCTGAAGCGGAAGACGTGGTGCAAGACGCGTGGCTGCGCTGGAATGCGGCAACGCGGCGGGATATAGACAATACGGAAGCCTGGCTCGTCTCGGTCGCGACCCGGCTCAGCATAGACCGCTTGCGTGCCGCCAAGACGCAACGCGAACACTACACGGGGATATGGCTGCCGGAACCCCAATTGACAGCGCTGCCCGCCACGCCCGAAGAAAGCAGCGAGCGCGCCGACGACATCTCCATGGCTTACCTGATCCTGCTCGAGCGGCTGACACCCGAAGCGCGCGCGGCGTTTCTTCTGCGCGAGGTCTTCGACGCGGATTATGGCCAGATCGCGGCGGCCATCGGCAAGAGCCAGGCCGCATGCCGGCAATTGGTGAGCCGGGCGAAAACACAGCTAAGGGACGAGCGCCGGCGCTTTGCCGTGCCGCGTGAAACGCACCATCGGCTGCTGCGGAGTTTTGCGCAAGTGCTCCAGAGCGGCGACTTCGCCGGAATCAACGCCCTCCTGGCAGAAGATGCCGTATTGATGGGAGACGGCGGCGGGCGGGTGCCGAGCTTTCCCCAGCCCTTGGTCGGCGGCCGGCGTATCGCGCAGCTATTCTTCGCCGCGGCGCTGCGCTACAAGAACGAACTGCGGCTCGAATTGGCGGTGCTCAACGAAGAGTGGGCCCTGCTGCGCTTCATAGAAGGCCAGCTCGAATCCGCGCAAATGTTCGAATCGGACGGCGAGCGCATCACACATGTCTACGTTCAGCGCAATCCCGACAAGCTTGTACAAATCGCGGCGGCATACCGCGGCCGCTAAGCCGCCTCGGAGCCTCGGAACGTCGGAGCGCTGGCCGCCGGGCCGCCGGCCACCGGACCGCAACACAGCCTGCATTCTTTGATGCGCGCGGAGCAACACTGTGTGCCCATTGGCGGGTCTAGCGCCGCATGCGCTACAGGCCTACGATGACGGCTTGCGGCTCACTACCGACACTCGGCGCCCACAAGGCCGTCAACTTCATCACCTGGAGAAATCATGACACAACGCATCAACTATACCCAGCAATCGCCGGAACTGTTCAAGAAATACCTGGAATTCAGCAACGCCCTGAAGAGCTGCACCATAGAAGAGCCGATCCGCAACCTCGTATCGATGCGCGCTTCGCAAATCAACGGCTGCGCATTTTGCCTTGATATGCATGTAAAAGAGGCCCGCATCCAGGGCGAGCGGGAACTGCGCATTTACCACCTGCCGATCTGGCGCGAATCCCCGCTTTTTTCGCTGCGCGAGCGCGCCGCGCTGGCCTGGACCGAGGCGCTGACGAAACTGCCCGAACATGGGGTGCCCGACGATATCTACGAGCAGGTACACGGCCAGTTCAGCGATAAAGAATTGTCCGACCTGACATTCGCCGTGATGGCTATCAATGGATGGAATCGCGCCAACATTGCATTCCAGACAGCGCCCGGCTCAGCCGACAAGGCATTCGGGCTGGATAAGGCCAATCTGAGCTGAGCGCCGCCGCCAGCCGCGGTGGCCACGTATCCGGCGGCACGGAAGCGCCCCGGGCGAGCAAGCGTTCTGCAGGGATGAGGCCTTCACAGGAAACTAGCGGCTGTGCATGGCAAAGAACCGCCACATCAGCATCGACGCGGCCGGCCCGTTCTTGCTGTTGAACTTGAGCTTGCTATCGCCGCCGCTCCACGCATGGCCCACCTCTTTCAGCATGCACAGGCGCACCGCGACCCGTCCGTCTTTCAGAAAGTCTTGCCTGGCATATTCACGGTGCGTACCCTGGCCCAGTACCGTCTCTTTCATGGAAGAAACGGCATTCAAATAGCTGAACTGCTGCGCAAGCTGAACAGCGTTGCGCGCGGATACGACATGGTCCCGCTTTCCGTGCAGAATCATCACGGGCATGCCGGGAAACAATGGAATGTCGCGCACCAGGGGCTGTAAAAGGCCCGTTGGATCAGCTGCACTTCCTTGCCGCATAGTGCGCAAGCCGGCTACCGGGTTATGGGCCGCGCCCAGTACAGCGCCGGAGTGCGTCGCCGCGGCCGCAAAGACATCCGGATGGCGCAAGGCGACCAGGGCGGCCATGCTGGCGCCGGCCGACAGGCCGGCAATATAGACACGGCTTCCGTCCAATCGATACTTGCGCACCAGGGCCGAAGCCAGGCTTGCAATGGCATCGGCTTCGGCCAGGCCATGCCCGGCATCCGGCTGGAACCAGCGCCAGCATCGCATGGGCTGGACGCGCCTGGCCTGCTGGGGGTAGGCCACCACGAATCCCTTCTTATCGGCCAGCCGGTTCATGCGCGACCCCTGCGCCATCTCGTAAGCCGTCTGCTGGCAGCCATGCAGCATGATGACCAGCGGCTGCCCCGCGAGCGGCCGCCCGTCCGGGCCGTACAGCGAGTAAGCCAGGCGCCCCAAAAGCTCTGTGCCGGTGGGCGCCGTTTTATGTATGAAGTTTTGCCAGACACCCTTGCCTGCAGGCAAGAGTTTCGCCGTCCCGGGCGATGCCTGATCTCGCGCGGAAACCTGCTTGGCCGCTTTTTTCTTTACCGACTTGCGCGGCTTCTTGACGATGGGCGCATTGACCAGCTTGAATGCCTGCCGCTGCATCCGCGCGGCACGCTTGATAGCTGCAAAGAATAAGTTACTGAGCTTTCTGGCCATGGAGCGCCTTTTGTCAACACCATAATAACAACACGATCGCCGATTCGCCGGAAAAGGCCTCCCAGCGCTACACTAAGGCAGCGCGTAATGCATGGCGACAGCAGACAAGCATCCAGGTGTGCTCCTATATCCATTCAACTGCAGCCAGGTTTCAACATAAGGTCATCCGCGCAAGCGGACATATGATTATCCAGCCATGAAAAAAATTGCCATCCTCGACGATTACCAGGACTGTATCCGGAATCTCGATTGCTTCAAGACGCTGACCCAGTATCAGGTCGAGATCTTTCACGACAATGTAAAGGATACCGGCTTATTGGCCGACCGCCTGAGCGATGCGGAAGCGATCGTGCTCACCCGGGAACGGACAAGGATTACCGCCCCATTGCTCGACCGCCTTCCCCATCTGCGGCTCATAAGCCAAACGGCGAAAGTTTCGGGACACATCGATATTGCCGCTTGCACCGATCGCGGCATCGCTGTTATGGACGGCGAAGGGCACGCCGCCCCGACAGCCGAACTCACGTGGTGTCTGATGCTGGCCAGCCGGCGGCATCTGGTGTCGGAAGCAAACCGTTTAAAACAAGGCTTGTGGCAGGGCCATTTGGGCCAGCAACTGCACGGGCAGCGCCTGGGCATCTGGAGCTACGGCCGCATCGGCCGACAAGTCGCCGCCTATGGCAAAGCCTTCGGCATGCATACATGGGTGTGGGGCGGCGAGCATTCCACCAGCCAGGCCCGCGCCGACGGGTTTGAAGTCGCCCCCTCAAAAGAAGCGTTCTTCGAACAAAGCGACATCCTCAGCCTGCATCTGCGCTTGAGCGACCGGACACGGGGCGTGGTGGGGCCCGCCGATCTGGCAAGAATGAAAAGCAGCGCATTGATCGTCAACACCAGCCGGGCCGAACTGATCCAGCCCGGCGCGCTGGAAGCGGCGCTGCGCGCCGGAAAGCCGGGCTATGCCGCGGTCGACGTGTTTGAACAGGAGCCCCTGGCCGGAACAGACCATCCTCTTTTGGGCTTGCCCAACGCGCTTTGCACGCCGCACATCGGTTTTGTGGAAAAGGACAATTACGAATCCTATTACGGCCAGGCTTTCGATAATATCGTGCGGTTCTTCAAGGGCGATGTGCGGGGGGTGGTAAATCCGGAAGTACTTGGTCGCTAGCGCCAGGCAGGCATCGTCACCTGTGGCTTCCCGCACAGGGCGGCTGCGCTGCGCTCCCCACCAGTTGCGCAGTGTACCGTCGTTGCGGCCGCAGGCATCCATCCTGCGGACCGCTGCCGGTGTGCTCCCGCTAGTTCAAAGTGCGAAAAGCCTGCAGACCTGTGAGTTCGCGGCCGTGAATGAGAGCAAGAATTTCATTGGTGCCGTCGGGTATGGGAAGCATGCGCGCATCGCGATAGTATTCCTCGAGCCTTGCCTCGCGTGACAATCCCATGGCCCCCAGCACATTCATGGCCTCCCAGATCGCCTGCGTACACGCAGTTTGCGCAAAGCGCTTGGCCATTGCGGCGGCGCCCGTGGCCAGTACGCCTTGATCTATCATGTCCAATGCCCGGTAGCACAGCAACCGGCTGGCTTCGATTGAAGTCGCGATATCCGAGAGGTTTTTCTGCACCAGCTGATGCTCGGCAATCAACTTGCCGAATTGCTTGCGCTGCCCAGCGTATTCGAGCGCGGCATCCAGGGACTTCTGCGCCAGGTAGCACGCCTGCAATCCGATGAGCGGACGGTTCACTTCCCAGCTCTGCTTCAATATCTGCGTCCCGCCCTTGCGCGAACGGATCATGTTTTCCATGGGAACCCGGCAATCCTGGAAAGTCACCTCGCCGAGCAGGCCTTGATTCAGGCCTATCGCGTCGATCTCCCGCGCATCGAAGGGAGAATGCTCGCGTTCCACCACGACCTTGACGATTTCGCGGCCATCGGGATCTTCCGTTCCATCCAGGCAGGTTACGATGATGGTGTCGCACAACGACACATTAGTAATCCACATCTTGGCGCCATTCAGGACCAGGGTGTTCCCGTCGCGGACCACGCGCGTGCGCACGCCACGCGGATCCGAGCCTGTGCCAGGCTCTGTGGAACCCGTGCACCCCAACTTGCGGCCTGCAATCAGATCAGGCAAAAAGCGGGCCTTCTGTTCCTCATTGGCCTCTGCGTGCAACCGGGTGATGCATCCATCCTGAGAGACCATCGACATGCTGATCGCGGGCGGGATTTGCTCGAACATCAAGCCATAATCCAGCATCTTCAACTCCGATCCGCCGGCAGACTCCGGAATCCTGGGCGCGGTCAGGCCCATGTCGGCGAGCTTGTCAAAGATATCCAGGAACACCGCCTTGGGCAGTGCGCGTGTCCTGTCGTGTTTATCGAGGACCGGATCAATTTCCTTTGCCACCATGCGACGCACTGCGTCGACCATGGCCTGTTGATCCTCTGTCAACTTGAATTCCAATTTTGTCTCCAATAGATAGCATCACCTTGCAGCCCGGCGGGCGGCCCTGCGGAAATTCAGCGACGGTTCAATTTCAGTCCATGACAAGCAGTACCTTCCCCGTGTGCCCGGCCTGCTCCATAACAGCGTGCGCCCGGGCCGCGTCTTCCAGCCTGAAAGAACATGACGTCACCGCCTTGAGATCGCCCGACGCGAACTTGGGCCAGACCTTCTCTTCGAGCTCGCGCGCGACACGCGCCTTGAACCCGTCAGGGCGGGTACGCAGCGTGGACCCTGTATAAGTCAGCCGCTTGAGCATGACGGGCATCAGATTGATATTGACCTGGGAGCCCGCTGCAAAGGCTATCTGGACGATGCGGCCGCCATGCTTTGCCGCTTTAAAGTTTTTCTCTATATTGGGACCGCCGACAATATCCAGAATAAGGTCCGCCCCCCCGAGGCCGCGCGTTATCTCGACATAGTCTTCTTCCCTGTAGTCAATGACCACATCAGCGCCCAGATCGCTGCACACCTGACAGCGCGCACGGGGGCTATCCGTCGCGATGACGTAAGCGCCAAACGCTTTGGCCAGTTGAATGGCGGTAGTCCCGATGCCTCCGGCGCCGCCATGCACCAGCAGCGTCTGGCCGGCCGCGAGCCCTCCCTCAATGAAAAGATTGCTCCAGACAGTGAAATAGGTCTCAGGCAGCCCCGCGGCATCTTCAATGCTGACCCCGGGCGGCACCGGCAGGCACTGGGCGGCATCGACTGCGCAAAATTCAGCATAGCCGCCGCCCCTGGTCAACGCAATGACATGGTCTCCAGGGCGCCAGCGGCCGACATCCGCGCCGCAGGCAACGACGACACCCGACACTTCGAGTCCTGGCAAGTCGTTTGCGCCGGGCGGACTGGGATACAGCCCGCGCCGTTGCATCAAATCCGGCCCATTGACGCCGGCGGCCGCCACCTTGATCAAGACCTCCTGGGGCGTGATAGCCGGGATGCAACGGAAGGATGGCTCCAGCACTTCAGGCCCCCCCGGCTCCCGTATCGATACTACTTTCATATCGGCCTTGAAGTCTGTCGCGTTCACGCCGTTCTCCATCGCTATCCCTTGTGACCCGGGGCTTTGTCCGCTTTGCGAAACTGCTTGAAATCGGGTTTGCGTTTTTCTACAAAGGCACGGGTGCCCTCGTAGTATTCAGCCGTCCCCGCATGCATGGAAAAGAGCTCCGAACCCGAATAAAAGCTGGCCCAGAAAGCGGTATCGGAGTCCTGGTTCATAGCCAGCTTGATCACGCGGATGGACTGGGCGCTTTTCTCGTTGATCTCGTCGCACCACTGCTGAACGGTGGCATAGAGGTCCTTCATCGGAACCACCAGGTTGATCAAGCCCATTTCGAGCGCCTCTTTGGCGGAATACTGGCGGCACATAAACATGATTTCGCGCGCCTTTTTTTCGCCGACTATGCGATGGAGCATCTGCGTCGCCCCCCAGACGGGCATGCCTCCCATTTTGGGGCCGGCTTGACCGAACTTTGCATGTTCGGCGGCAATGGTCAGGTCGCACATAATGTGCAATTCATGCCCGGCACCCACTGCATAGCCATTGACGGCCGCGATGACCGGCTTGCCGCAGGTACGGATCGCCAAGGCCAAATGTCCCAGCCGGCGCATGTGATTGCGGCTGATCTGAGGCGTGCGCTCGCTCATGGAGTTGACATTGCCGCCAGATGAGAAAGCCTTCTCGCCGGCGCCGGTGATGACGATGACGCCGATTTCCGGATCCTCGGCTGCGTCGGTTATGCAAGCCAGCATCTCCCGGATCGATCCTTCCACCAGGGAGTTATGGGTCTCGGGCCGGTTGATGGTGATCCATGCCGACCCGTTTTTCTTTTCATAGATCAGGTCTTGCAATTCACCAACTGAACTGTTGCTTGTCATTTGATCTCCAGAATATGTTATTTGATGCAGGTTGACGATATCGATCAGCGCCCGCGAAACACGGGCGCTCTCTTTTCAAGAAAGGCTGCCATACCCTCGCGCTTGTCTTCGGTCAAGAAAAGCGTGGTTGTAATCTGCCGTTCATAATGCAGGGCGGATTCAAGATCCATCTGCAAGCCGTTGTTCACGGCAAACTTCGAGTATGCAACGCTCAAGGGTGCTCGCTGGGCATAGCTTTCGATCCGTTCCAGGGCCCGGGCAACCGTTTGCCCCAAGGGAACCACCTCGCTGACCAACCGGATTGAATGAGCGGTCTTCGCGTCGATGAAATTGCCGCTGAAGAGGATCTCCTTGGTCCATTCCGGGCCGATCAGGCGAGCGAGGCGCTGTGTCGCCCCCGCCCCCGCTACCGTGCCGATACGCGAGCTCGTAATGCCGTACTGCGCATTGTCGGCGCTGATGCGGATGTCGCAGCACAGCGCAAGTTCCAGCCCGCCGGTCAGGCAAAAGCCTTCTATCGCCGCAACCACCGGCGTACCGATCGACTCGATGGCTTCGTTGGCGCGCTGGAATGCTTCCAGCCAGCGGCGAATGGCCCCGATATTGTCCAATGCCAATGCCTCTTTCAGGTCGCCGCCGGTCGAGAAGACCTTCTCGTTGCCGGTCAGGATGATTCCTCTTACAGCCTCGTCTCGATCGGCCTCCCGCAGCGTTGCCCCCAACTCATTCAGGAGCGTGCTGCTCAGCGCATTCTGCCTGTCCGGACGATGGAGCGTTACAACTGCGGCGGACCCGCGGCGCTCGACTTTGATCTGTTCCGTCATCGCTGCACCTCAGCCCGGCATGGCGAAACCGCCGTTGACGCTCAGGATTTGCCCTGTGATGTGGCGCGCCGGCTCGGACGCTAAATAGACCACAGCATTGGCAACGTCCTCGGGCTCGCCAATGCGGCGCAGCGCATACATGCGCTTGACCTTTTCTTCGCGTTCGTCGGCGCGCTCCTGCCCGAGTTTGGCCACCAGTTGCCGCACCATTTCCTGGCGTATGGGTGAATTGGTAGCGCCCGGCGATACCGCGTTCACATTGATATTGTTCGGCCCCACTTCTTTAGCGAACGACTTGGTAAACGAAATGACCCCGCCCTTCGCCGCGGAGTAATTACACTGACGCGCCTGTCCTACCCTTGCAGCGTCGGTCACGATGTTGACCACTTTTCCGTAGTTGCGCTCGACCATGCCCGGGACAATAGCGCGGCAGCAATTCATGGTGCCGTACAGCGCAACCTTGATCTCCAGGTCGCATTTGGCTGGATCGCTTTCCAGGAATAGCCCGTGTTCTTGAAGCACGGCGGCGTTGTTCACGAGAATATCGATCTTTCCGAAGCCTGCTTCGATCTCGCGCACCGCCTTTCGCGTTGCGTCGAGATCTGTGATATCGAAGCAGCCCGATGCCGCCTCGCCTCCCTGCTCTTTGATCAACGCCAGGGTTTCATCGATAGCCGCCTGCCGCACATCGTTTATGACAACCCTCACGCCTTCCCGTACAAACGTTTGGGCGATGCAGCGGCCAATTCCGCTGCCTCCCCCCGTAACCAATGCCACCCTGCCTTTTAAGTTCAACTCCATGCCCTGGCTCCTGTAAAGGGAAAACGTATGCAGTGGTCAAGATGGCCATAGCGGTCGGCGAGATGTCCGAACCGGGCCAAAATCAGCCACATGCTTTAATATAGAACACTGTTTCAAACAATTCTATCGTTGGTTTTGTTATAGTGTCAAGCATCGCATTGGCGCGCTGCAGGCGCAATCACTGATGAACCCCGTTTTTTTCTATTTATAGGTCGTCGTTCTATAAATTGAACCCTTCGCCGACCTTTCAGATGAGACCAGCCACCGCTATCTGGCATCCCGGCACCGGGGGCGGCATGGCATGAAAGATTTGTTTAAATATCAATTTGAAACAAGTGGGACTAAGGCATGGATAAAACGTTCGTCAAAGGGCTGAATCTTCTGGAAGCATTGGCGATCAGCGAGGATCCGCGCGGTGTTACCGAGTTGGCGAAAGACCTCGGCCTGACCAAGAGCAACGTGCATCGGCTGTTGCAGACACTCGCCGCCAAGGGGTATGTATCCCAGGAGCAATCGTCGGATCGATATCAATGCACCCTGAAACTATGGGAATTGGGTTCACTGATTGCAGAACGCATAGAACTGCCGAAGATCAGCCGTCCCTATATGGAAGCCCTGGCAAAAGCTACGCATGAAACCGTCCACCTGTCAGTACTTGACGGCAACGAAGTGCTTTACATAGACAAGATCGACAGTCCTCAGCCTGTGCGCGCGTATTCCCGCGTGGGCGGGCGGGCGCCTGCATATTGTGTGGCAACCGGAAAGGCCTTGCTTGCACATGTCGCTCCGGAACAGCTTGCCGAAATGTTTCCCGAGTTCGTGAAATACACGCCTCGCTCGCTGACCAGCCTTGATGAATTGCGGGCGGATCTCAAGAAAACGCTGGACCAGGGCTATGCGGTCAATCGCGGTGAATGGCGAGAAAGCGTATGCGGTATCGGTGCGCCGATTTTTAATGCGCCAAAGAAAGCGTGCGCCGCAATCGGCATTTCAGGGCCGATCGACCGGCTCACCCCGGGCGTTATCCGGGACCTGGCGCCGGAAATCGTCGATGCCGCGCGCAAGATTTCCCGCGCGCTCGGCTTTACCGGCAATTACTGAAATCAACTACTGTCAAACGACCTGATCCGCCGGCCGCTGTACAGGCGGCATGAAGCATGTGACAGGCGGAAGCTCGCCGTCATATCGCTCCAGCTGAACAGCGGCAAGCTGGCCGGCGCAGCCTTGTGCCAGGGGCGAGGTTCCAATATCCGGTATCACGGCATTAGGGTTGCCGTGAGCGCAGAGCAATTCGCCCCGCTTATCGACGGCAGGGTTATACCAGGCTCCCGTAGGGAGTTGCACGACTTCCGGCAACATGTCGGCATTAAGCTTCGCAATGGCCAGGCAAGCCCCGGTTGTACTGAAGATGCGTACGCAATCCCCCTCCTTGATACCCCGGGCTTCGGCCACATCGGGATGCAGCGTGCAGACGGCCCGGCCCTTGCGCTTATATGATTGACTATAAGCGCCGAAATCCAGCTGGCTATGGAGCTTGTCGGCAGGCTGGTTGGCAATCAGCCAGAGCGGGTGATCCTGGTCAGGGCCGCGGCCTGGCGGCAACCATGCGGGGTGGCCTGGGCAATCCGCATAGCCGAAGCGGTGCACGACCGGAGAGGACACCTGAATCCTGCCGCTGGGCGTAGGCAAGGGCCGGGCGATGGGATCGTTTCTGAATGCCGCAATCATGCCGCCTGTATCAGGCCTGGCAGGGATCCGCACGAAACCCTGCTCCCAGAACGTGGCAAAGTCAGGGGCCGGAAGTCTCATGTCCTCGAGGCCGGTACGGGTTTTCTCGTAAATTTCCGCCAGCCATCCCATTTCGTCGCGATTTTCGCTGAATGCGTCCAGCGCTCCAAGCCGTTCCGCCAGGCCACAAAAAATATCATAGTCGCTGCGTGCCTGGCCCCACGGCCGGGCCACAGCCCGCATTGCAATAACCAGGGGCTCGGTGGGGGACCCTCCCACGTCGTTGCGTTCCAGCGTCATGGTGGCCGGCAGTACGAAGTCCGCATGCCTGGCGGTCGCCGTCCACACTGATTCGTGAACGACAAAGGTGTCGAGCTGTTGAAATGCCAACGTCAACCGCTTGAGATCCTGATGATGATGAAAGGGATTACCGCCTGCCCAATAGGCCAGCTTGATCCGCGGATAACGCAGTTTCTGGCCGTTGTAATCAAATGGAGCGCCCGGATGGAGCAGCATGTCCGCGACGCGCGCAACCGGAATGTAATCTCTTACGCCGTTTTCCCCCTGAGGCAGCGAGCCGGGCGGCGCAGCAACCAGTTGCCTGCCATAGTGCGCGATAGATCCGAGCGCATACGCAAAGCCCCCGCCCGGCAAACCGTGCTGGCCCAGAATAGCGGCAAGAACGGTCGCCATCCAGATCGGCTGCTCACCGTGTTCAGCACGCTGGACGGAGTGTGAGGTTGCGACAACCACGCGCTTTCCCGCCAGCATCCGCGCTAATTCATACAACTTATTGGCCGCTATGCCGGTGATCGATTCCGCCCAGACAGGCGATTTGGGAATATCGTCGGTCTCACCCAGCAGGTAAGCCCTGAACACGTCCCAGCCATCGCAATAGCGATCAATGAACGCCTGATCGTGCAGACTCTCTTTTACCAGCACATATGCCAGAGCGAGCATTACGGCTGTATCCGTGGCGGGGCGCGTCGGAATCCATTCGAAGCGCGTCTCCTCCGGCAACTCGGCACGCTGGGGACTGAACAACACGAACTTGCAGCCCCGGTCAGCGGCCGCCCGCATTGCGTCCCGCTCGAAATGATGGGATATGCCGCCCGAAGCCACTGCATAGTTCTTCGATGCGATTCCGCCGAACGCCAGCAGTATGTCTGTGTGTTCGACAATTCTGTCCCAGGTGACGTTCCGTCGCGCCAGATCATCCGCATCGGCCATGACATGCGGCAAAATTACCGCGGATGCTCCGGCGCTGTAGGTGTTTACCGATTTTACATACCCGCCCATCGCCGTATTCAGAAAACGATGCACCTGGCTTTGCGCATGATGGAAGCGGCCAGCGCTTGACCAGCCGTAGGAGCCCCCGAAAATCGCGCCCGGGCCGTATTGCTTCCCCACGCGCTGCAACTCATCAGCCAGCAAATCCAGGGCCCTATCCCAGGACACGGTGACATATTCGTCGTTTCCCCGACGGCTGTCCGGCCCCGGGCCATGTTCCAGCCATCCTCGCCGTACCGCAGGCTTATCAACCCGGACGGGATGATCCAGCGCATTGGTGAAGTTCTCTATAAGGCGATATGGGTTCGGGTCGTCGGGATAAGGTTTGACCTGCAGCTTTCCCGCTTCCTGACGGACAAGAAAGCTTCCCCAGTGAGAGCTGTGAAGCGCATACTGAGGATCCTGATATTTGTCCCTTGCATCGCTCATGATCGTAATGTAATTTAAGAGGGATTTTCCAGATTCGGGGAAGGATATGATTGCTACGCCCAATGCGCCAGGGGGCTAACCCGGGAGCAGCCCCCAGCGATCACATCGGATCGATGTTTGCGGCTTTGGCCGCCACTCTCCAGAATTCGAGCTCCTCATCGAAGAACTTGTCCATATCCCTGGGCGTTCCGCCCAGCGGGTCGATGGCCTGTTTATCCAGCCGAGCCAGCACGTCGGGATCCGCAACCATTTTATTCAGCGCCGCGTTGATCTTGAGCACTGCGCTGTCAGGCATCCCCTTTGGACCCGAAATACCCAGCCAATAGCCAGACTTCACCGAAATCAGATTGTGCTCCGCAAGAGTTTCCACTTGTGGCAGGAATTTGGAACGTTCCGGAGAGGTGACAAACAGGGGCTGCAAATCGCCCTTTTTTACGAAAGGCCCCTGCGAAGTGATAGTTCCGATCATCCCCGACAGATTTCCGCCGACAACATCTGTAAGCGCCGCCATTGCACCTTTATAAGGAATATGGTTCAGCTCTATGCCCGTTTTTTCGGCGATATAGGACACTAGCAAATGCTGGCTCGAACCGATGCCAACGGAACCGTATGAGAATTTGCCAGGGTTGGCCCTGGCATAGCCGACCAGATCATTCAGGTTCTTGATACCCAGCGATGGCGAGGCGGACACCAGATTATAGGCAATGCCTACCAATCCGATATTAACGAAGTCTTTTTTGATGGTGGACCTGAGTTCCTTGTAGACCCATGGGTTTGTGGCGTTGGAGCTGTTCGTCACAAGCAGCGTATAGCCATCTGGCTTCGCCCTGGCCACAAAATCGGTGGCGATCTGTGTATTTGCACCCGGCCTGTTTTCCACGATAACCGGCACACCCAACTCTTTATTAAGAAAATCCGCCGTTTCGCGCGCCACGAAATCGGTCGAGGCGCCTGCAGCATACCCAACAACCAGGGTGATGGGTTTGGCGGGCCACGCGTCTGCGGAGCTGGCTACGGCCGGCATGCAAACCGCAGCAAAAGCGGCAAACGAATGTTTGAGCCAATGTTTACTCATATTTGTCTCCAGGAGTAACACGTTATGGATTAATAATGATTTATCGTCTCAGAAAGTGGAAAATCACTGAAATTCGGACGGAATTGGCCTTATTGCGTGCAATGCTTCTTTGCCAGATATCAAGAAAACAGCCTGAATCAGCGTGCCTGTAAGTCGAATCAGCTTTGTTAAAATTATTTGGAATGCTGTATCATAACAAAAAATACAGCGGCGGAGGCGCTTGATATATGGGTTCTGAAACTTTTTTGAGCAACGTCACGGTGCTGGAGATCGGGGAGCGATTTGCTGTCGGCCGCTGCGGTGCTCTGCTTGCTGAACTGGGCGCAACCGTGTTCGTCGTCGAACCGGACGAAGCCGTTGCCGGCCGTCGACACAAGTGGCATGACCGCTCGCAGGCCACCGCCGGCAAGATCAGCCTTTCATTCAATAACGGATCCTTGCAGGACAGGGAATTGCTGTCGGCTTTAATGCAGCGCGCCGATGTCGTCATCACCTCCTCCGACACAGATGGCAGCATGTGGGAAGCCATGCCGGGGGCGATTTCCGGATATGCGGTCAAGTGCGACATCACCGCCTTCGGCAGTACAGGGCCGCTGCAAGGAACGCCAATGACCGATGCATTGCTGCAGGCCTACAGCGGCGGCATGTGGGTGACTGGCATGAGCGATGGCCCGCCCGCGCTTTCCAGATGCAACTACATTGACAGCCTGGGAGCCACATTTGCGGTAAGCGGTATCCTGGCGGCATTACGCGTACGGCGCGAACGCGGCTTTGCGCAGAATGTAGAAATCGCCCTGTTCGATAGCGCTACGGCAGTCAATACCACTTTCCTCTCCCAATATCTGGCCGGAGGCGACCCAGGCAGGATCGGTAACCGCCACGTCTCCATGGCGCCCTGGAATTCCTACCAGACCCGGGATGGCTGGGTAGTGCTGTGCACAGGTTCTAATGACCAATGGCGGCGTGTTTGCGAGGTGATCGGGCAGCCGGCCCTGGAAGCGGACGACCGTTTCGATACTCCGCAAAAAAGGGTAGAGAAATCGCGCCTGGTCGACAACATCGTCGAGTCCTGGACCCGCGCCCATACCACCGCTGAATGCATGGCCAGACTGGGCGAGCAGAATCTTCCCTGCGGCCCGGTTTACCGGAAAGAAGACCTTTTCGGCGACGCCAGCCTGCGGGCGCGGGAAATGATCGTCGATGCGAAGGATCCATGTTCCTCCGCCATCGTTCATGTAGCGGGTTCGGCCTTTCGCGGGAACAGGGCGAAGTCTGCGTCGCGCAGGGTTATCCCGGCGCCCGGCTCCGGCCGGACTGCTGCGCAGGCCTGTGCAACCGCGCCGCGTGATGCACCACCGACGCACGCCAACCCGGACGGCTCCATTTTGCCCCTTGCCGGCTTGCGCGTTATCGAGATCGGAACTTACACCACCGCGCCCCTGACGGCACGGCAACTGGGAGCAATGGGAGCGGACGTCATAAAGCTGGAACCCCCGACGGGCGATCCCGCCCGACGGCTTCCTCCGCTCCAGTCCGACCATAGTGTTTTCTTCAGTCTTGGCAATAGCGACAAGCGTGCGGTAATGCTGGATCTCAAAACAGAGCAGGGCCTCGAGACCTTCCGTGAACTGCTCAAGGTTGCGGATGTTTTTGTCGAGAATCTCAGGCCGGGCGCATTGAAACAGCTGGGTCTTGGTCCAGATGCCTTGAGCGAGCTCAATCCCCGGCTGATCTACTGCTCTATCACCGGCTTTGGCGTGTCGTCTCCCTATGCTTCGCGCACCGCCATGGATACCACCGTCCAGGCCATGTCGGGCATCATGGACCTTACCCGCATGACAGAAGAAGCTCCCCCATGCAAGATAGGGATTTCGGTCTGCGATGCCATGGGCGGAGCATTCGGCCTTGCCAGCATTCTTGCCGCGCTGGAGTTCCGCGACAGACATGGCAAAGGGCAATGGATCGACCTTTCCATGCAGGATATTGCTGCTACGCTTACCGAGGGCAGCTGGAATCAGCCCATGCCGCTGGCTGCGATCGTGCAATGCTCCGACAGGCTCATCGCCCTGGACGCGGACCTTGCACGAGTGAAATCCCTGATAGGCGATATTCGTCTGATGGACGGACATGCAGATTTTTCCGGCCCTCACCAGGAGCTGTTCGCCATTGCGAGGACTTTTGGCATTTCGGGGGCCGCCGTCCAGAGTATCTCGGAGGCCATGAACAGCGAGCAGGCCCAGGCGCGCGCATTCTTTGCAAGCATGTCCGAGAACAACCGAACATGGACGCTGCTGCGTTCGCCTCTCCGGCTGAGCCGCACTCCAGCGAAACTGCGCAAAGCCATCGGACCAGCCGGCAGCGATACGAAGGAAACCATTGAAGAATGGCTGGCAACCGCAACCTGATCTCCACCCATACAATGAAGCCATCAACACCAGAACATATTGCGGCAGTCTCGAAGGCCGGCCGCCATGCAACAACGTCGCGGTTCGTCGAGCGACGGCTCGCATTGCCGTTCGGCACGGTCAACTACGTCGTCGCCGGCGAGGGAAAACCGCTACTGCTGCTGCATGGCGGCTATGGCAGCTGGAAACACTGGATCGCGAATATCGAAGATCTTGCGCGGCATGCCAGGGTTATCGCCCTCGACATGCCGGGCTTCGGCATGTCGGATTCATTGCCCGGCGCGCTCAGCATAGACGGGCTGTCGACCTGTGTGGCCGGGATCATGCGCCGGCTTCTTTCTGAAGACGGCGATGAAGCCAGCGCATATCATGTAATCGGCTTCTCGTTCGGCGCGACTGTCGCATCCATGCTTGCACAGCCGCAATTCGGCAAGGTGGATCGTCTATTGTTGCTCAGCCCGCCCGGGATCGACAAAATTACCGATGAGGTGCTGGAAATACAGGCGCGGGCCTCCCGCGTAGCCAGCGAAAGCGGCCTGATGTCAGGTATCTGGATCACAGCCCGCGAAACAATGCTCGGCAATCACGCGCTAATAAACGAGGCCGTGCTTGAAATAATCGCAGACGGTGTGCGCAGGTGCCGGGTAAAGACCAGGGACGCCTCTCGCTCCATGAATACGCTGGCAACATTGGAGCCGATGCACGGGCGGGTACGCCTGCTGTTCGGCTCGATGGACCCGTTCTACCGGTCGCGCCTCGATAGTTTCATACAGCTATGCCATAACGCGCTTGGGCCATCAAGCGCCGCTGTGGTGCACGACTGCTCGCACTGGATACAGTACGAGCAGCCGACACGGCTGCTGGATGAAGCCGTCTCCCATTTTGGATGGGAACGAAGGTTCCCATAACTCCCGGCCGTCAGGCGTCCACCCTCAAGTGACGTATCTTGGCATCGTCGAGCTCCAGGCCCAGGCCCGGAGCGTCGGACACGGTCACGTAAGGCCCATCGGGCTTAATCGGGTCGGTGACCACATCCTCGGCAATGAGTCCCATGAGACCGACAGCAAAGGGGCCTTCCAGCAGTTCGCCAGGCCAGGCTGCCGCCAGATGGGCAACCGCCGCCGTAACGATACTGGCCGCGGGATGGTTCCCGGGAAAAATGCGCATGCCGGCCGCGGCACCAATCTGCCATAATTTGCGGCAATTCCACAGCCCGCCATTCTTTGCGATTTTGGTCTGGAAGGTGGAAGCGGCACGATGCTTGATGACATTGAGAAGATCATGCTCGGAAGAAACGGCCTCATCAGCCATAAAGTCGATGTTGAACCGGCTCGCCAGCGACGCCATGCCTTCAATATCCCAAGGTTCGATCAGTTGCTCCAGTGCATCCAGGTTGACGCCCTTCACCATATCGGCAAATCGCAGCGCCTCGTGGAAGGTCATGGCGGCATTGCCGTCTGCACGCAAGGTGATGGCGTCGCCAAAGTGCTCGGCGAATGCAATTACAGTTTGCGCATCTTGTACAGGAGCGTTTCCGACTTTTATGGTAAAGGCCCTGAAGCCTTGCTCATACCACCTCTGCCCTTCTTCAATGGTTTCCTGTATGGAAGGCTTTATACCGAGCGTCGCGCAACCGGCCAATCTGTCCCTGCATTTCCCCCCCAGCAACTGATAAACAGGCACCCCGAGCAGCTTGCCCTGCAAATCAAGCAAAGCGTCGGCGATAGGCGCCTGCGCATAATTGGAATGCCAAACTGCCTGCTCCAGATCGCGCAAAATGGCGGCAATATCAAAAGGCGATCTTCCGACTACTCTGGGGCTGAAATGATTATTGATTATCGTATGGAGGCTGGACAATGTTTCCCTGCTGCCATGGCGCATCCATGCCTGGGTTTCACCGATCCCCGTCACGCCTTGATCCGTATGGATTCTGACGAGCATGAGATCCACGCCTTCCCTGGCGCCCCCGCTGGCGATCTTGAATTTAACCTGAAAAGGGAGCCTTACCGGAATCGTCTCTATGCGCGTAATGCGGCATGAGACTTGAGAGCGGCTGCCCGCGTTGCTTTCTTTATTCATGTTCGTACGATCCTCTTTCAATAGAAGCGGCATTGGATGATCAGCAAGCCGATTTATCCGCCAGTGCCAGGTCGTTCCATCCCCTGCCCGTCAGGGCGCCTGCCAGCCTGTCGATATCTGCTTCGTGTCTGATGTTCTTTACCATTGATATGAGCCGCTCTTGAGCCGCGGCATTAAAATGCTTCGACGTCAATGACTTGAATTTTTCTTCGATATCCAGGCTGGTCATTGGCGTTTGGGGCGTTCCCATTGAATCCAGAAGATGGTGGGTGATTGTTTCCCCGTTCTTCAGGCCGAGGCGTACACCACCCGGGAATTTAGCGGGAAAATACTTTTCCAGGCCTGGATCGACAACCGCGGTTACCAGGTCGGCGATGCCGAGAAGCGCAGGGTCGCCCATCCTGTCGGCGGAAAAATACTGAGGATCCGATGGATCACCTGCCATGGCCACTGCGACGGAGTAGGGCAGGGAATATTGAGCCGACATCACGGATTCCGGCCTGTATTCCATATGCCCCGCTGACATGATGTTCGGACCAAACGCCTCAATATGCGCCAATTGTTCCGGTTTCCATTTATGCGTCTCTTGAGTTTGCCGGATCGCATCGATGAGCGCATGGAACAGCCGGCAGCATGCATAGCGTTTTATGCTCATGTTCTCCACCACCCAGGAGCTGCCCAGCTTTTCGATCAAGGCGTCTGTCTGGGGGCAGGGACTGTACATATGCGCGAAGCCGCGGCGTCCGTCCAGCGCCTGCCGGGGGCCCTCGAAGCCCTGAAGCGCCAGCTGGACTGCGACGATGCCGTTATGTGCCGGCCAGCCAGCATGCATGCGCTTGACCATCGTGCCCTTGGCATCCTCGGTAAACTGCATCGAGCCGGATACCATGGACAGCCCTATTCCCCATGCTGACTGCAGCATTTGAGAGCTTGCTCCAAGAAGCATTGCCGCCGCTGCAGAGGACCCGAAAAGGCCGCATAATGCTGTGGGGTGAAAGCCTCGAGCCATCAATTGTGGATCAAGGGCGGCTCCCGCCCGTCCCATTGCTTCATACCCCGCTATCGCGGCGAGCAGCAACTGCCTGCCGCTGGCGCCTGTGGTCTGCGCAACGGCCAGCGCCGCAGAAAACACGACTGCCCCGGGGTGCGTGCACGAGGGATCGTGCGTGTCGTCCAGTTCAATTCCATGGGCTATCGTGCCATTGGCCAGCGCAGCCAGTGCAACCGGCGCCCTGTCGTATCCATAAACGACCGCCTGCCGGCCTGGGCTGGAACATTGTGCGGCATATTCCGCAGCAATCCTGGACCAGGGAAGATGCGCGCCTTGTATGGACACAGCGATATGATCCAATAACAGATCTGTTGCGCGGTCCAGCAATGAAGCGGGAATGCCCTCTGCGCTCAAGCCGCAGAGAAAATCGGCCAGCGCTGCTGTTTTATCGAGGTCTGCTACAGCTGATTCGGTCATGTTGTGGCCTTTGATCATTATTGCGGTTGAACGCCGGCGTTTTTCAATATTTCACTATAGATTTTTGAATTCCTGGCAATATATTCGCCGAGTTCAGCCGGCGAGCCGGCGAGGATCTCTCCGCCCTTGTCCTCAATTTTTTTACGCTCTTCCCGGTCATTCAATATTTCTATTATTTCTTTGTTCAATCGTTCAATGGCCGGCTTCGGCGTCCCGGCCCTGGTCACCCAAAACTGCACTTCACCAACGGTGAAGTCGGGAAATCCCTCCTCGATCATGGTCGGCACGTCTGGCAAAAGGGGCGACCGGGCCGCGGCGGAAATGGCAATCGGACGTACACGGCCACCTTTGATCTGCTCGAGTATCGAGGTGATATGCGCAAACGACATTGAAAGCCGGCCTCCGATAAGGTCGACGTTCATCGGAGCTGCCCCCTTATAGGGGATGGTCATCATGTTGATTCCGGCCCTTTGCTTGAACATTTCAGCAGCGACGTGGCCTCCTCCCCCGTTGCTGCTGCCGCCGATCGAATAGGCGGCCGGGTCTTTTTTGGCGCGCTCGACGATCTCTTTGAGATTCTTTTCCTTTACCTGTGGCCCGACGACGAGTACCAACGGGAAGTTTCCGATCAAGGTAACAGGGTCGAAGTCCTTCACGATGTCGAAGCCGGGATCCTTCGTCACTGCGGGAAATGTCAGGAAATTGAGTGAGGCTGCGGTAATTGTGTACCCATCAGGCGCCGCGCGCGCACCGGCGCGTGTGCCGATCAACCCGCCGGCTCCGGTCTTGTTCATGACTACCACAGCGCGACCAAGCCGGCTGGATAACTTCTCCGAGATGGATCTGGAGATGGTGTCCACTCCTCCTCCGGGAGGAAAGGGGACGATGAGTTCAAGGTCCTTTTCAGGATACCCGGCGGCGCTTGCTGGCGCCGGACCGGTCAACAAGCAGGCAGCCGTCAGGGCGGTCGCCGCAAATAGTTTCAAGCGCGTGGTCATGATGTGTCTCCGTATAGTTAGTGAGCGGGATGCTGCTGTGCCCGTTATGGAATGGCATCAGCAAATGCATCCTTTTTTATAAATTGGAACATTGTTTTATTGATGTTCAGTCCTGTGGAGCGGCTAAAACCCCTTTTCAGGTCCCGCTCCTGCTTTATACCCACGAGGTCAGTTGGCATTGCCGATCGCCTTGATTACTTGCGCCTGCTGTTCCGCGTCGGCATGCCAAAAAGCGTCGAATTCCAGCGCATCCAGGTACTGGATGGGAGTGGCCATACGATGATCGGTTGGCCGGGTATTTTTCGGCATCAGTGTCGCCAGCGGCCGGCCGATCGTATCGGAAACGCCACCTGGCGAGAAAGGCACCACCATCGTGATGGGGCGCGATGGATAGTCGGCGGCAAGCGCCATATGGCTTGCACCGAGCGACAACAGCACGGCAGCGACTATGTTGAAAGACTTCAAGCTTGTCTCCTTAGTGGGGAATAACGCGGTGGTCCGTGTTTATTTTTCTGGTCGAATATCTCGTTCTACATTATGGAACATAGTTTCAATAATTTTAATAGCCACTAAACACCCTGTCAATATCCGGCGCGGGCCACTGCCGGCCGCCTCCGCAACGGGGCGGACTGCAATATGAGGGGTTGGGGAAGCCATTCGGCAAACACCGTAGGGGGGCGATGGCTCCCGCGATGGGCGACTACTTTGCCAGCGCCTTCAGCGTATCCAGCCTGTCGGCTTCGGCTGCGGGCTTGTCCAGCCGCCATCTCAGCATCCGCGGAAAGCGGACGGCCACGCCTGACTTGTGGCGCCTGGATATATTGACGCCCTCGAAGCCCAGCTCGAAGACGTGCACGGGTTCGACGGATCGGACGGGTCCGAACCGTTCGAGGGTGTGGGCCCGTATCCATTTGTCCAGTTCGAGTATCTCTTTGTCGCTCAGGCCGGAATAGGCTTTGGCGATCGGCGTCAGGGTATCGCCATCCCATACGCCGAAGGTATAGTCGGTGTACAAGGTGCTGCGCCGGCCATGGCCGGGCTGCGCGTATAGAAGCACCGCATCGATGGTCAAGGGGTCGATTTTCCACTTCCACCAGTCGCCGCGCCGCCTGCCCGCCTGGTAGGGAGCGATGCGGCGTTTCAGCATCAAACCCTCGACATTGCCTTCCCGTGCGCCGGAACGCAGGGTAGCGGCATCCCGCCAGTCCGCCGCTTGCAGAACAGGCGAAAGCGCAATGCGCGGATCTTGCGCGCTGGCCGCGATCAATGTTTCAAGCGCGGCGCGGCGTTCGTGTTGGGGCAGCGCTCTTAGATCACGGCCATCCAATTCCAGCAAGTCATAGACCAGCACCCTGGCCGGCGCCTGCTGCAGCGATTTGGTCCCGGGCTTGAGCCGCTGGATGCGGGTCTGCAGGGCCGAGAAAGGCAGCGGGCTTGCGTCGCCTTCCTTCCACGCCAGCAATTCGCCATCCAGCACGCAGTCCCGCACCAGCCCCACGGCAGCGGCTTCGATTTCGGGGAAGCGGCCATCCAGCCGCTCTTCGCCCCGCGACCAGAGGGCGATGCCGCCATGGCGCTTGAGCAACTGCAGGCGGATGCCGTCCCACTTCCATTCCAGCATCCAGTCTTCGATATCGCCCAAAGCTCCCGGTTCGTTTTCCAGCGGCGAAGCCAGAAAGAAGGGATAAGGTTGGCGGCTGTCGCCGGGCAGTTCCTCCTTCGACAGCAAGTCGCGCAAGAAAGCGGGCGAAGGCAGCCAACTGCCGAGCATGCGTTGCGCGATGAGCGCGATGTCCACGCCCGAAAGCGCGGCCAGCGCTTGCTGCACCAACCGTGTGGAGACGCCGACCCGCAAGGAGCCGGTCAGCATTTTGTTGAACAGCAGACGCTGGTCGAACGGCAAGCCGCGCCACGCCGCGACCACGGCTTCCCGGCGGATGGCGGCGTCTTTATTGGCGACGGGCAGCAGCCGATCCTCTATCCAATCGGCCAGGGAGACGTCCTCGCCGCTATCGGGCGGATCATCCAGCAACAGAGCTAGCGTCTCGGCGAAGTCGCCGACATGGTCGTAACTGGACTCGATGAGCCAGGCCGGCATGCTCGTTTCTTGCGCTATCCATTCGCGCAATTCGGCGGTGGCGGCTATCTTGCGCTTGGCGCCAGTGATTTTGCCGCCGGACAGCAGGTACAGGGCCCAGGCGGCGTCACGCGGCGCCGCGTCGCGGAAATAGGCGATCAGGGCGGCTCGCTTGTCCAGCGTCGCGGTGCTGCGGTCAAGTTCCTGGTAGAGACGGGCGAAGCGTTCCATGGTCTCAATCGTCCTCGCCGTACTGGGTACTGAGCGCCTCGGCGGCAATGCCGTCCTCATTCAGCGCGCGTACCAATGTGTGCGTATCGCCATGAGTGACGATGACGCGGCGCGCTCCGGTCTGGCGTACGGTCTGCATGAGCGCCGGCCAATCGGCATGGTCGGAAATGACGAAGCCGCGATCCATATTGCGGCGCCGGCGGTTGCCGCGCACGCGCATCCAGCCGGAGGCGAAGCCGTGCTGCGCATTGCGGAAGCGCCGCAGCCACGGGCTGCCGGCCGCCGAAGGCGGCGCGAGAATGAGCTCGCCGGCGTAATCGCCGCTATGCGGCGCTTCGCTGACCAGCCGCGTTGCAAGCATGGCGATGCCGGCGCGGCGATAGATATCCACGCCGCTCGCGATGCCGCCGTGCAGCAAGGCCGGCTTGTCGGTATGCGCCATGAGCTCGGCCAGGACGCGCTGCGCTTTGCCCAATGCATAGCAATACAGGATGGCGGCCTCGCCGCGCGCGGCGCAGTGATCGCGCCAATCGACAATGTCGCGCGCCACGTCGCTCGTATCCGGCCAGCGGTAGATAGGCAGGCCAAAGGTCGATTCCGTAATGAACGTATGGCAAGGCACGATCTCGAACGGCTCGCATGTGGGATCCGCCTGGCGCTTGTAGTCGCCGGAGATCACCCAGACTTCGCCATCGACCTCGATGCGCACCTGGGCCGAGCCAAGCACATGGCCGGCCGGATGCAGCGAAACGCGGGCGTTTCCCAGGCGGAACTGCTGCCCATAGTCGTGGATTTGATAGTCCTGTTCCTGCAAGCGCCACTGCAGAATGGGCAGCCCCTCGCGGGTGGTGTGATACTGGCCCATGCCGGTGCGCGCATGGTCGCCATGGCCATGCGTGATGACGGCGCGCGGCACCGGCGCCCAGGGGTCGATATGGAAATCACCCGCCGGGCAATACAAGCCTTCCGGACGTAGTTGAACGATGTCCGCCACAGGGCAGCCTTTACGGGATAGGGATGCTTTAGTGTACGGGCTTTGCGGCGGTTTTGCAGGCCTATGGCTGACGCGAAACCACCCAAACGCCTAAGCCGATAGGCGTATTCGCTCGCGGCATGGCGCAACGCGGCTGTTTCGTTCCTGGCACGGCAAATTGGCCCATAGCTTTTTGCTTTCCATCGTTTTAAACAACTAGTTGAATCAAAACGGCGCCGCGCGGCGATGCCGCCGGCCATGTCGAATAAGAAGAGAAGACTAGCGTCTATGGATACTCGGGCACTGAATGACTGCGAGCGATGGCTGGTGGATTGCTGCAGATTGGGCAGGAAGGCGGATTTCGACCAGCGCGGGTGCGCTGCGGGCGAGCAGCCGGAGATATCGGCCGATCTGATTCGTCGGCTGGCGTTGGGACAGTTCGACATCGACGGAGATCCGGTGCTGTTGCCCTTGGGCCTGCAGGTAAAAGGGGCCAAAGTATACGGGCGCCTGCAGCTGGCCAATGCCTCCGGCAGCAATGGCAATGGTTGCTGCGCCCCGTTGGTGTTCGAGCATTGCCGCTTTGAAACCGGCCATTCCTGTCCGGCGCCTGCTCAGCGGATGGAGCCCGCCGTGGATCTGCGGCATGCCCGCTGCAGCCATGTCGCCTTTATCGACTGCGAATTATCCATGCTGGCGCTGAATGGCGCATTGATCGCAGGAGACCTGGACTTGAGCGGGCTGCGCTCCAGCGGCGGCGATGCGGGCCAGTGCTGGGTGCAAGCCTGTGGCGCGCATGTCGAGGGCGGGGTCATACTGTCGCGTGCGCGTCTGCGTCTTGAACAGGCCGAGAAGCAGGCCGCGGCCGAGCCGTCGCGCACGGAATGGGCCTGCGATCTGCATGGCATGGTGATCGAAAGAGATCTCGTCGGCTCCGAAGGAATGGCTGTCTTCGGCGGGATGACGATGCCGCGCCAGGTGCTGGGCGATATCGACCTGCGCGGCGCCATGCTGGTCTGCGACCGCAGCCCGATGAGCCGCGGCCTGGCCCTGATGGCGGAACGCAGCGAAGTGGGCGGCGTACTGTGGCTGCGGCCTATGCAGCGGGAATACGACATCCTGCCTTTCGAGTGCCACGGCATCGCCAACCTCTACAGCATGAAGATCGGCGGTTCCGTCGAACTGAGCGGCGGCCGATTTTTCGGCCCTGCCGGCCAAGATGCGCAGCCCGCTATTTTTGCGTGCATGTTGAATGTAAGCGGCTCTCTGTTCATGCACGAATGGGCGCCGCGCAATGATTTGCCGTCGTTCGAGGCGCCATGGCCCACGGTCGCCTGCGGCAGCTCGGTGGATTTTCGCGGCGCCACGGTCGGCAAGAGCATGCTGGTAGCGCTGCAAAGCCGCAAGGACGCCGCGTCGCTGATCTGCTCAGGCCTATGCGTGGGCAATGTGCTGCAGGTGGAACTGGCAAATAAAGACAGTTTCCTGCAAGCCGTCAACATAGGCGGCGACCTGAATATATCCGCCGCCGACGACGCGACGCCATCGCTATACATTTCCGACTCGGCGATCGGCGGCAACCTGTGGCTGACAGGCGGGTACAACGAAATTCGGGCGCAAAGCTGCAGCGTGGAAGGCCGTTTCAGCGGGATGGAAGCCGGCGGCGCTGGATATCAGGCCGGTCTGATCGTGGCCTCCGAAAGCCGCATCCAAGGGTTAAGCCATTTCCAGGCCAATCGCGGCATAGATATCGCAGCGGCAAGGCTCATGGCTACCGCGACGATTTCGTCGGCGGGCAAGGCGCCGGGCATCTCCATTCGTGCCACGAGCTTGAGGGCCGACCACGATGTCATCATCAAGGGGCGGGCACAAGCGATCGACATGACCAGGGCCGCCATCGGCGGCGACCTGAATGCGGCAGGGTGCTCGAGCAACGAAGCGGCGCTTCACGGAATCCGCGTCGGCGGCGATGTGAAGTTGCCGCGGGACATATTCGGATTGTTTTCACTGGCAAGCGGGCGCATCGAAGGCGCCGTTGAGTTGTGCGACATCGATCTGCACTTGCGCCTGCGGCCGGAAGGCGATACGAAGCCAGGCATCGACCTGGGCGGCGCGCGCATCGAGGGCGACCTCAAAGTCGCAAGGCTGGTGCGCAAGCCGGAGACCGGAGCCATAAAGGAAGCGCCGGAAACGCCCGCCTGGCTCGCCAGGATCGATGGCCACCCTTCGGCATGGGATGAAGTCCTGATACTGCATCGCGACCTGTCTTTCTACAGCGGGGCGCAAGTCGTCGAGCTGCACCTGCCGAGCGCCCGCGCGCCGGACGAAGGCGTCTCGTCCATCGAGATGGAATGCCACGCCTTCCTGCTGCTGGGCGACGGGCGTACGGTGTATCTGAATGGCCAGTCCCAACCCATACACCGGGTGAACGAAGCCATAGGAGGCAAGCGTTTGCTGCGCCTGGACAACGCAACGCAGGCTCTTGATTATCTGCGTTTTTTCTGCGCTTATGTCTGGGGCGATCAAGGCGCCTTCATTATCATCGAGTCGCTGCAGCCTACCGACTGGCTGCAGTATATGGAGCGCGACGAAAAACAGCTGGCCCAGGCGCCCGCGCCGCCGCAAATACGGCGGGAGGGCGACCAATGGCTCTGCAGCGCAGTCGTACAGTATGCGGACTACCTGTTCGCGTCCAACCTGCAAATCGCCGGCACGGGCATGGTCGCGATGAACGACGACACGCCGGTGGCGCGGCTGCAAGCCCAGGATGTGCTCTATTCCGCCCCCTGCCGGCGCTATCGGCTTGCTCCGGCGCATGTCGACGCTTCTTCGGAACGCGGCGATCAGCCGCCGCCCCACCATACGCCTCACGAGGTGATGCGCGACCATGCCTGGGCGCGCGTGACGGACGCCACTATACGTTCGGCGGTCATCGATCGCATCCGCAGCGCGCTTACCGAGCTGAAGAAACTGCACGTCACAGAATACATGGAGGCGCCGGTATTGATCAATCTCCATGGCTGCCGCTGCAACTTTCTGGATGACGATGACGGCAAAGGCTGGGGCAATGGGTTGACGGTGGACTTGCGCGGCTTCGAATACCAGGGGTTGGCTGAATCGCAAAGCGAGGCCAACAAGGCCTTCTCCGGATCCAGCGTACCGCACAACGATACCGTCGGCGCGCTGCTGGGCCGACAGCGCAATGCCTGGCTGGAGCGCGTCACGCGAGGCCTGGATTTCAGCGTGACGCCTTACGAGCAATTGGGACTTGCGCTGGCCGGCCGCGGCGACCAGGAGGCGGCGCGCACGGTGCTGGAGCGGCGGCTGCAATGCGAGAACGAACTCAGGCCCTGGTTTACTCGCTGGAGCATCTGGCTGGGCGTCCAGCTGCCATTCCGATATGGTCTGTTCAGCAAGCGAGGCATCGTCGTCACCCTGCTGTACTGGCTGCTGGGCATCGTCGCCTTCGATATTGCCAACTACGGCGCGCTGCGCCTGCCGCCCGTGGGCGCCGGGAATTCCCAACTGGTCATGGGCCAGTTGCCGCTGCCGATACGGCCGGTGCTGGTGGTCGACAGCCAGCCCGTCACGATGTCGGTGGCCAGCACCCGGACAGGCGACAAGCTCGTGACGGCCAAAGTGCCGTTGACGGACAATCTGGCCGAGGAAGTCTCTTGCGGGGAACAGGTGGAGCCCAGCCTGTATGCATTGGACGTCATGCTGCCGCTGGTCGACCTGCGCCAAGAATCCAAGTGCGCCATCAGCTCCGCCGATGGCCTCGGCCCCTTCCTCTGGCGGGTATTCCGGGCGCTCTACGCCATAGTTGGGGCCTATATGACATCGATGCTGATCCTGACACTGTCCGGCGTCCTGCGTCGATCGACGGAGCGCTAGGGGTAGATGCGTGGCTGTGCTTGTGCGCCGGCGGGCTTTGCCAGCGCCCTGGCCTCGGCCCCACGCCTTCATATCGAAACTCCGGCACGCAGGACCGCTGCGTGAGTAGCGCTTGTTTTTGCATATTTTTGTATGCAATAATATAGAAAAATGTGGAATGCCATGAGCAGCCGCGTTGCGTAAATACCTGTAAATGCCTTGCACCTTCTTGGAACGCTGCCAGATCATTGGCGCGAAGCCTCGCGGATTTATGCCTATTTCAAAGAAGAATTCCCAGTCGCTTGCGGCGTACAACGAAATCAAGCGGCGCATTCTGGCGGGTGATTTTGCCGCCGACGATCGGCTGCGTGAAATCAATGTCGCCCATCATCTAGGCATGGGCCGAACCCCCGTCCGGGAGGCGCTCAAGCGCCTGGAAGACGAAGGCCTGCTGACGCACGAGCCGCGCCGGGGGCTGGTTGTGACCCGCATCGATCAACGCGGCGTTACCGAGCTGTACGCCATGCGCGAAGTGCTCGAAGGGGCGGCGGCCGAATTCGCCGCAAGGCATGCGACGGACGCCGAAATCGAAAACATGGCGGCGATCCTGGAGGACGAGCGCCAGCCCGGCGCCGATGCCGTCGCGTTGAATCTGGCATTCCACAACGCCATTTACGCAGCGGCTCACAACCGCCATCTCATCCGTTCCCTCAACGCGGTGACCGACACCACTTATCTGCTGGGGCGCAGCACGCTTGCGGTGCAGCAGCGCGCGGCCAAAGCCAATGAAGAACATTCGGCGATCATCGCGGCCATCCGTGCGCGCGACCCGCAAGCCGCGGGGGAAGCGGCAAGACATCACATACGGCAGGCGTATCTGGAGCGCCTGCGTATGCTCAGGGAATTGACCGTTCACACCGAACATGAACAGGAGAGCTCATGAAATCAGGTTTTGAAATCCGGCGGAACAATCCGCCTTCCACATCGTCCACCCGCCGCAATCTGCTCAAGGCGGGCGGTATCGGCGCCTTGATGCTTATGCCGGGGATCAGGACGGCGTTTGCGGCATCCCAATACCCCACCCGGCCGATCAATGTCATAGTGCCTTACGCCCCGGGCGGGCAGGGCGATCTGTTCGCCCGCATTCTTTCCGATCCAATGGCGGCCCTGCTGGGCGAAAGCGTGGTGGTGGAAAACCGCCCCGGCGCCACCGGCATGCTGGGCACCCGCAATGTCGTCCGCTCGAAGGCGGACGGCTACACCCTGCTCATGGGGCAAACCGGGGAGATCGTGGTCATGCCGCTGGCCAACAAGGCCGCGGGATACGACACGGCCAAGGACCTGGCTCCCGTTATACTCGTCGGCGACTCGCCGCTCGTCATGATCGCTCCCGCCAAGGCGGAATTCAATACGCCGCAAGAAGCGATCGCGCTGGCAAAAAAACGCAGCGGCGGCTTGGCCTATGCCTCTTCCGGCACAGCCACGCCCGGCCACCTGGCGGCGGCCGCTCTGGCGCTGGGCACGCAGACCGACATGGTCCATGCGCCATACAAAGGCGCCGGCCAGGCGATGACGGACGTCATCGGCGGGCAGGTCGACTTCTTCTTCTCGAGCGCTTCGGCCGCCATGTCGCATATCAAAGCGGGGACCGTCAAAGCGATCGCCGTCGCATCGTCCGAACGCATGCCCACGCTGCCCGACGTGCCCACCATCAGTGAAACAGTCATCCCGGGCTTCAATTACAGCTTGTGGGGCGGCTATTTCGTGCCCAAGAACACCCCGGCCGACATCGTCCAGCGGCTGAACAAGGACATCAACACCTTGCTGGCGCAGCCGGACATACGCAACCGTCTGGAAGCCGATGGCGCGATAGTCAAGCAGAACAGCCCTGCGGAATTCCAGGCTTTCGTCGATCAGGAAATCACCAAGTATCGCAAGCTCATCGACACACTCAATATCACCATAGGCTAAGCGAAACGGAGCCACTGCAGCATGAAAATCATCGTTCTACCGGGCGACGGCATCGGCCCTGAAACCATGGCAGCGACCGTCCAGGTGCTGGAAGCGGCATCGTCCCGATACGGCCTGGGCCTGCGGCTCGAGCATGACGACGCGGGGCTTGCAAGCCTGAAGCGCCATGGCGCAACCGTCACGCCCGAACTGCTCGATAAAGTAAAACAGGCGGACGGCCTGATGCTGGGCCCCATGTCCACCTTCGAGATGAAGGACGAAGCAAAGGGCGAAATCAACCCTTCGAAGTTCTTCCGCAAATCCCTGGACCTGTACGCCAATATCCGCCCGGCGCGCACCTACAAAGGCATGCCGGCGCGTCTGGGCGAGTTCGATCTGGTGGTCGTGCGGGAAAACACCGAAGGCTTCTATGCCGACCGCAACATCGAGTCTGGTTCGAGCGAAATGCTGATCACGCCCGACGTCGCCATATCGCTGCGCCGCATCACGCGCAAGTGCTGCGAGCGCATCGCGCGTGCGGCGTTCGAGCTGGCCATGACCCGCGACAAACATGTCAGCATAGTCCATAAGGCCAATGTGCTGAAGATCGCGGACGGCATGTTCATTGATATCTGCCATGAAGTGGGCCGCGAGTTTCCCGATGTGCGGGTCGATGATTTCATCGTCGACGCCATGATGGCGCATGTCGTGCGCGCGCCTGAGCGCTTCGATGTGATCGTCACCACCAATATGTTCGGGGATATCCTGTCGGACCTGACGGCGGAGCTGTCGGGCAGCCTGGGCCTGGGCGGTTCCTTGAACGCCGGCGACCAGTACGCCATGGGTCAGGCCGCGCATGGCTCGGCGCCCGATATCGCCGGCCAGGACATCGCCAACCCTTTCTCCTTGGTGCTGTCCGCGGCGATGCTGCTGGCATGGCATGCGCGCAAGACCGGCCAGGCGTCTTTCCAGATGGCCGCGGATGCCATTTTCGATGGCGTGGGCGCCGCCATCGAGGCCCGGGAGGCCACGCGCGATGTCGGCGGCAAGCTGGGCACGCGCGAGACCGGCCGCCTGCTCGCGCAGCGCATCGCACAGGCGCATTGACCATGATTCCCGCACAGGCATGCGATTGCCACGTTCATGTGGTGGGCGACCCGCTCGCCTACCCCATGCTGCCCGATCGCCCTTATACAGCGGGGATTGCTACCGTGGCCGACTTGCGCGCGCATCTGGCGCGCATCGGCTTCCGGCGCGCCGTCATCGTGCAGCCCAGCTTCTACGGCACGGACAACCGCTGCCTGCTGGATGCGCTGCGCGAGATGGAAGGAGACGCCCGTGGCATCGCGGTCCTGGATCCTTCGGTCTCCGATGCGGAGCTGGCCCGCATGGACGAAGCCGGCGTACGCGGGATACGGCTCAATCTGGAAAGCCGCGGCTTGTCGGATACCCGGCAATTGGCGGACACGCTGCGGCAATGGGCCGGGCGTATCGCTGATTTTGGATGGCATTTGCAGGTCTACGCCGCCTGGCCGGTGATCCGGTCTTGCCTGCCGTGGCTCGGGTCGCTGCCCGCGCCCGTGGTGATAGACCATTTCGGCCTGGTCCCTCTGGCGGGCGATGCCGCCGGACGGGACGGCGGGCAGGACGGCGACCTGCTGGCGCAGGCGCTGGCCGCGGGCAATCTTCATGTAAAGCTTTCCGGCTCTTACCGCGTTCCCGGCGCGAGCCCGGCAGGCATCAAGCAACTCGCCCGCAAGCTCCTCGCCGCCAACGCCGACAATGTGGTCTGGGCCAGCGATTGGCCGCACACCAACCGCGAACCCGGCAAGGCGCCGACCGAAGTCAGCGCATACCGTGATATACAGCCAAGCCGCCTGCTCGCCGAAATCGCCGAATGGCTGCCCGACAAGGATACGGCGCGCAAAGTCCTGCAAGAAAACCCGGAAAGGCTGTATCGGTTTTGAACGGGGCACAGCGCCGACCGTACTTTTTGGCTTAGAGACGAAAGTCTCAATGCATTGCACGTCAAAGCGCGAGCCCATGCACCGGCCGATCGGCGCCCTTGTCCGCGCGCGCGACGCCCGCTATGATCGAACTGCATAGGCGCGGGCGGTAGTCGCCCTTCTTCCCCCAAACCCACCCTTTCTGTAGTCCACGCTTCATCGCGCCTTTCTTCTATCGACCCGA
>Ga0180220_1000341_pt1 | contig 58226 bp, 66 predicted proteins | sample eDN5th37CBELigBY_FD_151335 | JGI IMG/M metagenome (GOLD analysis project Ga0180220, IMG submission 151335) | Enriched backyard soil microbial communities from Emeryville, California, USA - eDNA 5th pass 37_C BE-Lig BY (version 2) (version 2) | ecosystem: Environmental > Terrestrial > Soil >...
CGCGGGTCTCGCCCCGGATAACCTCATCCTCATCGATCCAAATCCCGCTGACGCGACCAGCGCCTTTGCCCGCGAGCATGGCCTGCGCATCGTTGCGTCCTCGGCAGGGCTTTCGGCAGCCGTGCTCGTGCTCGCGGTCAAGCCGCAGATCATCGCCGACGTCTTCCCGCAGGTGCGTGGCAGCGTTGCCGGTGACACGCTGGTCCTGTCTGTTGCCGCCGGCATCTCGCTGAAAACGATCAGCGACGCGCTCGAGACCGGCCGTGTGGTGCGCACCATGCCCAACACACCCGCCCAGATCGGCAAGGGCATCAGCGGTGCCGTCGCCGGACCGGCGGTATCTCAGAGGGATCGCGCTACGGCCGAGGCTCTGCTTGCGGCAGCCGGCGCCGTCGTCTGGTTCGATGAGGAATCCGACCTCGATGCGCTCACCGCCGTCTCTGGTTCCGGCCCGGCCTATGTTTTCCATCTCGTCGAAGCCCTGGCCGAAGCCGGTCGGCGCCAAGGCCTTCCCGAAGCAGTCGCCATGCAGCTGGCGCGCCAGACTGTTATCGGCGCCGCCGCCCTGATGGAGGCCGATCCGGCCAGCGCCGCAACCCTGCGCGAAAACGTGACCTCCCCGAACGGCACCACTGCCGCCGCCTTGGCGGTATTGATGGGCGAGAATGGCCTCACCGACCTCATGGACCGCACTGTCACTGCCGCCCGTCGCCGCACAGAGGAGCTGGGCCGTTCATAGCTTTAAGATTCTGGCTCTCAATGACTGCAGATACGCCTGAATCTCTTTCGCCCAATAAAACCAGTGCCAGTTTGCAGTGTCGTCGAAGATTTCGAGAGCATCCTCAATGGCAATATATGCCACCATCAGATCGACTCTATCTTTCCAGAACTCGAAGCGCGTGAGATGCACAAGGGCGACATTGGCTTGGCTCAAGGCCCATGCCTCCGGCGCCGCCTGGCGGGTGCGCACCTCCATCGCAGTCTGCAGGTAGGTGCCTGCCATCTTCAGCATGGAAAACTTGCGTTGCCGTTCGCCGGTCCGCTGCGCGATCAGGCAAAGCGCGGCACCCATATTGTGTGCGATCTCGGCGTGCTTCCAGCTCCCCGGAGCCGCCAGTTGAAGCGCGGCAGAATATTCCGCCACCGCCTCGGTGATGAGCGCCAGATCATCGCGATCGAGCCCGTCCGTGATCAATTGATCGGCCCGCGCGCTCGCTTCCTCTAATTGGGACACCGCTGTCACAAGCGTTCAGTCAGGTTCAGCCGGTCGAGAACCTGATGGTCCTCCGGCTCGACCATCTCCACCAGAAAGCGTCGCACGATCCGACCGGCACCGGGCGGCAACGCCGCAATCGCAGCATCGATACGGCTTGCCTGGCTTTCCGACAGCACGCCGAAAAGCTCGCGACCTTTTTGCGTCGGATAGAGCAGGCGCTGCCTGCGGTCGGCCGCGCCCGTGCGCTGCTCGATATACCCATTGTCGATCAATTGGCGCAGCACCCGGGCAAGGCTTTGCTTGGTGATCTTGAGGATATCGAGCAGATCGGCGACCGGCATGCCCGGCCGCAGATTGACGAAATAGAGCACCCGGTGATGCGCCCGCCCGAATCCCTGCCGAGCGAGCAGCGCATCCGCATCGCCCACGAAATCGCGATAGGCGAAGAAAAACAGCCCCATGACATCGAGCGGCATGTCGTGCTGCGGACCGCCGGAATTTATGTCAGCCTTATTGACATTTATTTTGGTAACTGCCATGGTCAGCCTTATCGCAACGCCGACAGCTTTTATCCCAAAGCCATTATGGTTTGCCAAGGGCTTCAGGGTTGATAGAAAAGATCGGCAACCGCACCGGCCCGGCCGGTTTCTACGCTTGAGTGGGAGAAGATCATGGCAAGCCTGCCAATGGACCAGCGCGATGGCTGGATCTGGTTCGATGGGGAACTGGTGCCCTGGAAGGACGCCAAGATTCACGTACTGACCCACGGCCTGCATTATGCAAGCTGCGTCTTTGAGGGTGAGCGCGCCTATGGCGGCGAGATCTTCAAATCGCGCGAGCACACCGAACGCCTGATTGCTTCGGGCAAGACGCTCGATTTCACCCTCCCCTGGTCGGTCGAGGAGATCGAGGCGGCAAAACGACTGGTCCTCGAAAAGAACGGCCTTGTCGATTCCTATGTCCGTCCCGTTGCCTGGCGCGGCTCGGAGGAACTCTCGGTTCCCGCCCGCAACAACACGGTCCACCTGGCCATCGCCGCCTGGGTGTGGCCGAGCTATTTCTCCGTCGAGGAAAAACTCAAAGGCATTCGCCTCGAATGGTCGAAATGGCGCCGCCCGGCTCCCGAGACCATCCCGTGCAAGGCCAAGGCCGCCGGCCTTTACATGATCTGCACCCTTTCCAAGGATGCAGCCATGGCCAATGGCTATGCCGACGCGCTGATGCTCGACTATCGCGGCTTCGTTGCTGAAGCGACCGGCGCCAACGTGTTCTTCGTCAAGGGCAAGGAAATCCACACCCCCCTGCCCGATTGCTTCCTCGATGGCATCACACGCCGCACGGTCATCAGCCTCGCCAAAGAGCAGGGCTACACCGTCACCGAACGCCACATCAGCCCCGAGGAACTCGGCAAGTTCGACGAATGCTTCCTCACCGGCACCGCCGCCGAGGTGACCCCGGTTTCGCTCGTCGGTGACTACAAATTCACCCCCGGCGAAGCCTGCCGCACCCTCATCGACGCCTATGCCCGCGAGGTGCAGCCGAAAAAGGCAGCGGCGGAGTAACGTCCGCCCCTCTTACGGTGTGCATAAGCCCCCCACCCTCTCCCCCGAGGGAGAGGGGATTTGGCTCCCAGCCTCGTTCCGGCACGGTACCCACACCTCTCCTCTGGGGGAGAGGTCGGCGCGCAGCGCCGGGTGAGGGGGCCTTCCTCACAGGGCTTTCCCTTTAAGTCGGCCCCTACCAGCGCCCCCGCGCCACATCGTCTTCGGCTTTGGCCTCTACCCAGCGCTCGCCGTCAGGCGTCTCCTCCTTCTTCCAGAAGGGCGCGTCGGTCTTGAGATAATCCATCAGGAATTGCGCACCCCGGAAGGCATCCTCGCGGTGCGGTGCAAGCGTCATCACCTGCATGATCGGCTCACCCGGCAGCATGCGCCCATGGCGATGGATCACCGCCGCATCGATGAGTGAAAACCGGGCAATAGCCTCGCTGGTCAGCGCCGCGATCTGGCTCTCGGCCAGTTCGACATAGCATTCGAGCGTCAACGCCAGAATCGGACCGTCAGGCCTGGACCGTACGATCCCGGTGAAAGTCACCGCCGCGCCTGCTCCCCCGTGTCGGGCAAGAAACGCATTGCTCTCACCACCCGGATCGAACGGCTCGGCGGTTACCCGCACCTGCATTCTCACCCTCCCGTCATCGGCGGAAACAGTGCCACCGTCGAGGCGCCGGCAATCGGTGCATCATGCCCGACCAGCTGCCGGTCGACCGCTGCGCGGATCAGCGCCCGCTTGGCAAAAGCAAGTTCGGCAGCCTCGTCATTGGCAGCCAGCCAACCGATGAGATCGGCGACGGTCTTGACCTCGGCCGGTGGAAACACCTCCTCTTCGCCCTTGTTCAGGCGTTCGCGCAGCCAGGCGAAATAGAGGATCTTCACCGCTCTTCTCCCGAAAGATGCGGCCAACTGGCGAGAAAATACTGCCAGCCGGTCCAAAGCGTCAGCGCTCCGGCCAGCCACAGCACAAGATCGCCGACGAGTCCCAATCCGGGCACGATCCGCTCCAGCATCACCACGATGATGGCAACCAGCTGCACCGTGGTCTTCCATTTGGCCAACTGACTGACCGGCAGCACGACCTCGGCATTGCCGAGAAATTCGCGCAGCCCCGAGATGAAGAATTCGCGGAAGAGGATGACCATCACCGGCACCAGGTCAAGCGCCGAAAAACTGCCATCCCAGGCAAGCGCCGCCAACACCAGCCCCACCAGGAGCTTGTCGGCGATCGGGTCGAGCATGCGCCCCAGCGGCGAGATCTGATTGAACCGCCGCGCGATATAGCCATCGACCCAGTCCGTCCCCGCCGCCACGGCAAAGAGCACCACCGCGACCACTCGCATGGTGAAGTCGCCGGTAGTCAACAGCCACACAATCACCGGAATGGTAAGAATCCGGGCGATGGTTATGGCGTTGGGAACGTTGAGATTGCGCGCACTCGTCATGGGCGCGAGACAACAGGATTGCCAAGGAAGGGTCAAGCAGAACCAGGGAACCCGCACCAAGCTTCTGCAATTCAACAGAGATCACTTTGTGAGACGCCGCAATGACGCAATCCGCCAGACCGCTCCAAGCCCGCATTCTTATCGGGGCTCTCGTCTGGCTCGCATGTCTTGAATTCTTCCTCATCCCGCTGGTGGTCCAAGGCGCAACGACCGGGTACTCGCCGCGCGACCATGACCTCAGCTATCTGGGCCTTTCCGGCTGCGGCACGTTCACCGATCCGATCACCCGGACCGAAGCCGATATATGCTCGCCGCTGCACCTGTGGTTCAATATCAGCCTGACGCTGCTTGGCGCGCTGATGATCATCGGCCTGCTCCTCACGCGGCCGCTATGGCCGCGCGGCAAACTCACCAAGGTCGGGCACGTGTTCTATGCGGTGGCAGGGCTCGGCGCCATGGCCGCCGGTGTCTGGCCCGTCGATGTCAGCATGCCCGTGCACATCGCCGGCGCCATGCTCAATTTCCTGCTCGGCAGCATCGGCATGGTCCTGCTCGGTCTTGCATTGCGCAACCACGCCCCAGGCCCGGCAACGATTGGCCTCGCAATCGGCATCATCACGCTGGCCGGCTTCGCGCTCTATGGCGCGGGCATCTATCTCGGCCTTGGCAGGGGCGGCATGGAGCGCGTCGGCGCCTATGCCGCCACGCTCTGGCCGCCCGCCATGGGATTGATGATACTCAGCGGCCGCCTGCGCCCGCCGGCAGAGGCTTAGCCCGGCTTCTTCTCGGACCGCAGCTCGGCAATTTCCTTGCGCAGTTGGTCCAGTTCCTCGCTCTGCACCTGCACCAGTTCGCGCAGCGCGTCGAAATCCTCGCGCTTGACCAGATCCATGTCGGCCACAATGCGCTTGGCCTGCGATTTGACTACTGTCTCGACCTCGCGGCGCATACCGTCGGCCAGTCCCGCGGCATCGTTCATCAAGCGCCCGAGATCGTCGAAAATCCTGTTACCCTGGTTCATCGCATCATCCTTTCGGCGCTGGCCGTACCGGCAACTCGCATTGCCCCCTATGTATGCCCTGGGGCACGACTTGACCAGAGCGGGCGAAGCGGCAATGGTCGCCGCGTTTCTTCGAAAGTGAGCCGCTCGCCTTGCCCTTTCCTCAGATCGATCCGGTCGCGTTTGCCCTGGGGCCCTTCGTCGTGCGCTGGTATGCGCTGGCCTATCTCGTCGGCATCGGCCTTGGCAGCCTCTATGCCATGGCGCTGTTGCGCCGGCCATCGCTCTGGGCAGACAATGCTCCGCCCTTCAAGCCCGAGGAAGTGTGGGATTTCGCCTTCTGGGCCGTGCTCGGCATCATCATCGGCGGACGGCTCGGCTATGTCCTCTTCTATAACCTGCCCTACTATGCCGCGAACCCGGTCGAGGTGATCGCCCTGTGGGATGGCGGCATGGCCTTTCACGGCGGCATGATCGGGCTGATCGTCGCCATCCTCGCCTTCACACGCAGCAAGGGCGGCAATCTCTGGAGTGCCGTCGATCTCGTGGCCGCGGTCGGCTCGATCGGCCTCTTTCTCGGGCGCATCGCCAACTTCATCAATGCCGAGCTTTATGGTGCGCCGACCAACCTGCCCTGGGGCGTGGTCTTTCCCACCGATCCGCTGCAGGTGCCCCGTCATCCCAGCCAGCTCTACGAAGCGGCGCTCGAAGGCCTGGTGTTGTTCCTCGTCATCCGCTTCGTCACCCATGTCGCTTATGGCCTGCGCCGACCCGGGCTGGTGGCCGGAATTTTCGGGATCGGTTACGGACTTTCGCGCATTGCTGTCGAGTTCGTGCGTCTGCCCGATCCCCAGATAGGCTATCTTTATGGTGGCTGGCTCACCATGGGGCAGGTGCTGAGTGTGCCCATGGTCCTTATCGGCCTCGGCTTTGTCGCCTATGCCCTGCGGAGGAAGCGTGCCCGCTAACGAGAACGACCGCGATCTCGGCGAGCTCATCGACCTGCAGATCAGAACGCAGGGCCCGATGTCGATCGCCACCTTTATGGGGCTCGCGCTGACCCATCCGGCCAAGGGGTACTACCGTAGGGCCGATCCATTGGGCGCGGGCGGCGATTTCATCACCGCTCCCGAGATCAGCCAGATGTTCGGCGAGCTTATCGGCTTCTTCCTCGTCAACCTCTGGCAGCAGATGGATGAGCCCAAGGCCTTCACCCTGCTCGAACTCGGCCCCGGTCGCGGCACGCTCTTGGCCGACATGCTGCGTGTGGCCTGCCGCGCTCCCGGCTTTCGCGATGGGCTCGATCTGCGTCTCTTCGAGACCAATCCGGCCCTCATCGCGGCACAGAACGCGCGTCTCGAGCCCTATGAACCCAAATGGATCACCGATTTCGACAAGATCGGTGAAGGTCCCCTCCTCGTCATTGCCAACGAGTTCTTCGATGCCCTGCCCATCCGCCAGTTCATGCGCGCCAGCGACGGCTGGCATGAGCGGGTGATCGGCCACATCGAGGGAAAGCGTGCCTTCGGCATCTCACCGACACCAATCCCGGCCGATGCCATGCCTCAGGCCGTTCAGGATGCAGGCGAGGGCGAAATCTTCGAGATCGGCATCGCCGGCGGCGAGGTGATGAACCGGCTTTGCCAACAGGTGGGCAAGCTCGGCGGCGCCATTCTCATCATCGATTATGGCTACGCCCGCACGCAGACCGGCGAAACCCTGCAGGCGGTCCGCCACCACACCTATGCCGACCCGCTGGAAAACCCCGGCGAGACCGATCTCTCGGCCCATGTCGATTTCGAAGCTCTGGCAACGGTCGCGCGCCGCAAGGGACTTGCCGTGCAGCCCCTGGCTACCCAGGCCGACTTCCTCAAGCGCCTCGGTCTTGCCGAGCGGGCAAAGGCGCTCAGCACTGCCAACCCCGATTCGGCAGCCGACATCGCTGTCGCGGTCAAACGCCTCACCGCCCCCGACCAGATGGGCGAGCTCTTCAAGGTCCTCTGCGCCGCAAGCCCGGGTCTGGCTCCGCAAGGGTTTGGCCGATGATTCCGGTGGAGCAAAGCCCTGCCCTTTCAGCGATTTCCGGTCTCCGGCATGGTTTCTTCGGCCGGCAGGGCGGTGTTTCGCAAGGCGACTTTGCCTCGCTCAACGTCTCCGAGGCGAGCGAAGACGAGCCGGACCGGGTAGCGGAGAACCGCGCCCGCATCGCCCAGGAACTCGGCTTCGCGCCGGACCGGCTCGCGACCCTGCGGCAGGTCCATTCCAACAGGGTGGTCACGATCACCGCACCGATACGCGCCAACCATCGCCCCGACGCCGACGCCCTCGTTACCGCCACCCCCGGCCTCGCCCTCGGCATTCTTGCGGCCGATTGCACCACGATTCTCCTCGCCGACCCGCAAGCTGGTGTCATCGGCGCGGCCCATGCCGGCTGGGGCGGCGCGGTTTCCGGTATCGTCGGCGAAACCATCAAGGCCATGCAGGCCCTCGGGGCCCAGCCCAGCCGCATCGTTGCCGCCATCGGCCCCAATATCTGCGCCGCCAATTATGAGGTCGGGCCGCAATTCATGACCAATGCAATCGCCCGTCGCCCCGGCATTGACCATCATTTCAGCCTTGGCCCCAATGGGCGCGAGCATTTCGACGTCTCCGGCCTCGTTATCGAGGACCTCAAATCCATGGGCGTTGCCAGTATCGAAATCGTTGGCGGCTGCACCTATGCCGATCCCGAGCGCTATTTCTCGCATCGCTATGCCACCCATCGGGGCGGTACCACCGGTCGCCAGCTCTCCGTTATCGGTTTGCTTGAACGCCGGCCGCCTGCGACGAAAACGTTCACCCAACCGTCATTTGGCTAATTGCCTCACGCGTTTGGGACCGTTAAAGGTGCCCGCGAAAAGGCGGACAAGCCGACGTCAAGTCGGCGCATATTGAGCACAGAGGCGCGCGATGAAACTCGTCACCGGCAACTCCAACCGCGCGCTGGCTGAAGCCGTGGTTGCCTATCTGGAGCTGCCTCTGACCGACTGCACGGTCAAACGGTTTGCCGACAAGGAAATCTTCGTCGAAATTCATGAGAACGTGCGCGGCGAGGACGTCTTCGTCCTTCAGTCCACCTCGTTTCCCGCCAACGACAACCTCATGGAACTGCTGATCATCTGCGACGCGCTCAAGCGCTCCTCGGCGCGGCGTATCACGGCGGTCATTCCCTATTTCGGCTATGCCCGCCAGGACCGCAAATCAGCGTCACGCACGCCCATTTCGGCCAAGCTCGTCTCCAATCTCATTACCGAGGCCGGCGCCAATCGCGTGCTCACCCTCGACCTCCATGCCGAGCAGATCCAGGGCTTCTTCGATATCCCGACCGATAACCTGTCCTCGGCTCCGGTCATCACCCGCGACATTCGCGAAAAATACGACGTCGAGAACGTCATGATCGTCTCGCCCGATGTCGGCGGCGTCAAACGCGCCCGCAACGTCGCCAGCCGCATCGGCGCCAATCTCGCCATCGTCGATAAGCGCCGCCCCCGTGCCGGTGTCTCCGAGGTCATGAACATCATCGGCGATGTCGAAGGCCAGACCTGCATCCTCATTGACGACATCGTCGATTCCGGCGGCACCCTCGTTAACGCAGCTGCCGCGCTCCTCGATGCCGGCGCCAAGGAGGTCTCCGCCTACATCACCCACGGCGTCCTATCCGAAAAGGCAGCCCCCCGCATCGCCGGCAGCAAGCTCAAGGAACTGGTGGTCACCGACTCCATCGCCGAAACCGATGAAGTCAAAGCCGCCGGCAATATCCGTAGGCTCACCATCGCTCCCTTGATCGGTGAAGCCGTCGCGCGTACCGCCAGCGAACAGAGCGTCTCAAGCCTGCTGGACTAACTATCGGCGCTTGCCGAGAGTGCCTCGCCTTCGCCACCTCTCCCTCGGGGGAGAGGTCGGCGCGCAGCGCCGGGTGAGGGGGCCTTCACCCGTCACAGGCCCTGCCCCCCGATTTCTCCGCCCCCTGTCGAAATCGCCCGATCTCGCCCGACATTGCCTTGCCAGGCTGTGGTAATTGCGAACGAAAGGACGAGACCGATGAAATTCTTCCTGATGCTCTATGCCGACGAGAAGGTCGGAGCCCAGATACCCGAAGCGGACATGGCAAAGTTCATGGAGATGCTGAACGGGTGGGTGGATTCGCTCAAGAAAGCCGACGCGTTCGTCTCCACCAGCGCGCTCGCGCCCACCTGGGATTCCAGAACCGTTCATGTCGAGAACGGCGAGCTGCAGGTCCATGACGGCCCCTATGCCGAGACGCGCGAACAATTCGGCGGCTATTTCGTCATTGAGGCGCCCGATATGGACGCCGCCGTCGGCTGGGCCGCAAAATGCCCTGCCGCTAAATGGGGCAGCATCGAGGTGCGCCCTTTCAGCCGCTTCTGATATCCGAGGAGATGGAACAATGCCCAGATTTCTCGCAGTCTATACCGGCACCGCCACCGCACGGGAAAAATCCGATGCCGTCGAGGTGATGCCCTGCCTGGAGATGCCTCGCGCTGGCTGAGGCCGTTTTTTTAGAAACAAAAGTCGAAATGCCATCGCCGGGCTCGACATGGTTGCGTCGGGACAGGTGTTCCGGCGCAACCAATGGAGAAAACCAATGCGCTACATGATGCTGATCCACCACGACGACGCCGCCCTTGAGGCCGCCGAGCAGAAGCAACTCTGGTCCGACTACATGGCCTTCAACGAGGCTCTGGCCAAGGCTGGCGGCCAATCGGGCCTGCGGCTTTCGCCCAGTTCATCCGCGACGGCCGTTCGTGTCCGTGATGGCAAGACGCAGGTCGTCGACGGCCCCTATGCCGACAGCAAGGAGCAACTGGCCGGCTATTTCATCATCGATGCGGCCGACCTCGATGAAGCCATTACCTGGGCACAACGCTGCCCCAGCTCCAGATATGGCACCATCGAAGTGCGCCCGATCATGGAACAGGCATCGTAGGTACATGATCCGAGAAGGCGATCACGCGCGCGCCACTGCCGAGCGGGTGGCTCGCGAAAGCTACGGCCGGCTGGTCGCCTTCCTCGCCGCGCGCACCCGCGACGTTGCTGGTGCCGAGGACGCCCTGGCTGAAGCCTTCGCTTCCGCGCTCGGCAAATGGCCGGCTGAAGGCGTGCCCGACAATCCCGATGCCTGGCTGCTCACTGTCGCGCGCCGCCGTCAGTCGGATACGCTGCGCCGCACGCAAACACGCCGTGCCGGCGAACCGCATCTCAAGCTCATCGCCGATGAGATCGAGGAGGCCTCGCAAGTGCCCCAGGCAATACCCGACCGCCGCCTCGCCCTGATGTTCGCCTGTGCCCATCCGGCTATCGAGCACGGCATGCGCTCCCCGCTCATCCTCCAGACGATCCTCGGCCTGACCGCGCAGGACATCGCCGCTGCCTTTCTCATTCCTCCCGCGACCATGGGCCAGCGGCTCGTGCGCGCCAAGACACGCATCAAGGACGCAGGCATCCCCTTTGCCGTCCCCGAACGCGAGGACCTGCCTGCCCGCCTCGATGCCGTGCTCGAAGCCATCTACGCCGCCTACGCCAAGGGCTGGAACGAGATCGGCGAAGGCACGTCGGAACTCGCTGACGAGGCCATCTGGCTCGGCCAGCTCATCGTCTCGCTGCTGCCCGACGAACCCGAAGCCAAGGGCATGCTCGCCCTGATGCTCTATACCCAGGCACGCTGCCCCGCCCGCCGCGACGAAAGCGGCGCCTATGTCCCGCTCGATCAACAGGACATCTCGTTGTGGGACAAGCGACTGATCTATGCCGCCGAACAACTCCTGCACCAGGCCAATGCCGGCGGACCGAGCGGACGCTACCAGATCGAAGCCGCCATCCAGTCCGCTCACATAGCCCGCCGGCTGCTGGGCGCCGACAACTGGCAAGCGATCGTCGCCCTCTACGATCACCTCGTCACCCTGACCCAGTCGCCCGTTGCCGCGCTAAACCGCGCTGTCGCCCTCGCTGAAACGCAAGGGCCTGCAGCCGCCCTGGCCGAACTCGACCCCATCGGCGAAGACAAGCGCATGGCCGGCTATCAACCCTATTGGGCCGCCCGCGCACATCTCGCCGCCCGCGCCGGCAAGCGCTCGCAAGCCCGTGAAGCCTTCACCGTCGCCATCGGCCTTTCGACCGACGATGCCGTGCGCCACTACCTGCAGGGGCGACTGACTGCATTGCGGGATGATTAGTCTTTCATATCGCCAGGATTTGGATGCGGCTTACAAGGCGTCTAACAGCAACGCTCTTGCCCGTTCCCTCCCTTTCCTCTATATCCCGCCGCCATGAAGCGCTCGTCACCCCTGGAGGACGGGCGCGTATGTTGTTTGGGTACAGCATACACCAACCCATGAATGGAACATTCCATGGCTGCGACTAGAGAGCTCAAGGCTCAGGCGCGGGACCGGGTGGGCAAGGGGGCCGCTCGTGATCTGCGCCGTCAGGGACTCGTCCCTGCCGTCATCTATGGGGACAAGAAGTCCCCGCTGACGATTTCCATCCCCTTCAAGGACGCGCAAAAGGCGATTTATTCCGGCGGCTTCCTCTCCCACATCATCACCCTCGATGTCGATGGCGAGAAGCACCAGGTGATCCCGCGCGACTACCAGCTCGACGTGGTCAAGGATATCGCCATGCATATCGATTTCCTGCGTGTGTCGAAAGGCGCAACGCTGGACGTCGAAGTGCATGTCTCCTTCATCAATGAGGAAAAGAGCCCGGGCCTGAAACGCGGCGGCACGCTCAACGTCGTGCGCCACACCGTCGAGGTCACCGCACCGGCCGACGCCATTCCCGAGGAGATCGTCGTCGATCTCGCCGGCACCGAGATCGGCGATTCGATCCACATCTCGTCCATCAGTCTGCCACGTGGCGTAACCCCGACCATTACCGATCGCGACTTCACCATCGCCACGATCGTTGCCCCTTCGGGTCTGCGTTCGGCGGAGGCCGAAGCTGATACGGAAGAAGGCGCTGAGGAAGAAGGCGAGGAATAGTCCTCCCCGCATACTCTGCGTGTTAAAGTTGGAGGCGACCCACGGGTCGCCTCATTCATTTTGGAAGAGACGTCAATGCAGTTGTTCGTCGGCCTGGGCAATCCGGGCGCCCAGTATGAGCGCAATCGCCACAATATCGGCTTCATGGCCGTCGATGTCATCGCGCGCGAGCATGGCTTCGGGCCATTCCGGCAGAAATTCGCCGGCCTTATCGCCGAAGGCACCATCGCGGGCGAGAAGGTGCTGCTCCTCAAGCCGCAAACCTATATGAACCGCTCGGGCGACAGCGTTCAGCAGGCCGCGCAGTTCTATAAGCTTGCCCCCGGTGACGTTACCGTCTTCTACGACGAACTCGACCTCGCCCCCGGCAAGGTGCGTGTCAAAACAGGTGGCGGCAATGGCGGTCACAACGGCCTCAGGTCCATCGACCCGCAGATCGGCACCGCCTACCGGCGCGTGCGCCTCGGTATCGGCCATCCCGGCTCCAAGGAACTGGTGACCCACCATGTCCTCGGCGATTTCGCCAAGGCCGACGCCGAATGGGTCGAACCTCTCCTCGAAGCCCTCGCCCGCAACGCCGATCTGCTCATCAATGGCGATGACAGCGGCTTCATGAACAAGCTCGCACTGGCGCTGAACGGCGCAGCCAAGCCGGAAAAACCCGCACCCAAACCCAAACCCCAATCCCACATCCGCCAGGCCCGTCCCGCCAGGCCGCAGACCAAAGTCCCCGAAACCGGCCCCATGGCTGACATGCTCAAGAAGCTGTTCGGCAAGGGATAGCTCCGGCGCGCAGCCTCCCACAGATCGACCACGCTGTTGCCGAGGACAGCCACGCCTCGCCCTTCGAGGCCCGCTTCGCGGGCACCTCAGGATGAGGCTACTGAAACCCCGTGGCACTATCAGTAGCCCTCATGGTGAGGTGCGGAGCGAAGCGGAGCCTCGAACCACGAGGGTGTGCCACGATGGCCGGTCATGTGGAAATCGGCACCGTTGCCAACCCCACCCACCAAGCGTCATCCGGTCGAACGACGGGACCCTCCCGAGATGCCGCCAGCCGCTGAAGGGGGAGGAAGGCGCAAGACCCACCTGCTGCCATTGACAACAGCCTCCATCCGCCCGATTTGGGGGCAGACGATTTTCCGGAGTTTTCCATGGGATTCAAAATGGGCATTGTCGGCCTGCCCAATGTTGGCAAGTCGACGCTCTTTAATGCATTGACCCGCACCGCTGCCGCCCAGGCAGCGAACTTCCCCTTCTGCACCATCGAGCCCAATGTAGGTGAAGTGGCGGTTCCCGATCCGCGCCTCGAGAGGCTGGCCGAAGTCGGCAAATCGGCCAATGTCATTCCCGCGCGCATGAGCTTCGTCGATATCGCGGGCCTGGTGAAAGGCGCCAGCAAGGGTGAAGGCCTCGGCAATCAGTTCCTCGCCAATATCCGTGAATGCGATGCGATCGCCTATGTGCTGCGGTGCTTCGAGGATTCAAACATCCTGCACGTCGCCAACAAGGTCGATCCTCTGGCCGACGCCGAGGTGGTCGAGACCGAGCTGATGCTTGCCGACCTCGAAAGCCTCGAGAAGCGCCTGCCTGGCGTCGCGAAGAAGGCCAAGCAGGGCGACAAGGAAGCCAAGCTCAATGTCGAGCTGATTAACCGCGCCCTCGCCCTGCTGCGCGAGGGCAAGTCGGCCCGCCATGTCGAGCGCAGCGCCGAAGAAGAGAAGGCCTTTGAAGGGCTGCAGCTTCTCACCTCCAAGCCCGCCCTCTATGTCTGCAATGTCGACGAGGCTTCTGCCGCGACCGGCAACGCCATGAGCAAAGAGGTCGAGGCGTACGCCCATTCTCACAATGCCGGCGTCGTCGTGATTTCGGCCGAGATCGAAAGCCAGCTCGCCCAGCTTGCCGATGAGGAACAGGCCGAATATCTGGAAACCCTCGGCCTCGATGAGCCTGGCCTCAACCGTCTGATCCGCGAGGCCTATGACCTTTTAGGCCTGCAGACCTATTTCACCGTCGGTCCCAAGGAAGCCCGCGCCTGGACCATCCACAAGGGAGACAAGGCCCCGCAGGCTGCCGGCGTCATCCATACGGACTTCGAACGCGGTTTCATCCGCGCCCAGACCATCGCCTATGACGACTTCGTAAATCTCGGCGGAGAAGTCGCCGCCCGCGAGTCGGGCAAAGCGCGCGATGAAGGCAAGGACTATGTCGTCAAGGACGGCGATGTGATGCTGTTCAAGTTCAACACCTGAATCCACCCGCGAGGGCGAGACGATATCTTGCCCTCGCCGCGCAATTCATTGCATTGTCCGATTGACGTATAGGGCAAGCACATGACCAATCCTGTCACCAGGGACCGGCGACATTTCGAGGATCTCGTCGCCGGCGAAGTCGTCGATCTCGGCCGGACCAAGGTCACGAGGCAGATGATCCTCACTTTCGCGCGCGAGTTCGATCCCCTTCCCTTCCATCTCGATGAAGAAGCCGCCAAGGCCTCGCTGCTCGGCGGCCTCGCCTCCAGCGGCTGGCAGACAGGTGCGCTCAGCCTGCGCATGCTGGTCGACAGCTTTCTCGGCAAGCTCGCATCGGCCGGTGGCCTCGGTTTCAAGAATCTCAAATGGAAGAACCCGGTGATGGTCGACGACACCATCGGCGGCACCGTCACCGTGGTCGAGTTGCGCCGCTCGCATCACCACCCGGAATGGGGGGTGGTGACCATGGATTTCGATGTGCGCAACCAGAAAAATCAGCCCGTGCTCACCATGCGGCTCGCCAATCTCGTCGAACTGCGCGATCCCACGGCGCCCCTGCCGGAGGCTGCGCAATGACCCGATGGTACGAGGATATCATCATCGATGAGGTGATAGACCTTGGCGCCCACACCTTCTCGCAAGAGGAGATCATCCGCTTCGGCAGGCTCTACGACCCGCAATATTTCCATGTCGATCCCGACCTCGCGCAACATAGCCATTTCGGCGGCATCATTGCGTCGGGCTGGCACACCGTGTGCGTCGGTCACGGCAAGATGGTCGATGCGCTCTATGCCGAAGAACAGCGCCTGCGCGCACTGGGCAAGGAGCCGGGCGTCTCCGGCCCCTCCCCCGGCGTCAACTCAATGGAGTTCAAGGTGCCGGTCCGTGCCGGCGACACGGTCCGTTACACGCTCTGCGTCACCGGTAAGCGTGAATCCAATTCGCTGCCCGGCTGGGGCCTTCTGTTCAACACCATCGAGGCGCGCAATCAGCGCGACGAACTGGTCTACCGCGCCGAACTCGTCGGCTTCTCGAAGCTGCGCGACTACAAGATGCCGATAAAGCTCAGATTGTTGCTCGCGCTCACCAGGGTGCCGGTCCTTGGAAAGGCCATACGAGCAGGTACTTGAAAGCCTCCCGGGTGCCGGTACTCTCCTCCCATGCACCGATTCGCCCTCGCCCCTGTCGTCCTCGCTCTTGCCGCCCTTCCCCTTCTCGTTACGCCTGTGCTCGCGCAGAGCTATAGCGGCAGTTGGGGGTGCCGCAACGACTTGGCCGAACCAGCCGGCATTCTGACGATCTACGCCAATGTCTACGGCTTTGCCTCCACAAGCTTCGGCGACGAAGCCTCGGGCACAGGAACGCTGACCGGCTACACCGATGGTGTCGGCTTCAACGATGGCCCCCTGCGTGCCGCTCGCGGCATCGAGGCCGGTCGGCTGATCTCCGATCCGAACACCGGCGTCGCCATGCAGCTCGAGACCGCCCAGGCCATCGCGATGCTGTGCACGCCGCTCTGAGCGGCGACGGTCCCGACGGCCGTGGCGACCGGCAACATTCCTCGTCATGGCGCACCGCGATCATACTGAAAAGTCGAGTCCGGCACCTCGCAGGGTGCCGGGCTCAAATCTTGCCCAAATTGCTGGTTAACAGTTTTGTAACGATCAATGGAGAGCAGCAATGGGCCACATCCGCGAAATCGTCTTCGACTGCGAAACCCCCTCCAAACTCGCCCATTTCTGGGCCGAGGTGCTCGACGGCTATAATGTGCGTAGCTATGAACTGGACGAGGTCGCGCGTCTCGCTGCTCTCGGCTACACGCCCGAGACGGATCCGACCGTGCTCGTCGATGGCCCCGGGCCAACGCTCTGCTTCCAGAACGTCGACGGACGCCGCTATGACAACAACCGCGTCCATCTCGACGTCACGGTCACCGATCGCGCGGCCGAGGTCGAACGCTTCAAGGAACTGGGTGCAGAGGTGGTGCGCGTCCTGCCGACCTACACCGTGATGAAAGATCCCGAAGCCAACCAGTTCTGCGTGATCGATGCTCCCGCCCAGACGCATGAAGATCAGCATGAAGACGAGCATGAGCATGAACCGGTGGTCGCGGCTGCCGAATAGGCGGGCATTTTATTAGGAACAGCACTGGTCGGGGCGAAGCTGCTGACACGGCCTGTCAGCACTCCTGCCCTAGGTTGATCTCGGTCAGAGAACGGAGACAACCATGACGCTTACTGCCACTTGCCATTGCGGCGCCACCAGGATCGAGCTTCCGGCATTGCCCGAGGATATCAAGGAGTGCAACTGCACTTATTGCCACCGCACGGGCGCCGTGTGGGGCTATTACAAGTCCGAAGATGTCAAGATAATCTCGGCTGAGCATGACGCCGTCTATTCGGCCAGCGGCGCGCTGAACCAGCATCATTTCTGTGCTCGCTGTGGCGGCAACACCTATGGCTCTTCGCCTGACTGGGCTTTGCTGTTCAACAATGACGGCACGCGCAAGTCCGGCATGACCGATCAGATACCGCAAACGCGCATTGTCAGCATCAACCTGCGCATGGTCGAGGATCTCGACCTCTCGACCCTCAATATCGTCAAGGTCGATGGGCGCCACGCCTGGTAAGTTGATGGGCTAGTGCCCCTCGAACGCCATCAGCGAATGGACGGCGACGCCCTCTGCCCGCAGCTTCTCGGCGCCGCCGATATCGGGCAGGTCGATGACGAAGGCGGCATGATCGACGGCCGCCCCGGTGCGCCGGATAAGGCCGACGGCAGCCAGGGCTGTACCACCGGTGGCAACGAGATCATCGACCAGAAGCACCTTATGGCCTCCGGTAAGCACGTCGTCATGGATTTCGATAGTGTCGACGCCATATTCGAGCGCATAGTTCTGCCCGATCGTCTGGCCGGGCAGCTTGCCTTTCTTGCGCACCGGCACGAAGCCCACCTCCAGGGTGATGGCGACCGCCGCGCCGAAGATGAAGCCGCGCGCCTCGATGCCGGCAATATGGGTGATGCCGATCCCCCGATGTGCCTCGGCGATCCGCTCGATGCTTTCGCGAAACCCCTTGGGGTGCTCGATCAGCGTGGTGATATCGCGAAACAGAATACCGGGTTTGGGATAATTGGGAATCGTCCGCACAAGCGATTTGAGGTCGAGCTGCTGGGCAAGTTCGATCGACATGGCGGACCCGGATATTAGAGAATAGTGCTTATTTCTTTGATGGACCAACGATGAGACGTGCGAGCCGTCCAGCGTTATAGGCCGCTTTCTTCGTCGCCTCGACGGCGACGTCCCGCGTCTTGGGATTCTCGATCGCCGAGCGAACCACCGGGTTTCTCGCAACCGTTACCGCGGCCGTGGCAACGGTCATGGCGATGCGTACGACGGACATGGCAGTCTCTCCCCGAAAAGCGGCGCAGCCCCTGTTAGATCGCAATCCCGAACGCGATTGGCAAGGGCCTCGTGGTCCCTCCAAAAAACAAGGGGCCCGACAAGGCCCCTTGCTAACTGTGAGGATCCGCGGTCGCGGCTCAGTGCTCGATACCCTTCCAGATCCGGTTCTTGGTCGCCCACATCAGGCCGGCAAAGAGGACCAGGAACAGCAGCACGCGGAAACCAGCCTCCTTGCGCGAAACCAGATGCGGCTCGGCAACCCACATCAGGAAGGCCGAAACGTCACGGGCATACTGGTCCAGGGTTTCAGGAACGCTCACGCCTTCCTCGCCCTCGACATAGTCGACGAGACCGTCCTGCAGCGGCGGTGCCATCGCGATCTGATGGCTGGGATAAACCTCGTTGTAATGCCGGCCGGGCGTCAGCTCTACGCCCTCAGGCGGCTGCTCATGATAGCCGGTGAGCAAATTGTAGATGTAGTCGACGCCGCCTTCCTGATAGGCGGTGAAGTAGTTGAACACCCAGAACGGGAACGGATCGGTAACGCCGCGCGCCTTGGCCAGAACCGAGAAATCGGGAGGCAAGGCGCCGCCATTGGCGTCACGTGCCTCCTGCTCGCTGGCGAATGGCGAGGGCCAGGTGTCGGCTGCAACACCGGGACGCCTGCCCCCTTCAGCGGTGGGATCAGCGATCTGGTATTCGGCGGCGAGTGCCTTGACCTGCTCCTCGGAAAAACCCGGCCCGCCTTCCTCGCTGAGATTGCGGAACGCCAGAAGTCGGGCGCTGTGGCAGTTGGAGCAGACCTCGCGAAAAACCTGGAACCCGCGTTGCAACTGGTGCTCGTCATAGGTGCCGAAGATGCCACCGAACGTCCAGTTCTGCTTCTCGATTTCGACGGCATGGTCGCCGCCGCTTTCTGCTTCGGCTGCAAACGCCGGAACCGCTAGCAATGCACCGACTACGGCGAGCGCGGCAAAGATGGTCTTGGTCTTGATCATTATCTGTGCCCTGCCGTCACGAGTGCGCCTTGCCCAAAACACTTTCCGAAATGCTGGCCGGAAGCGGTCGTGGCATCTCGATGCGCGAAAGCACGGGCAGGATGACGAGGAAATACGCGAAGTAGTAGGCGACGCAGAGTTTGGCGATCAGCACATAAATGCCTTCCGCCGGCTGCGCACCCAGATAGCCCAGCGCTATGAAGTTGATGACGAACAGCCAGTAGAACCACCGGAACATCGGCCGGAAATTGCCTGAACGCACCGGCGAACGATCGAGCCAGGGCAAGATCAACAGCACGATCATCGAACCGAACATGGCGATCACGCCGCCGAGCTTGGAGTTGATGAAGAGGACGTTGAAGTCGATGGCGCGCAGGATCGTGTAGAAGGGCAGCAGATACCACTCCGGCACGATATGGGCGGGCGTGACCTGGCTGTTTGCCTGGATGTAATTGTCCGGATGCCCGAGGATGTCGGGGGCAAAGAACGCGAACCAGGCGAACGGGATGAGGAACACCACGGCCGCGAAGAGGTCCTTCATCGTGTAGTACGGATGGAAGGCTACCGTGTCACGGCTGGACTTCACCTCGACACCGGTCGGATTGTTGTTGCCCGGCACATGCAACGCCCAGATATGCAGCACGACGAGCGCCGCGATGATGAAGGGCAGCAGGTAATGCAGCGAGAAGAAGCGGTTGAGGGTCGCATTATCGACGGCAAAACCACCTCGTATCAGCTGCAACAGGGGATCGCCCACGATCGGGATCGCCGAGAAGATGTTGGTGATCACCGTGGCGCCCCAGAAGCTCATCTGCCCCCAGGGCAGCACATAGCCCATGAAGGCGGTCGCCATCAGGGTGACGAAGATCAGCACGCCGATCATCCATAACACCTCGCGCGGTGCCTTGTAGGACCCGAAATAGAGGCCGCGGAAGATGTGAACGTAAATCGCCGCGAAGAACATCGAGGCGCCCACCGAGTGGACAGCCTGGATGACCCGGCCGCCATTGACGTTGCGGCGAATATGCTCGACCGAATCGAACGCCAGGTCGACCTGCGGGGTGTAGTGCATTGCCAGCACGACGCCCGTGACGATCTGGATGACCAGGCACATCACCAGGATAGCGCCGAATGTCCACCAATAGTTGAGGTTCTTCGGGGTGGGAAAGTCCATCAGGTGCTCTTTGGCGAACCTGACGGCGGGCAGGCGATCGTCGAGCCACTTCTCGGCGCCATTGCCCGGCTGATAAGTCGAATGTTCAGACATCGGGTCCCCCGAACTAACCGATCTGGATCAGCGAATCGCTGAGGAATTCATAAGGCGGAACAACAAGGTTGGCAGGCGCAGGTCCGCGGCGGACGCGGCCGGCCGTGTCGTAGTGCGACCCATGACACGGGCAGAACCAACCGTTGAAATCGCCGGATTCGCCGACAGGAACGCAGCCCAGATGCGTGCAATTGGCGATCATCACCAACCACTCCTCGTGGCCTTCCTTGGTCCGCTCTTCGTCAGTCTGCGGATCCTTGAGCTCAGCGAGTGAGACAGAGCGCGCGGCTTCGATTTCTTCCGGCGTGCGGTGCCGCACGAAAACCGGCAGCCCCCGCCACAGGATTGTAACCGACTGGCCTTCCTCGATACCATCGAGGCTGAACTCGATGGTCGCGAGTGCGAGCGTCGAAGCGTCGGGATTGAGCTGGTTGATCAGCGGCCACGCGGCCGCCGCTACGCCAACCGCGCCCACAGCGCCGGTTGCGACGTAGAGGAAGTCCCGCCGTGTCTGTTGATGTTCTATTTGCGTCGCCAAGGTTAGGTCCCCGTCCAATACACAACGACGTGCCAGCGCCGGGAGCCTTTTGCCGCATGCAAACGGAATCGCCCGCCGCCGCCAACAAGCGGCCCGTCAATTGCGGACCCTTTTTGCACTGTCACACACGCTTGTCCAGTGTGGCCAACCGTGACAAAGCGCTCCTGCGACACTATACCCGCTTTCATTGGGCTATCCGGCTGTTTCACCTGCCTTCGCGCCCTGCCGAAAGCTGCCCAATGCCTGTCGAACTCGCTCTTTATCAACCCGATATCGCCCAGAACACGGGCGCACTTCTGCGACTCGGCGCTTGCCTCGGCGTACGTATCCACGTCATTCATCCAACCGGCTTCCCGTTCTCGCGTGCGAGCCTGCGGCGCAGCGGCCTCGACTATCTTGACCACGCCGATTTCGAGGAGCATGCGAGCTTTGCCGCTTTCGACGCCTGGCGGCACGACGCTCACCGCCGTCTGGTGTTGTTGACGACAAGGGCGCAACGATCGGTCTATGAAGCCGCGTTCGAGAGCGAGGATGTCGTCATGGTCGGTCGCGAAAGCGCCGGCGTTCCCCAGGCGGTCGCCGATTGCGCCGATCTGCGGCTGCGCATTCCAATGCGACCTGGATTGCGCTCGATCAACGTTGCGCTCGCCGCTGCCATTACTATCGGCGAAGCCAAACGCCAGACAGACGGATTCAGAGACCTTCTATGACACTGCCAGCCGACATCGACGCCAAGAAAGACAAAGCCAGCGCCTGGTTCCGCACCCTGCGGGACCGCATCTGCGCCGAGTTCGAGGCCATCGAAACAGAAGTCGAAGGCCCCAATGCCGACCGTGATCCCGGTCGCTTCGAGCGCTCCCCCTGGGATCGCGCAGCTGGCGGCGGCGGCGAGATGTCGATGCTCAACGGGCGCGTATTCGAGAAGGCGGGCGTCCACATATCCACGGTCTTCGGGGAATTCTCGCCCGAATTCGCCAAACAGATCCAAGGCACCCAGGCAGGTGCCCAGTTCTGGAGTTCGGGCATTTCCCTCATCGCCCACCCCTGGAACCCTCATGTACCGGCCGTGCACATGAACACCCGCATGATCGTGACCGGCGAGCAATGGTTCGGAGGCGGCGCCGATCTCACGCCCGTCCTCGATCGCCGACGCACGCAGGACGATCCGGATACGCTCGACTTCCACGCCGCGATGAAAACCGCCTGCGACGCCCACACCGGCGTCGACTACGACCGCTACCGGAAGTGGTGCGACGAGTACTTCTATCTTCCCCATCGCGACGAGCCGCGCGGTGTCGGCGGCATTTTCTACGATCACCATAATTCCGGAGATTGGGACGCCGATTTTGCCTTCACACAGGATGTCGGCAAGGCCTTCCTCGATATTTATCCCAAGCTCGTGCGCCGCAATTTCGAGACGGTCTGGACCGAGGACGACCGCCACGAGCAGCTGGTGCGGCGCGGCCGCTATGTCGAGTTCAACCTGCTCTACGACCGCGGCACCACTTTCGGCCTCAAGACAGGTGGCAACGTCAATTCCATTCTCTCCTCGCTGCCGCCGCAGGTGCGCTGGCCTTAAATGACCCTGACCGACGTCGACATCGCCGGCTATCGCTCCATCCGCGCCATCCGGTTCCCGGTGCGGCGATTGTCGGTGCTGATCGGCGGCAATGGCGTCGGCAAGACCAATCTCTATCGCGCGCTCGAACTGGTCCACGCTGCGGCGCTGGGCACGCTTGCCGAGGAGATCGGGCGCGAAGGCGGCATGCCCTCGATCTTCTGGGCGGGCGAGCGCAAGCGCGACGATTCCCAGCGAATCGCACTCGAGGTCGGTCTCGACGGCCTGCTGCGCGACGATGCGGACGATGCCGACGAGGGCTTCGCCCCGACATACCGCATCGAAATCGGCTTTCCGAACCGGATCAGCGATGCCGCCTTCGATCTCGAGGCGCAGATCAAGGCTGAAACCCTCGCGATTCGCGAACGTGGGCGCTCTGTTGCCTTGCTGGAACGCAAAGGGCCCACCGCATGGGCCCGCGATGCCCAGGGGCGCCGCGTCATTGCCGCCGAAGGACTGCTTGCCAGCGAAACGGCCTTGTCGAGCCTGCGCGGCGGTCAGGGCTTTCCCGAGATCGAGGCGGTGCGCCATGCGCTGGCCAACTGGCGCTTCTATCACGGCTTCCGCTCCGATGCGGATTCGCCGCTACGACGCCCTGCCCTGCCCGTCACCGCGCCAATGCTCAATGCCGATGGCAGCAATCTCGCTGCCGTATTCGCCACGCTGCGCCACATCCGCCAGGACAGCGCCGATCTCGATGGGGCAATCGCGGCGGCTTTCCCCGGCGCCAGTCTTAATGTGCCCATGCCCGCCGAGAGCGCCACCTTCTCGATGACCTTTCCGGATCTGCCCCGTCGCGCCTTTGCCGCGCGCGAACTCTCCGATGGCACTCTGCAGTTCCTGGCGCTGCTCGGCGCGCTGCTCTCCTACCGTTTGCCGCCGTTCATCGCGCTTAACGAGCCCGAAACCAGCCTCCATCCAGGTCTGTTGCCGGTCCTCGCCAGCACCATCGTGCGGGCGGCCGAACGCACACAGATATGGGTGGTCACGCACTCGCGCGAACTGGCAGACGCCATCGCCGCCGAGGCCGGTGCCGTTGCGCATGAAGTCGAGCGCCGAGATGGCGCGACATGGCTGAAGGGCCTCTCGCCACTCGGCGTGTTCTCCGATGAGGACTGACCCGCCGGCGACGATACCTGCTACTGCATCCGCTGCTGTTCGCCGGCCGCGTGACGCCGTCCTGCAAGTCGCGCCTGCCGGCCAGTGCGGAAGCTGACGACGAGCCAGCGCACGACGACATAAAATGCAACATAAACGATGATCGCCAGCGGAAGCGCACCGATCATCATCGTCCTGAACGCCGGCCAGACGGTTTCGAACCCGGCTGAGAACAGGCCCTGGCTGATCGTATCGCTGGCCGCATCGGCATTGACGGCCTGATCACCGGCCGCCACCCCTCCCGTCAGCCAGGTTCCGATCTGGAACGAGGCGGCAAAAAACAACGGAAACGTCAGTGGATTGCCCCAAGCCGTGCCGATCGCCGCCGCGATCATGTTTCCACGCGTGACGAATGCCAGCACGAAACCCAGCAGGAAGTGCAAGCCGATCAGCGGGAACATCGATACCGCAGCGCCCGAGGCAACGCCCGCACCAATGGCGTGCGGGCTTGCGCTCAGCCGCAACACCTTCTTGCGCAGATATGTGCCGTAACGCCTCAGCCCCATTCGGGGCCATAGCGCGTTGCGCACCCTGTCGAGCCACTTGCCTGGCATCAGCCGATGTTCTCCCCGCCGCTTTGCACCGCCAGTGGGCGGTTTAAAGCACTGGCACGTTGTCGCGGTCTTGGCTAACGCCTGGTCATGACAGCACGATTGCAGGGCGAAACCACCCAAAACGACTATCAGCGCGCGCCTCGTCTGGGAATATAATTAGACGTGAGCAGCTTGCCAGTGTCTGGCCACCTGGAACCTGCCTCCCGCTTGCCACGTTGATTTGGTCAAATAAACCTCTCCAGTAAGGAGGCTGTAATGAAACGCTTTGACTCAGGCACCCTGATCCCCGGCTCGACCTGGAAGGCCGAAGCCGAAAGCGAGGCCGAGGTCGTGCGCCGCGCCGTCGAGAACCTCAAAACCATGAATGGCGAGGAGGTCGTTCGCCCCGAAATGGTCGAGCGGATCAAGGAACGTATCGTCGACGTGGACGACAACGACACCAGGCACTAGTTGTCAATGCGAGCTTGGCCGAGCAGGTCCTGCCGGCCGATCTGGAATTCGCTGTCGATCCAGAGCCTTTCGAGCCGCGCCAGTTCGCGCCCGAGCTCCCGGCCCGGGCGCATGCCCATTTCGACGAGATCGGTCCCCGAAATCGGGAATGCACGCAGATTTACCGCAAAGAGCTTTTCACGCACCGCCGCTTTGCCGGCCTCGCCCCAACCAGCGCGCACAGCCGCGACATCGAGTGCTTCATTGACGACGGTCAGATAGCGGTACACAGCCTCGTGGAGCTTGAGGTTTTGCACCAGGTCCGCCGCTGATCGCAGTTGCAGCGCCGTCGAAACTTCGTTGTTCGAAAGACGCCAGCGTGCCTGCAGATCATCGGCATCGACCGATTCGAGCAACAACGCCATGCGCGCCGCCAGCGTCGGGCTGGCAACCTGCCGCTCATAGCTGCGCAGGCTCGATATGACCTCCGGCGGAAAGTCCAGAAGCCCGATCTCGACCATCTTGCGCAGGACCGCTGCGACACGCGGCAGGGCGAGCATGCGCCGCATCTCGGTACCAACGCGCTCCGCCGAAAGATGATCGAGCCGTCCAACCGCCTGCACACAGGCTTCGAGGCCGTCGGGATCGAACACTTCCCGGCCATGACTGGCGGTGAAGCGGAAGAAACGATAGACGCGTAGCCCATCCTCGGCGATCCGCCGGTCTGCATCGCCGATGAAGCGCACGCGCGAGTTGATGCAGTCGATCAGCCCACCGAGCGGATCGAACAGGCTCCCGTCCATCCCGGCATAGAGGGCGTTGAGCGTGAAATCGCGGCGTGCGGCGTCGGCCGTCCAGTCGGTTCCGAACCGAACGACGGCATGGCGTCCATTCGTCTCGACATCCTCGCGCAGCGTCGTGACTTCCGCCGCCAGCGATCCCGATCGCAGGGTGACCGTTCCGTGGTCGATACCCGTTGGGTAGGAGTTGATCCCGGCTCTGCGAGCCCGCCTGATGACCTCGTCCGGCACCAGTTCGGTCGCGATATCGATGTCGGCGCGAGCCCGCGGCATATCGAGGATGGTATCGCGAACGATTCCCCCTACGACCCGCGCCCGACCGTCCGCACTGTCGAGCAGTGCGAGGATCTTTTGCAGGTCGGCACCCTTGAGCCATTCGGCTTCGCGCAAACGCGTTTCGGCAGTCGCCGGACCGATCACGGCCTGCCCTCGTCACCGAGCACCAGATCACGGAACCGGCGCGTGAGATTCGCGGTAATGCCCCAGATGACATGGCCCTCATGGTCGATCTGCCAGGTGCTGTGCTCTTCTCCGTTCCGCATGACCTTGAAGGTGCCGTAGCTTTCATGCCGCAACAAGCGGGCAAGCGGCACTTCGAAGACGGCCTCCACCTCGCGCGGATTGGGCACGAATGGCCCGCTCGGCCTGACCAGCGCCACGACCGGCGTGATCAGGTAATTGGTGCCGGTATAATAGGTCGGCATGAAGCCGAGGACCTCGGCATGGTTGCGATCGAGCCCGACCTCCTCCATCGCCTCGCGAAGCGCCGCATCGGCTGCATCGATGTCGGTCGGATCGATCTTGCCGCCCGGAAATGCCACCTGCCCTGAATGAGCACGCAATTCGGAAGACCGCTCCGTATAGAGCACAGTATGCCCTTCAGGGCGCTCGATTATGGCGATGAGCACTGCCGCAGGAACCGGAGGCCGCTCGAACGGCACTCCCGGGCCCCAATCGGGAATCAGCGATTCCCGATTTGCCAGGGCCGGGGGACTGTCGAGCAAACGGCTGGCGATCTCGTCAATGCTGATGTCTTCGACAGGCAAGCACGAGGCTCCGGGCGCAGAGAATACGCACTCAAGTCTAAGCGACGAATCTTCCCGCCGCATCCCCCAAACGCATCTGCGTGCAATAAGGATCGTCTAGCGACGGAATTCCCGGATCGGACCGGCGAGCGTCTCGGCCAGATCGGGTGTATCGGCGAAGGCGAGAACCCGGGTCGCATCGACAGGTCCGGGGAAAACGACAGCCCCTGGTATCGTCGGCTCCCAGCCAAGCGGGCAATAATAGTCCCGGTCACCAACTAGCAGCACGAACCGGCCCTCGCCGCGCGCCATGGCAAGGCGCGTCACCTCACGCGCAAGGAGCTTGCCCGCCCCCCGCTTGCGGAAATCGGGGTGGGTCGCCAAGGGTCCGAGCAGGTAGCCATTGATGCCGCCAACACTGATCGGCGTCATCCACACCGACCCGCACGGCGTTCCATCGACTTCCGCGATAAGGCTGAGCGTCGGATCGATGGGGAACTGCTCGCGCACGCGAAAGGCAGTCCGCGCGAACCGGCCGGGGCCAAAGGCAATGGCGTGCAGGTCTTCAACGAACGCGTCATCGGCGTGCGTTGCCAGCCGGACATAGGGGATACCCGGCAGATGCGTCACGACATGCGTGATCGTCGGAGCGGAAGGAGCGAACATGGGCGTGGGTCCGGGAGATTAGAGCAGAGACAAACGCGGCCGCGCGTCGGCAGCCGAAGGGGATCGCCTAGGATCGTCGCGTTGCTCGAATAACCTTAATCATCCTGGGCGCCTCCACGCCTGAAAATCGCATTACCACCATCGCGGACCTCGCGCAAACGAAAGATGATACGCACTGTCAAGCAGAACGGGCCTTTTGCTCATGCGGTTGCAGGCACTATCTCAACGTTCGAATACGTCGACAAAAGGACTGAAAGGAAACGCTCGTGGGACGACTGATAGACGGCAAATGGTCCACCCAATGGTACGACACCCGCAATACGGGCGGGAAGTTCGTGCGCAGCCAGGCGGGCTTTCGCAACTGGATCACCCCCGATGGCAGCCCCGGCCCTTCAGGCGAGGGTGGTTTCAAGGCAGAGCCGGGTCGCTATCACCTCTATGTCTCACTCGCTTGTCCCTGGGCGCACCGCACCCTGATCTTTCGCAAGCTCAAGAATCTCGAAAGCCTGATCTCGGTCTCCGTCGTCTCCCCCAAGATGCCGGACGAAACCGGTTGGAATTTCGACAAGGCTGAAGGCTCGACCGGCGACGGCCTCTTCGGCAAGGACTATCTCTGGCAGATCTATACCCAGGCCGTGCCCGACTATACCGGCCGCGTCACCGTGCCGGTGCTTTGGGACAAGCAGCAGGGAACCATCGTTTCCAACGAGAGCGCCGAAATCATCCGCATGTTCAACTCGGCCTTCGACGAGCTGACCGGCAATACCGATGATTACTATCCCGCCGACCTGCGCGAGAGGATCGATGCGATCAACGCCCGCGTCTACGACGAGATCAACAACGGCGTTTACAAAGCCGGATTCGCGACCACTCAGGACGCCTATGATGAAGCCGTGCGCGCCCTCTTTGATGCCCTAGACTGGGTTGAGGACATTCTAGGCGAAACCGCCTATCTCACCGGCGATACCATCACGGAAGCCGACTGGCGCCTCTTCACCACCCTGGTGCGGTTCGACGCCGTCTATCACGGCCACTTCAAGTGCAACCGGCGGCGCATCGCCGACTACCCCAACCTCTCGCACTACCTAAAGGCGCTCTACGAAGTGCCCGGCGTCAAGGAAACCGTGAACCTTGATCACATCACCACCCACTACTACTGGAGCCACATCACCATCAATCCGCACCGTATCATCCCGATCGGCCCGGAACTGGAATTTATCAAATAGCTCAGTAGCCCCAGATCGCGCGCCTCTCGACCCCGTCGAAATATTCGTCCACCCGCGCCGAGGTCGAGGGCGTGATCTTTTCGGGCAGCGCCGATCTGTGGAACCATCCGGTCTCGGCAATCTCGCGATTGGGCACGAAATCGAATACCTTTTCGAAACTGCGCCCGACAAAGAATGCGATATGGTCCCGGTTGGTGAGCGGGTTGTTGTTGTGGTAGAGGCCGAAGAGTTCCAATTGCCCGACGGGGCGACAGCCGGTCTCCTCGATGACTTCGCGAATGGCGCTTTCCTCGGCAGTTTCCCCCGGCTCGACGCCCCCGCCTGGAAACTGCCAGCCCGGTACATAGGTATGGCGGATGAGGAGCACTTTCTCGCCATCCACCAGCATTACACGCGAGCCGAGCGTCATGCGACGGCGCAACCCAACTGAGTTGAGATAGAGCCACACGCTCATGCGCTGCCAGCGATTCATCTGCATAGTCGAGACCTCTTCGTGCCCAATGGGTAGCAGAGACTTGATAGCGACAAAATCGGCTGCGGCCGCTTTTGGCCATTTTCTTGACGTCCGCCGCGTGGCATTAGGCGCGCAATGACCACTCTCGCGCACATCTCCGACATTCACCTGTCGCCCTTGCCCCCTGTTTCGGTCAGAGACCTGTTCAGCAAGCGGCTCACGGGTTACCTCAACTGGAAGATGATGCGCAAAGACACGCTGAGCGGCGAAGGCCTCATCAACCTAGTCGATCACCTCAAGCAGCAGAACGCCGATTTCATAGCCGTTACCGGCGATCTTACCAATCTCGCCCTCAAGGCCGAGATCAGCCGTGCCGGTGAGTGGCTGCGCGCGCTCGGACCCGCTGACAAGATCTGCGTCTCGCCCGGCAATCACGACGCCTATGTGCACGGAGCCCTCGAAGGCGCCTGCAACGACTGGGGCGACTACATCACCGGCGAGACGCTCAAGCAGGAAGAGCGCTTCCCCTTCGTGCGGCGCGTGGGAGACCTCGCGATCATCTCGTGTTCGAGCGCGGTGCCGACCGGCCCGTTCCTTGCGGTCGGCGCGTTCGGCTCCGCCCAGGCCAGGCGGCTTTCCGAAATCCTCAAGATCACCGGCGAGGCCGGCTATTTCCGCGTCGTCCTCATCCACCACCCGCCCAATGTGGAATTGCAGCATCCCTCCTTCGGCCTTCGCGGCCATAAGCAGTTCCGCGATGTCATCAAGACCTTTGGTGCAGAACTGATCCTGCATGGGCACACCCACCGCTCATCCATCCACTCCGTGCATGGCCCCGAGCAGGAAGTACCGGTCATCGGAGTCGCCTCGGCCAGCGCCGCCCAGGGCGGACGCCTTGACGATCCGGCGCGCTACAACCTTTTCAAGATCGAAAAGAACGGTGCCGGCTGGACCTGCACCATGCGCGAATATGGTTTCCAGCGGCTTGGCACCGGCATCGTCATGCGGCTGCAGATGCGCATCTACTGAACGCAGCCTCTCCCGATTTTTCGCGAACACGGTTATATAGGCCCAATGCGGTCCGTGGATTCCTGGCATTGAACGAAACATTCCTCATCGAGCGGCCTGTTTTCGACCCGGCCAGCGGCATCGCGCGGTTCGGCTACCGGATCGAGGGTAAGCATTTCACCGAAGTGCTCGAACTTCCCGCAGGCGAGCCCGAACGCGCGCAGACATCCGCCTTCGGCAAACTGCTCGACCTCACCGCCATCGTGCTGGGGGTCTCCTATTACAAGCTCAAAGCCCCCTTCGTCATCGCCGCGCCGGAGATCGCGCTGACCGCATCCGAACGGGATTTCGTCATCGACGTCTATGAGAACGGCCTTGGCGAGTTTTACGCCCGAAACCAGCTCAGCCGCTTCGGCAAGCTCGCGCTCGAAGCTCCCATCGACACCCGGTCGATTCCCGCCCCCGACCTCGCTGACCGCGCCCTGCTTCCGATCGGCGGCGGCAAGGACTCATTGGTCAGCGTCGAACTTCTCGAAGCCACCGGGGTTGCCTTTACCCCCTTTGCCGTCAATCCCAAGGGCCCGATCCTTTCCTGCGTCGAGAAGATCGCAACCTCACCCGTTTACGTGACCCGCACCCTCGACCCGGAGATGATCCGCCTCTCCACCGAGCCGGGCTACTACAACGGCCACGTGCCATCGACCGCGATCAACTCCATGGTCGCCGCACTCTGCGCCGCGCTGTTCAGCTACAACCGCATCGTCCTCTCAAATGAGCGCTCGGCCAGTGAAGGCAATGTCGAGTTCGACGGTCGCGAGACCAACCACCAATATTCCAAATCCCTCGGTTTCGAACGCCTGATCGCCGGCGTCCTTGCCGGCGCAACCGGCGGCGCGCTGCAGTATTTCTCGTTGCTGCGGCCCTATTCCGAGGCGCGCATCGCCTCGTTCTTCTCGCGTCAGGACAAGTTCGACCACGTCTTCTCGAGCTGCAACCGCAATTTCCGCCTAACCGGAAACGACGGCCCGCTCTGGTGCGGTCAGTGCCCGAAATGCCATTTCGTGTTCCTGATCTTCGCCCCGTTCATGGAAAAACAGCGCCTGATCTCGATCTTCGGCCAGAACCTCATGGACAATCTCGAGCATGAGGCCTCCTTCCGGGAACTCTCGGGCCTTGCCGGTCAAAAGCCATGGGAATGCGTTGGCGAGATTCTCGAAGCTGCAGCCTGCCTTTATTCCCTCACGCGCCACGCCGACTGGCACGAGGATGCGGTCGTACAGGCGGTGAAGGCCGACCTTTTCGCCCAATATGGCGAACCGGCCCTGCAGGCAGCGCTTGCCGAATGCCTCACCGACAGCCACGATCATCACATCCCCCCTGAACTCGCCGCCAGGGTCGCTGCCTATGCGGTTTGACGAGCCGGTGCTGCTCTATGGCGCCGGACGCGAAGCGCGTTCGACCCGCGCCTTCCTCAAAGCGCATCAGCCCGGCCTCAAGCTCTATGTGATGGTCGATAGCGGTGTTGCCGACCTCGACGAGTGCGAGCCGATCACGCCCGATGCGCTCCCAAAAGCCATTGCGGATCGCAAATTCGGGCTGATCGTCAAGAGCCCGGGCGTCTCGCTCTATAAGCCGGTTTTCGAGCGCGCCCGCGCCGCCGGCATCCCGATAACCTCGAACCTCAATCTCTGGGGCAGGACCTACCGTGCCGGCCGCTCGGTCATCGCAATCACCGGCACCAAGGGCAAGTCGACGACAGCGACCCTCACCCATCTCATGCTGGAAAAATCCGGTATAGATGCCGGCCTTGCCGGCAATGTCGGCCTGGCACCGCTCGAAATCGCCGACCGGCACCAAACGGTCGTATTCGAGCTATCGAGCTATCAGACCGCCGATATGGACTTCCTGCCCGACATCGCCGCAATCACCAATCTCTACCCCGAGCATGTCGACTGGCACGGCAGCCTCGAGCGCTACTACAGCGACAAGCTGCACCTTATCGATCGCGATGGGGATTTGCGTATCGGGCTCGGTGCGCGGGCCGCCGAAAATGCACGCGTGCTTGCCGCCGTCAGGGACCAGCGCCGGCTCCTGCCACCACTGTCCGCCGATCAGGAGGCTGCATTGACGCGCGCGGCCGCCCGGTCGCGTCTCAAAGGCGCCCACAATCTCGACAATGCGCGCCTTGCAGCACAACTAGCGCTTGCATCCGGTGGCACGATTGACGGCGTGGTCGCGGGCATTGACGCCTTCACCCCCCTGCCGCATCGGCTCGAAGAGCACGTGATCGGCGGTAAGGTCTTCGTCAATGACTCGATCTCCACGACGCCAGAGGCAACCAAGGCGGCGCTTGCCGCCTATGCCGGCCATCGCATCGCGCTTATCGCTGGCGGACATGAGCGCCAACAGGATTATGGCGATCTCGCCGGGCGCCTCTTAGCCTCTGGAGTAACGACACTCGCCTGCCTGCCAGTCACCGGGGGTCGGCTCGCATCGGCAGCGCGCGTGGCCGCACCGGACATTGACGTCATTGAGGCCCCGACCCTTGCCGAAGCGATGAGCGCCCTGCACGAGCGTGCTGAGAGCTTCGATACCGTCATCCTCTCGCCAGGCGCCCCGTCCTATAACCAGTTCGCAAATTTCGAAGAACGGGGCCGCAAGTTCGTCGCACTCGCCCGGGACGTGTTCGGAACGCCTGAAGGATAGGTCTCAGTCTTCCTTTTTGTCCGGCAGGTCCTTGCGATCTGTGCTGGCGAGCTCGTCCAGTTCCTTCTCGGTCATCGATTTGTACATATCCTTGGACGCGCCTTTGAGCTCGCTGACCTTGGTGTCACCGCGCTTGGCAGAGAGCGCCGCGCCAGCGGCCTTCTGCTGAGCTTTCGATTTTGCAGGCATGACAGCCTCCGCTTGCTGAATCTCTTCTGAGAACGAAACGGTTCTGCTTCGGTTCCGCGCGCGTCAGTCGCGCGCTCCGCGCGCCCTGACGATTTTATGGGCGAAGCTGCGCAAGAGAGCCAGAACGATCACGGCCAGCACCGTGGTGAACAGGCTCACCACATAGTGCCCCAATGCACAGGCAATGCCGACGGCCCCCGCAAGCCACATGCCTGCCCCCGTCGTCAGTCCCTGGACACCAGCGCCACTGCGAAAGATCGCCCCGGCACCGAGGAACGCAATGCCGGCGGTAACCGCTTCGACGGCACGGATCGGATCGGCATTGCTGCTCCCGCCCTCGATGGTGTGGAAGATCTCGAAGGCGAGAATGGTAAAGAGTGCGGCGGCGACGGCGATAAGGATATGCGTGCGCAGGCCTGCTTCCGCAGTGGTCGCTTCGCGTTCAAAACCGATCATCGCGCCGAAAAGCGCAGCGATGACCAGACGTATCAGAATGACGTGCGCGGGAAGGTAGGTATAGACCAGTCCGAAATCGTTGCCCGCTTCCATGTGACAAACCCGTGACAATGACGCTGGTTGCCACAACCTGGCAGCGAGCTGAGAAGTTCCGCTATCGTCCACCCCCAAGTCAGGGTGGCTCAGGTCGGGCTGGGTTGCATCATTGTGTAGATGATGAACACCAGGGCGAACAATACGACTGCGCCAAGCAAGGAGAACAACAACACCCGCAGGTTCATGGTGCTTTTGCCGGCCTGGCGTGTCTCTGTGGTGTTCTTGTGGGGATCGTAGTTTGCCATAATATTTCTCTCGCTCGGGCCTCTGCGTCTCAACGTGCCGCCGTGGTCGCGGTTCCGTAGCAGGGCTTGACCAAATCGTTGGGGAGGCCGAGGCTCATCGCCAACGACGAACGAGCAGGGGCGGGATGTTCGGGGGCGCATCGCGGCTTCCGGATGCACCAGAAAAACAATGACATCGCAAGCTATGCTGACCCGCATGATTCAGGCTGGGCAGGGCATCGTTCCCGCAGACCTGGTGATCAAGAACGTCCAACTGCTCGACGTGATCACTGGCACCATCACGACCACCGATATCGCCATCGTTGCCGATCGGATCGTTGGCACGCACGCGTCCTATAGCGGCGAAACCGAGATCGATGCCGACGGGCGCTATGCCGTTCCCGGCTTCATCGACACGCATCTTCATATCGAATCCTCCCTCGTCACCCCCTTCGAGTTCGACCGCTGCGTTCTGCCCCATGGCGTGACCACGGTCATCTGCGATCCCCACGAGATCGCCAATGTGCTGGGCACGCAGGGCATTCGCTATTTCCTCGACTGCGCCGAACGCACGGTCATGGATATCCGCATCAATATTTCCTCTTGCGTTCCGGCAACCGCATTCGAAACGTCGGGCGCGCGGCTCGAGATAGACGACCTGCTACCCTTGCGCGATCACCCGAAGGTGGTCGGGTTGGCCGAAGTGATGAACTTTCCCGGTGTCCTCACCAATGACCCGGGGATCATGGCCAAGCTCATCGCTTTCCAGGGCGGCCATATCGATGGCCACGCGCCATTGCTGCTCGGACAAGCCTTGAATGGCTATCTGGCCGCCCGCATCCGCACCGACCACGAAGCAACCAGCGCCGCCGAAGCGCGCGAAAAACTCGCCAAAGGCATGGCGATCCTCATTCGTGAAGGTTCGGTATCCAAGGATCTCGAAGCGCTCGCCAGCGTGCTGGACGAGAACACGTCGAGCTTTGTTGCCCTTTGCACCGACGACCGCAACCCGCTCGACATTGCCGAGGAAGGGCATCTTGACTCGTCCATCCGGCGGTTGATCGCCATGGGCCGGCCGCTCCATCACGTGTACCGAGCCGCAAGTCACTCAGCGGCCAATATTTTCGGCCTCAAGGACCGTGGTCTGATCGGCCCCGGCTGGCGCGCCGATATCGTGCTGCTCGACAGCCTCGAGGACTGCCGCGTCAGCGACGTCATTTCCGCCGGCCGGCTGGTCACGCCCGACCTCTTCGACGAACGCCAGCCGGTCGAGCCGGTCGGGCTCGCTTCGATGAAAGCCAGACCGGTGATCCCCCAGGCCTTCCACATGCGCGCCAGGAACGGGCGCAATGAAACGCCAGTCATAGGCGTCAAGCCCGGTCTGATCCTCACCTTTCGGGAAAGCGCCGTACTTGCCCACGGCGAAACCGGGCTTTTGCCGGACCTCGATGCCGACGTCATCAAAGTCGCCGTCATCGAGCGCCATGGCAAGAACGGCAATATCGGCCATGGCTTCGTTACCGGCTTCGGCCTCAAGCGCGGCGCCATCGCGTCTTCGGTCGGACATGACAGCCACAACATTACCGTGGTCGGCGCCGATGATGCGGATATGGCCCTTGCCGTCAATCGCCTCATTGAACTGGGCGGCGGCTTTGCCGTCGTCGATAGCGGCACCGTCACCGCCGAACTGCCGCTCCCCATCGCCGGCCTGATGAGCCACGAGCCTTTCGAGACCGTCGCGCGCGATCTCCACCGGTTGCGCGATGCGGCCAAGGCATTGGGCTGCGTTCTGCCCGAACCGTTCCTGCAGGTCGCGTTCCTCGCCCTTCCCGTCATACCGCATCTCAAGATGACCGATCGCGGCCTCTTCGATGTGGATGAATTCCGCTTCGCGGACTGAGCCGATCCCATGAGCATCGGCTCATTTCTTCTCGCCCGATACTATCGCCTCCCCAGGAGACTTAACCGGGTCAAGGCCAAGCGCTCGATCGTGCTCACCATGGACGACGGCGTGACCTTGATGACAGATCACTACGCGCCGGCCACGCCCGGGCCGCACCCCACCATCCTCATGCGCCTGCCCTATGGCCGCCAGGGCTTCGCGACCGTTGCCCAGGCCTATGCCGAACGGGGTTTCCATGTCGTGCTGCAGGCTTGCCGGGGTACCGAGAAGTCGGGCGGCGAGTTCGACCCCCTGGTCAACGAACGCGCCGATGGATTGGCAACACTGCGCTGGATCGAAAGCCAATCCTGGTTTGATGGGCGGTTGGGCGTTTCCGGCCCGAGCTATCTCGGCTACGCGCAATGGGCCATCTGCGACGCGCTGCCGGTCCATTCGGCCCTTGCCACCAAGGTTACGAGCTCCGAATTTCAATCCGTGGTGTTCCCCGCCGGTGCCTTCCACCTGGGCCTGTGGCTCAGCTGGATGCAGGTGATCGAGGGCCTGCGCGGCAATCCGCTGCGCATGAGCCGCATGATGTTCTCCGGCCGGGTGGAGAAGCTCACCGAGAAGGCCGCGATGACCCTGCCGCTCATTGAGGCCGACAAGGTCGTCGTCGGCCACCAGGTGCATTTCTGGCGAGACTGGTTCGAGAACGCCATCGGCAACGACGCGTTCTGGGAAAAGATGGACCACCGCCATCGCCTCTCGGCAAAGACCCCGCCCAACCACTTCATTTCCGGCTGGTACGACTTCATGGTCGATCAGCTCCTGCGCGACTACCAGACGCTGGTTGGCTTGGGCCATCGGCCTTATCTCACCATCGGCACCTGGACGCACATTGCCAACGAGTTGCAGGCTGAAAGCATGCGCCAGACGCTGGTCTGGATGCGGGCCAAGCTGCTTGGCGATGCGACGGGTCTTCGCGAAAAGCCGGTGCGGCTGCACATTGGCGGCATCGACCAATGGCGCGAATACGACACCTATCCGCCCGGCCCGCTGCGAATAGAGGAGTGGCACCTTCAACCCGGCTTCGGCCTCTCCCGCAGCAGTGCCCCGAACTCGCCTCCCGACCACTATCGCTACGATCCGGCCGACCCGACACCCAATCTCGGCGGCGCCATCTTCGCCTTCACCGGCGCGGGTCCGGTCGATAACGCCGCCCGCGAAGCCCGCGCAGACGTTCTCAGCTACACCAGCGAACCGCTGTCTTCGCCATTGACCATCATCGGCCAGACTCAGGTGAGGCTATTCGCCCGCGCCGCCCTGCCCCACGCCGATTTTTTCGTGCGGCTCTGCGATGTTTCACCCGCTGGCATATCGATCAACATCACCGATGGCCTGATCCGCGTAACCCCGCAGATGCCTGCCGAACCGGACGGCAGTTGGCGCCTCGACTTCACGCTGCACGCCACGGCTTATTGCTTTCGGGCCAATCACCGCCTGCGCCTGCAGGTCTCCTCGGGCGCGCATCCGCGTTATGCGCGCAACCTCGGAACCGACGAACCGGTGGGCACCGCCACACGCATGCGCGCCAATGATATCGAGATATTCCACGCGCCCAACCATGAGAGCCGTATCGCCCTGGCCTGCTGCGAAATTTAGGAGCCTCGCCTAAGCCTGCCCCGTTTCGCGCTTCTTGACTGCCCGACGCCGGGCATGAAGGATCGGCTCGGTATAGCCCGAAGGCTGGTCGACGCCGTGCAGTGCCAGGTCGAGTGCCGCCTGGAATGCCACCGACTGATAATTCTCCGCCATGGAGCGATAGAGCGGGTCACCGGCATTCTGCTCATCGACGACGATCGCCATGCGCTCGAAAACCGATGTCACCTCGTCCTTCGACACCAGCCCGTGCCGCAGCCAGTTGGCAATTGCCTGCGAAGAGATGCGGCAGGTGGCGCGATCTTCCATCAGCCCGACATTGTTGATGTCGGGCACTTTCGAGCAGCCGACCCCCTGCTGCACCCAGCGCACCACATAGCCCAGTATGCCCTGCGCATTGTTCTCGAGCTCGCGGGTGATCTCCTCGCGGTTGAGTTCGAAGGGCGCCAGCACCGGCATTGAGAAAAGCTCGGAAAGCGGCGGCAGGGTCTCGCCAAGCCGCGCCTTCTGCGCCTCGAACACGTCGACCTCATGATAGTGCAGGGCGTGCAGCGTCGCCGCGGTGGGCGAGGGCACCCAGGCCGTGTTGGCGCCCGCCCGCGGATGCGCGATCTTGGCCGCCAGCATCGCAGCCATATCGTCGGGCCGCGCCCACATGCCCTTGCCGATCTGTGCCCTGCCCGAAAAACCGGTCGCAAGCCCGATCAACACATTGCGGTCCTCATAGGCCTGCAGCCAGCGCTCGGCCTTGATGTCGTCCTTGCGCAGCACCGCCCCCGCTTCCATCGACGTATGGATCTCGTCGCCCGTGCGATCGAGAAAGCCGGTATTGATGAAGAACACGCGCTCGCGCGCCTCGTAGATGCACGCCTTGAGATTGGCCGAGGTGCGGCGCTCCTCGTCCATGATGCCGATCTTGATGGTGTTGGGCTTGAGCCCCAGCATATTCTCGACCGAAGCGAAGATGGCGCAGGCGAAGGCCACTTCCTCGGGGCCATGCATTTTCGGCTTGACCACATAGATGGCGCCGGTTCTGCTGTTGACCTTGTCGCTCATGGCGCAAAGCGCAGTTACCGCCGCATCCATCAGCCCCTCGCCGATCGGCTTGCCGCTGGCATCGAGCACCGCGTCTGTCTTCATCAGGTGCCCGACATTGCGCACCAGCAGCAGCGCACGCCCCTTCAGCCTCAGGGGATTACCCGAGGGGTCCGTGTATGTACGATCCGCATTGAGCCTGCGCGTTACCGTGCGACCGTTCTTCTTGAACGTGTCCTCGAGCGTACCGTTCATCAGGCCGAGCCAGTTACGATAGACGCCGACCTTGTCCTCCGCGTCCACGGCCGCGACCGAATCCTCGCAATCCTGGATCGTTGTCAGTGCACTCTCGACAATGACATCGGCGAGCCCCGAAGGCCGCGTCGAACCGATCGCATGGCCCCTGTCGATGACGAGAATGACATGTAGCCCGTTGTGGCGCAGCACGATCTCCGCGCGCTCGCCCTGCTGCCCGTAGCCGACAAAGGCCGCGCCATCCTTGAGCGTCGTCGGACCAGCTTTGGTGTCGATGACGAGATTGGCGATGCCCGCCTGTTCGGCGACCGCATAGGAGGTCACGTCCTTATGGCTGCCGCTCGCCAGCGGGAAGGCCTCGTCGAGAAACTCGGCTGCCCTTGCGATCACCGCCTCGCCACGCGCGACGTTGTACCCTGCCGCGGGCGCCAGCTCACCCTCGCGGCTGATGGCGTCAGTGCCATAGAGCGCATCGTAGAGGCTGCCCCAGCGCGCATTGGCGGCATTGAGTGCATAACGGGCATTTGACACCGGCACGACGAGCTGAGGCCCGCAAAGCGTCGATATCTCCGGATCGAGGCCGCTGGTTTCGATCTGGAAGTCGTCCGGCTCGCCTACGAGATAGCCGATCTCGCGCAGGAACGCCTCGTAACCGGCCGGATCGCTTGTCGCCGGCCCATGCTCATGGTGCCAGTCGTCGATCCTGCCCTGCAATTCGTCGCGACGGGCGAGCAGCTGGTCGTTCCTTTGCCCATGCTCGCCAACGAGCGCGGAAAAACCGGACCAGAACTGATCGGCAGAAACGCCCGTGCCGGGCAGCGCTTCTTCCTCGACAAAGGCCACGAGCAGCGGATGCACTTTGAGGCCGGATTTGTCGAGATATTCGCTCATAGGGAGGTCCTTGGAAGTACACGCAGGCACGGTTGGTTTAGGCCAACCCGGCAAACGTGCCAACCCTTCTTACGGTTGAGTGTCAGAGACTGGACTTGGCGGGAACACCGGCCACATAGACTTCGGCAATGCACCGATCGTCGCCCAGAGTCTGTAGCAGAAACAGCTCTTCGGCAAGGGTCGTAACCGTCTGCATGCGCAGCGCCATGGCCGGTGTGGCGCCCGCGTCGAGCACGACGAGATCGGCCGCCGCGCCCGGCACGATCGAGCCGATCGTGCCCTCCAGCGAGAGCGCCCGGGCATTGCCGAGCGTCATCATGTAGAACGAATTCAGGGGCGTCAGCCGCTGGCCGCGAAGCTGCAGCACCTTGTAGCCCTCGTCGAGCGTGCGCAGCATCGAATAGCTCGTGCCCCCGCCGATATCCGTCGCGACCGCGATGCGCACGCCGCAGGCCATCAGCCGTTCGCGATCGAACAGACCACTGCCCAGGAACAGGTTCGAGGTCGGACAGAACACCGCCACGGCGCCGGTCTCGGCCATCACCCTGGCCTCGCGGTGGCTGAGATGGATCGAGTGGCCCATCAGGCTTTTCGTGCCGAGCAGGCCATAATCCTCATAGATGCCGGTATAGTCCTTGGCATGGGGATAGAGCGACATCGCCTCGGTGATTTCGGCCGCGTTCTCCGACACATGTGTCTGCATGTAACAGTCGGGATTCTCGGCAACCAGCGTCTTGGCCGCGTCCATCTGCTCGGGGGTCGAGGTGATGGCGAAGCGCGGAGAGATGGCGTAGAGCCCCCTGCCCCTGCCATGCCATTTCTCGATCAGCGCCTTGCTGTCGTCATAGGATGACTGCGCAGTGTCGCGCAGTGCCTCCGGCGCATTACGGTCCATCATCACCTTGCCGCCGATCATCAGCATGTTGCGCTTTTCCGCTTCCGCGAAATAGGCGTCTGCCGATTGCCGGTGCACCGAGCAATAGGCTACCGCCGTCGTCGTCCCCTGCCGGATCAATTCGTCAAAGAAGGCGCTTGCAATGGCGCCGGCGTGGCCCTGCTCGGCGAACCGCTGTTCCTCGACGAAAGTGTAGGTGTTGAGCCATTCGAGCAGCGCCCCGGCATAAGAGGCGATCACCTGCATCTGCACGAAATGCAGATGCGTATCGATAAAACCGGGCATGATCAGGTGCGGGCGATGATCGATGATCTCGGCGTCTGCCGCCAGCACTGGCGAATAATCGGAGAGCGAGACGACCTTGCCGTCTTCGATGACGATGGCGCCATCCTCGAAATAGCGATAGCTGCCAGCGTCATCGAGCCCCTGCGGCTCCTCGATGAAGGTCAGCACCCGGCCCCGCAACATGGTCCGTCTCATAACACCGATCCTTGACGGTACCACTCGACCAGCAGCGCGCGTTCCTCATCGGTCATTTCGCTGACATTGCCCGGCGGCATGGCGTGGCTCCAGCCCGCCTGCACCACGATCTCATGAGCGCGGTTGGCAATGGCAGCGTCATTGTCGAGTATGACGTTCTTTGGCGCCTCATTTACCCCCGGCCAGACCGGTTCGGCCGTATGGCACATCGAGCAGCGTGCCTGGACCGTCATGCTCGCTTGGTTGAAGAGCTCCGCATCGAGATAGCTCTGGGCGCCACGCGACGCCACCTCAGCAGCCGATCCCGGCAGTTTCGGGCCGGTCGAGAGCCAGGCAATGACGAGCATCAGCACCACCGCGACACCCCAGGTCCAGTGCGGATTGCCCTGTCGCGCATGACGGGTGTTGAAATAGTGGCGGATGACGACGCCGACGAGGAAGATCAGCGAGGCGATGATCCAGTTCCACTGCGTGGCGAACGCCAGCGGATAGTGGCTCGAAAGCATGAAGAAAATCACCGGCAAGGTAAGATAGTTGTTGTGCAGCGAGCGCTGCTTGGCAACCTTGCCATATTTGGCATCCGGCACCCGCCCGGCCTTGAGATCGGCCACGACGATCTTCTGGTTGGGAATGATGATCATGGCGACATTCGAAGCCATGATCGTGGCGGTGAAAGCGCCCATATGCAGCATCGCCGCCCGGCCGGTGAAAACCTGCGTATAGCCCCACGCCATGGCGGTCAGGATGGCGAACAGCACCAGCATCAACCCGGTCTGACTCTCGCCGATCGGGGACTTGCACAAGCGGTTGTAGACGATCCAGCCGATAAGGATCGAGCCGAGCGAAATGGCGATCGCGCCCCATTGCGGCACGTCGAGCACGTTGCGGTCGATGAGGTAGAGATCGGCGCCGACATAATAGATGATGATCAGCAGCACGAACCCGGAGAGCCAGGTCGCATAGCTCTCCCATTTGAACCAGGTCAGGTGCTCAGGCAGGAAATCGGGCGCCACCAGATATTTCTGGATGTGGTAGAAACCGCCGCCATGCACCTGCCACTCTTCGCCATGCGCCAGCGGCGGCAGGCTCGGCGTTCTGCGTAGGCCAAGGTCCAGCGCAATGAAGTAGAACGACGACCCGATCCAGGCGATGGCCGTAACGACGTGCAGCCAGCGCGCCGCAAAGCTCAGCCATTCCCAGAAAATTGCGAAATCGCTCATGGGTTCAGTTCCTCTACCGGCATCGCACCCGACCCACGAGGGGAGAGGGAGCGCTATGCCTTCCCGCGACCGGAACTTCCCTTCTCCCCTTGTGGGAGAAGGTGGCGCGAAGCGCCGGATGAGGGGGTGATTCAGTCAAAACAAGAGGCGGGCCGTGGCCCGCCTCGCTACATGCGTGAGCAGCCAGCCTTAGGCCGTCACGCCCTGCACGTACCAGTCCATGGCCCACAGACCCGCGTCATCGACCGTCTCGCCGGCAGCGACGCGCTCGGTGCCCATATTGTCGACGATCGGGCCGGTAAACGGATGGATCGAGCCGTCGATGATGCCGTTCTCGACGGCTTCGGCGGCGGCAACGACGTCCTCGGGTACTTTTTCGTTGTAGGGCCCGATGACCACTTCGCCCTCGGCGAGCCCCGGCCAGCTATCCTCGGCGACCCAGGTGCCGTCCATGACCTCCTGCACGGTCTCGATATAGTGCGGCCCCCACACATCGATGATTGCGGTCAGATGCGTATTGGGAGCAAAGGCGCTCATGTCGGCGCCCTGGCCGAACCCGCCGATAATGCCGCGCTCCTCGGCGACCTGCAGGGCCGCCGGACCATCAGTGTGCTGAACGAGGATATCGCAGCCCTGGTCGATCAAGGCACGAGCGGCATCCGCTTCCTTGGCCGGATCGTTCCAGGTCGAAAGCCATACGACCTGCACCTGGATATCCGGATTGATCTTCTGGGCCGCCAGCGTGAAGGCATTGATGCCCATATTGACTTCCGGGATCGGGAACGAGCCGATATAGCCGATCTTGCCGGTCTGCGACATGTGGCCGGCAATGGTGCCCAGCACCGCGCGCCCTTCATGGAAGCGGGCATTGTAGGTGCCGACATTGTCGGCGCGCTGATAGCCCGTCGCATGCTCGAAAATGACGTCCGGGTATTCCTGCGCCACCTTGAGCACGTAGTCGCCGAAACCGAAGCTGGTGGCGAAGATCAGCTTGTTGCCCTGTTGGGCCAGTTCACGCAGCACGCGTTCGCTGTCCGGCCCCTCCGGCACGCTCTCGACGAAGGTGGTCTCGATCTGGTCGCCGAAATGCTCTTCAAGAGCCAGCATGCCGGTGTAGTGACCAAAGGTCCAACCGTTGTCGTCCTTGGGACCGACATTCATGAAGCCGATCTTGAGCGGCTCCGACTGCGCGAACGCGCGCCCGGCCAATACGGGCAGGACGAGTCCGGCGCCGCCGATCTTCATCAGTGTGCGACGATTGAGTTTTGTCATGATGTTCCCCTGACGGTTCTTAGTTTGAAGGAAGGAACGGTTTGCCGAGGCAAGCCGGTGCATTCGACTGGCGCCCGCGCAGCGAAATCAGCACCAGCACGAGGATGGTCGCCAGATAGGGCAGCGCCGCCCAGAATTCGGATGGAAGGATCGAGAAGCGCCCGCCCGCCGCCTTTGCATAGAGTTCCAGCGTCATCACCAGTCCAAAGAGATAGGCCCCGGCCAGCAGCCGGAACGGTCGCCAGGCGGCGAAAACAACCAGTGCCAGCGCGATCCAGCCGCGCCCCGCCGTCAGCCGCTCAGCCCATTGCGGCGTCAGCAGCAACGGAAAGCAGGCGCCGGCAATGCCCGCCATTGCCCCGCCAAAGGCGACGGCGGCGTAGCGAACGCCGATGACCGAATAGCCGATCGAATGGGCCGAAACATCGTTCTCCCCCACCGCACGCAGGATCAGCCCCGCCCGGGTCTTCTTGAGGAACCACCAGACCGCGACGACCATGACCAGCGAGAAATAGACAAGCGCGCTATAGCCGAAGATCACGCGCCAGGTCGGGTGCGTTGCCAGTTCGGCCGGGAACAGCGGGCCGAAAAGCGCGATCGGCCGGCCGGTATAGCCTTGCCCGAAAAGCGCCGAGAAGCCGGTGCCGAAAATGGTCAGCGCCAGCCCCGTCGCCACCTGGTTTGCCGAGAGGCTGAGCGTCAGGAACGCAAAGATCATCGAAACCAGCACGCCCGCGAGCGCAGCAGCGGCGATTGCCAGCCACGCATTGCCGGTCACGAACGCCACCGCAAAGCCGATGACCGCGCCTGTCAGCATCATGCCCTCGACGCCCAGATTAAGCACGCCGCTCTTTTCGGCGACGAGCTCTCCGAGCGCTGCAATGAGGATTGGGGTCGAGGCGCCAACCACCGTGATGATGATCGAGATCAGCAGATCGGTGCTCATGCGGCGCTCCCTGCCGTTTGCGGCACGACGCGCCTGAGGCGGTATCGTACGAGAATGTCGCTCGCCAGAAGGAAGAACAGCATCATTGCCTGGAAGATGCCGACTGCGGCATTGGGCAACCGGATCGTCGTTTGCGCCACATCGCCCCCGACGACTGCGACCGCCATGGCAAGCCCGGCAAAGATAACGCCCAGCGGATTGAGCCGGCCGAGAAAGGCAACGATGATGGCGGTGAATCCGTAATTGGTCGGAAACTGCGGCACCATGCGCCCGAACGGCCCCGCCGCCTCGAATATGCCCGCCAGCCCAGCCAGCCCGCCGCTGACCAGCAATGCCAACCAGATCGTCCTGTTTGCCGAGAACCCGCCATAGCGCGCCGCTTGCGGCGCCGCACCCACCACGCGGATTTGAAAGCCGAACAGCGATCGGCTCATCACCAGCCAGGCAATCAGCGCGATGAGAAAGGCAAGCGGCACGCCAAGATGCACGATGGTGCCTGGAATGACCCTTGGCAGGCTCTGGCTCGAGGTGAACATCACCGTCTGCGGAAAGCCGAAGCCCATAGGGTCCTTCCAGGGACCCAGCACCAGGTAATTGAGAACCTGGATCGCGACATAGGTCAGCATCAGGCTGGTCAGAATCTCGCTGACCCTGAGCCGGGTCTTGAGCAAAGCCGGGATCGAGGCCCAGGCCATGCCGCCGAGAATTCCCGCGAGCACCATCAGCGGCAGGATCCACGGCCCGCTGAAATCGCGCGTTGCCAGCGCAACGCCGGTCCCCGCCAGGCCCCCGATCACATACTGCCCCTCCGCACCGATATTCCACACATTCGCCTTGTAGCCGATCGCCAACCCCACCCCGATAAGGATCAGCGGCGCTGCTTTCACCCCAAGGTCCTGCCATTTCAGCGGGTTGAGTATGGGGGTAAGGAAAATCTCGCGCACCGCGCCGACGCCGTCATAGCCGATGAGTGAAAAGATCACCGCTCCCACAACGGCCGTGAGGACCACCGCCGCCACCGGCGACAGGTAGAGCATCAGCCGGCTCGGCTCGGGACGTTTCTCAAGCCGGTACTGCAACACCACCTCCCGGCTGGATATGCGTCTCCTCGCTCGTGCCATGGACACCGCCCATCAGCAGGCCGATCTCCTCGACACTAGCCTCACCGACATCGAGAGCGCGGCTAAGCCGCCCCTCATTCATCACCGCAATCGTATCGCAAAGCGTCAGCAGCTCATCCAGGTCCTGGCTGATCAGCACGATTGCCGACCCCTCCGCTGCCAGATCGACGATGGCCTGATGGATCGCCGCCGCCGCACCCGCATCGACACCCCATGTCGGCTGGCTGACGACAAGTACGCATGGACGCTGCAGGATCTCGCGCCCCATGATGAATTTCTGCAGGTTCCCGCCCGATAGCGAGCCCGCAATCGCCTGCGTCCCCGTCGCTTTCACGTCAAAGGTCGAAATGACCTTGCCTGTATAGGTCCGCGCCGCCCCCGCATCGATCAGCCCGCCCGAAGCCATCTTCAGCCGGTCCCGGGCTGTCAGCACGACATTATCGGCAAGCGTGAAATCGGCCACCGCCGCATGCCCGTGCCGCTCCTCGGGCACCGCGCACAGTCCCAGCTTTCTCCGGCCGTTCACATCTGTCAGCCCGACCGGCTTTCCGTCGAGGATGATCGCATTGGCATCGGTTCCCAGCACCTCGCCCGAGAGGGCATCGAGCAGGGCATTCTGCCCATTGCCCGCAACCCCGGCGATACCGAAGATTTCTCCACTGCGAACAGAGCAACTAACCGCATCCACCGCAACACCGAACTCGTCCTCGGCGCGGGTGGAAAGCCGCTCGACGACGAGCCGCGGCTCGCCGAAACTGCGGTTCTCGGCCTTGGCAATGTCCTTGAGCCCCGCGCCGATCATCTTCTCGGCCATCGAGCGCGAAGTCTCCTGCTTCGGATCGCAGGTAGCAACCACCCGCCCGGCGCGCAGGATCGTCGCCGTGTCGCAAAGCGCTTTGATCTCGTGCAGCTTGTGGGAAATATAAAGGATGGAGCAGCCTTCGCTCGCAAGCTGGCGCAGCGTCTCGAACAGGGCCTCGACCTCCTGCGGGGTCAGTACCGAGGTCGGCTCGTCCATGATGAGCAGCTTGGGATTGAGGAGCAACGCCCGCACGATCTCGATGCGCTGCCGCTCGCCGACTGAAAGCGTCGAGACGACGCGGTGCGGATCGAGTTTCAGATCATATGTTGCCATCACCTCGCGAATGCGGGCCTCGAGGTCGCGCGAGCCGGTACTGGTATCCATGCCCAGAGCGATGTTCTCGAACACCGTCAGCGCCTCGAACAGCGAGAAGTGCTGGAACACCATGCCGATGCCGAGCCGGCGCGCCTGCTTGGGGTTGGCAATGGTGACGGCCTGCCCGTTCCAGGCGATCTCGCCGGCATCGGGCTGCATGACGCCGTAGATCATCTTGACCAGGGTGGATTTGCCCGCGCCGTTCTCGCCCAGCAGCGCATGGATTTCGCCGGGACGCACGGCAAAGCTCACGCGGTCATTGGCCAATACGCCCGGGAATTGCTTTGTGATGCCGGAAAGCTCGAGCCTGTGCGGCAGGTTAGCGTCCATCGACCGCTCCCCAAGTGGCCGGCGCGCTTTGAACAGAAGCTTCCCGACGTTGTATATGCACCATTATTTCGGCCGTGGCGAGTGCGGCAATCACTTCCGGCCGCTTATCCCCAATCCCCTGCGACCCGATCGGCAATGTGAGGCGGGCAAGCCCCGCGCGATCGCCACCCTCGGAAAGATACCATTTGGCAAAACGCGCCCGCTTCGTCTGCGAACCCACCATACCGACATAGGGCGCATCGGAACGTGCCAGCGCCTCCTGGGCGATAAGGAAATCGAGCGCATGATCGTGGGTGAGGATGACGTAGGAACTGCCCTGCGGCGCGGATCGAACCACCGCTTCGGGCATGGCTGCGGCAATGGAATCGACTGCCTCGGGGAATCCTATGAGTTCGGCGCGCCGGGTATCGACAACATGAACGCGCACCGGCAGTAGCGCCAGGCAGGCCGCAAGAGCCCGCCCAACATGCCCGGCACCAAAGACATAGACGTGCGGCCAGCTGCGTTTTTCTGCCGCCAGGCGACCGGTCAACTCATCGGCGACATCTGGCGTGACGTGCCGCAGCGAAACCGCGACACGGCCACCGCAACACTGCCCGATTTCCGGCCCGAGCGGGACGTCGAGAACCTCGGCCGCACGTCCGCTCGCGATCAGCCGGCGCGCATGATCGATGACGAGATATTCAAGCGCCCCACCGCCAATGGTGCCGAACAATGCCTCGGCCCCGATCAGCATGAACGTGCCCTCATTGCGCGGGCTCGAGCCCCTCACCGAAGTGAGTTCGGCAACGATGGCGACCGGCTCGCGCGCCAGGAAAGCTGCGATATCGGGCGCCAGGCGGGTCATTGGTGGACCTTGGCCATGTTCGCGTGTGAGGAAGAATCCCCCCACCCTAACCCTCCCCACCAGGGGGAGGGAATCCGACCGGGGCTCTCGCACAGCGACAGGGCAGCCGCGGAACCGTCTCCCTCCCCCTTGTGGGGAGGGACTAAGGGTGGGGGTACATTTCGGCCGGCGCGACGCCTGAACAGCACCCCCCTCCCAACTTCCCCCGCAAGTGGGGAACTGCCGGGTCCATGTGTTTGGCGAAATCGTGCCACACCCCCAATGCGGCACCCTCCCCCTTGCGGGGAGGGTTGGGGAGGGGGTTCACGATGCCGGTGCAAAACCATCACCCCCGCCCCTCCCGCTTCATCCGCTCCACACCCATCAGCACCCGCTCCGGCGTGACCGGCGTATCGAGCCGCGGCGCAATCTTGTAATCGGCGACGCTGGCCACCGCCATCGACAGCGCCTCCACCACCGAGATCGCCAGCATCAGCGGCGGCTCGCCCACCGCCTTGGAGCGCCCGACAGTCGGCTCGTCATTCACCGACCATTCGGCGAGCTTGACGTTGAAAACCGGCGGCACGTCGGAGGCGACCGGGATCTTGTAGGTCGAAGGCGCGTGCGTGCGCAGTTGGCCCTTGTCGTCCCAGACCAGTTCTTCGGTAGTCAGCCACCCCATTCCCTGAACGAACCCGCCTTCAATCTGGCCGATGTCGATCGCCGGGTTCAGCGACTTGCCGACATCATGAAGAATGTCGACGCGATCGAGCGTGTACTCGCCGGTAAGCGTATCGATGGTGACTTCCGATACCGCGGCCCCATAGGCGAAATAGTAGAACGGATGTCCCCGCCCGGTGGCACGATCCCAGTGGATTTTCGGAACCTTGTAAAAGCCGGCCGCCGAGAGCTGCACGCGGTTCAGGTAAGCCGAGGCGATGAGCTCGGTAAAGGGCACGAACTCCGCGCCGGCTTTCAGCCCCCCGGGCACCCAGACGCACTCGGCCTCGTCACATTGGTAAATCTTGGCCGCATGGACAACGAGCCGTTCCTTGATCTGCCGGGCCGCATCCCATGCGGCCATGCCGTTGAGATCGGAGCCCGACGAGGCGGCAGTTGCCGACGTATTCGGCACTTTCCCGGTCGTCGTTGCGGTGATCTTGATGCGGTCGAGCCCGACACCAAAGGCATCAGCGAGCACCTGCGCCACCTTGATATAGAGCCCCTGCCCCATCTCGGTGCCACCATGGCTGAGATGTATCGAGCCATCGCGATAGACATGCACCAGCGCCCCGGCCTGATTGTACCAGGTGGCGGTAAAGGAGATGCCGAACTTGACCGGTGTGAGCGCAATCCCCTTCTTGAGGATGGCGTTCTCGGCATTGAAGGCCTTCACCTGCTCCCGCCGCGCCTGATAATCGGACGAGGCCTCGAGTTCATCCACGATCCGGTGGATGATGTTATCCTCGACCGTCTGGTGATACGGCGTGATGTTGTTCTCGTGCGTGCCATAGAAATTGGCCTTGCGCACCTCCAGCGGGTCCTTGCCGAGCGCATAGGCGATGTCCTCGATCCAGCGCTCGCAGGCGACCATCCCCTGCGGCCCACCAAAGCCGCGGAAAGCCGTGTTGGAAACCGTATTGGTATAGAGCGGCTGCGAGCGCGCGCGCACCGCCGGATACCAATAGGAATTGTCGCAATGGAACAATGCCCGGTCCGTCACCGGCCCCGTGAGGTCTGACGAGAAACCGCCCCGAGCCCCATAAACCGCATCGAGCGCGTGGATGCGCCCCATCTCGTCGAACCCGACCTCGTAATCGACCACGAAGTCATGGCGCTTGCCGGTCGCCACCATATCATCGTCCCGGTCCGGCCGGATTTTTACGGCGCGATTGAACCTCTTGGCGGCAAGTGCGGCGACGGCGGCAAAAAGGTTGCCCTGCGTCTCCTTGCCTCCGAAACCGCCACCCATACGCCGTACATTGATGGTGACCGCGTGCTGCCCGATACCGAGCACCTGGGCAACCATCAACTGCACCTCGCTCGGGTGCTGGGTCGAGGAGAAGACGGTCACGTCCTCATCCTCGCCGGGGATGGCGAGCGCGATATGCCCCTCAAGATAGAAGTGGTCCTGCCCACCGATAGTTACGCAGCCTTTGAGACGCCGCGGCGCTCCCGCGAGCCCCGCTTCCACATCGCCGCGCTCGAGCTTCAGCGGCTCGGTAACCAGCCTGCCCCCTGCGGCCTGAGCGGCGCGTACATCGGGAATGAATGCGAGATCGCGATATTCGACCACCGCCTTGCGGGCAGCGCGCCGGGCAGCGTCACGCGTGACCCCGATAACCGCAAACAGCGGCTGCCCCCAGTACTGCACCTCCTTTTCGGCAAACACCGGCTCGTCATGCTTGTGGCTGGGACTGACATCGTTCTCGCCGGGAATATCGCCAGCACTCAGCACGCCAACGACGCCCGGCGCCTTGCGCACCGCCTCGAGATCGATGGAGACGATCTCGGCATGCGCGCGGGTCGAAAGCGCCAGATAGGCATGCAACGTGCCGGCAGGCTCGACAATGTCGTCGATATATTCGGCAGCACCCGCGACGTGCTTGGGCCCGGAATCATGGGCCGTGGATTCATGCAGGGTGGAACGGGAGATGGTGGGATGCTTATTCATCACGCCACCTCCCGCGTCAGCCTTGCACCCTGCCCCGTGGTCTCGAGGAAAAACCGCCGCAACAGGTTCTGCGCCGCCAATAGCCGATAGTCCGCCGAAGCCCGCATATCGCTGATCGGCGTATAATCCTGCGCGAACGCGCCTACCGCCTGATCTATGGTCTCCATCGTCCAGGGCTTGCCGGTAAGCGCCGCCTCGACGGCCCTGGCGCGCTTGGGCGTCGCCGCCATCCCGCCAAAGGCAATGCGCGCCATCCCGACCACGCCGGCATCGTTGACGAAGACGCGCAGGGCCCCGCAAAGCGCCGAGATATCCTCGTCGCGGCGCTTCGATATCTTGTAGACCGCGAATTGCTCACCCGTCGGCAGGTCCGGAATGGTGACACATTCGACGAACTCGCCCGGCTCGCGGTCCTGCTTGCCATAGGCGAGAAAATAGTCCTCGAGCTTGATCTCCCGCCGTGTACCGCCCTTGCGCAGGGTCAGCCTGGCGCCGAGCGCAATGAACGGCGGCGGGGTATCGCCGATGGGGGACCCATTGGCGATGTTGCCGCCAATGGTGCCCATATTGCGGATCTGCTCGCCCGCGAACCGGCTCATCACCTCTCCCATTTGCGGGAAATGCGCGAGCAGCGTGGGAAGCGCCTCGGAATAGGTAACCCCGGCATAGAAGCGCAGCGCCCCGTCATTCTCGGCGATCCGCTTCAATCCCGGCAGATTGCCGATGAAGATCAGCGGTCCGATCTCACGCATGAACTTGGTGACCCAGAGGCCGACATCGGTTGCTCCTGCCACAACCGTAGCCTCTGGGTTGTCTTCATAAACCTGCGCAAAATCGTCGACATCTGCGGGAATGATCACACGGTCATGCCCCTCCCCGACCTCGACGCGCCGGCCATCATCGAGCGCGCGCAGGCGCTCGATCATCGCGATGCGTTCGGCGCGCAGCGGATCGGCCTGCGGCGCACCGTAGGAGGAAATCGCCTTGGCGGCACGGATGATCGGTGCATAGCCGGTACAACGGCACAGATTGCCCTGCAGCGCCTTCTCGATCGCGGCCTGCGACGGATCGGGTTCACGCATCCACAGACCATAGAGCGACATGACGAAACCCGGCGTGCAGAAGCCGCACTGCGAACCGTGATGATCGACCATCGCCTGCTGCACCGGGTTCAGCATGCCGTTCCTGGCCAGATGCTCGACCGTGACGACATGGCAGCCATCGAGGCTGGCGGTAAAGCGAATGCAGGCGGTGACGCTTTCGTAGACGATATCGTCGCCCACCAGGCGCCCGACCAGCACCGTACATGCGCCGCAATCGCCCTCGGCACACCCCTCCTTGGTGCCGCGCAGGCGTTTGTCGAGCCGCAGGAAATCGAGCAGCGTCTGCCTCGCCGGAACCTCGGTCAGCGTTACGTCCTCGTCGTTGAGGACGAAGCGGATGGCGTTGCGGATTTCAGGCATGCCCGTGCCTTCCCGTGCTCACCGCCCTCCCAACCTCCCCCGCAAGGGAGGAAGTGTCGTTCCGGGATTGGGGCAATATCGAGCTACAAGCACGATGCGGCACCCTCCCCCTTGCGGGGAGGGTTGGCGAGGGGGTGTGCACGCGAACGAGCGTCATCTTCAGCTCCCCCGATACGTCGAATAACCGTAGGGGCTGACCAGCAATGGCACGTGATAATGCGCGTCCTCACTGATGGTGAAACGGATCGGCACAACGTCGAGAAACGGCGTCGTCAACTCCAGTCCGAGACGTGAGAAATACTGCCCGACATGAAAGTGGAGTTCGAATTCGCCCTGCTGGAATTGGTCGCCCGCCAGCAGCGGTTGGTCGACGCGCCCATCGCCATTGGTGTAGCTTTCGAGCAGATGGTGATTGTGGTCGCCGTGGACGAACAGCAGATCCAGTCGCATGCCGCGCGCCGGCACGCCGTGCGCCGTATCGAGAACATGCGTGGTCAGGCGACCATTACCCGCCATGATTTACCCCTCAATTATGCTTCCAACGTTCGACACTAGCGTAATCGCAGGCGGTTCCAAGAGGGTATGAGCAAATTTTTACCATCTGGTCCATTTTTGAAGGGATTGCGCGTGGCGGCGACATGAATAGACTTCGCCAAACCTTTGAGAGACCTCGCCAATGCGCTACCCCCGCGACATGCACGGCTACGGCCCCAATCCCCCCAGGGCCAATTGGCCGGGAGGCGCCAATATCGCGGTGCAGTTCGTGCTCAACTATGAGGAGGGCGGCGAAAACAATGTGCTGCACGGCGATGCCGCTTCGGAAGCCTTTCTCGCCGATGTGGTCGGCGCGGCGCCCTGGCCGGGCCAGCGGCACTGGAACATCGAGTCGATGTATGAATACGGCGCCCGCGCCGGCTTCTGGCGGCTGCACCGGCTGCTGACGGAAAAACGGGTCGGTGTCACGGTCTATGGCGTTGCCACCGCGCTGATGCGTGCGCCCGCGCAACTCGAAGCCATGCAGCAGGCAGGCTGGGAAATCGCCAGCCACGGCTACAAATGGGTCGAGCACAAGGACATGCCGGCCGAAACCGAACGCCAGCAGATCGCCGAGGCGATAAAATTGCATACGCTGGCGACCGGCGAGCGGCCGCGCGGCTGGTATACGGGGCGGTGCTCGGTAAATACGGTCGATCTCGTCTCCCAGGAGGGCGGGTTCGACTATATCTGCGACACCTATGACGACGACCTGCCCTATTGGCGCGCCTATGACGGCCGGCCACAGCTCATCATCCCCTACAGCCTCTCCACCAATGATATGCGGTTCGTCACCGCCTCGGGCTTTGCCAATGGCGAGGAATATTTCCAGCTTTTGAAGGACAGCTTCGACTGCCTTTATGCCGAGGGCGTGGCGGGCAGTCCCAAGATGATGTCGGTCGGCCTGCATTGCCGGCTGGTGGGCCAGCCGGGCCGCTTCATGGGGCTGAAGCGCTTCATCGAATATATCGAGGGCCATGAGGGCGTGTGGACGCCGACGCGGCTCGAGATCGCCCGCCATTGGGCCAGGGAGCATCCCTACAGGGCACCGAAACTCGTCCCTTCACAGATGGAGAAGGCCGAATTCGTCGAAGCCTTCGGCTCGATCTTCGAGCACTCCCCCTGGATCGCCGAACGCACTTTCGATGGCGAACTGGGGCCAGCCAACGACACCGCTCAAGGGCTGCACTTCGCCTTGCGCACCCAGTTCCGGGCAGCAAGCGAGGATGAGCGCCTGGCGGTCCTCAAAGCTCACCCCGATCTCGCCGGCAAGCTCGCCGCAGCCAGGCGGCTCACCGCCGCCTCTAACCAGGAGCAGGCCTCAGCCGGCCTCGACGCCCTGACTGACGAGGAACGGGCCGCTTTTACCCGTCTCAACGAGGCTTATACCGAAAAATTCGGCTTTCCCTTCATCATCGCCGTCAAGGACCACACCAAGGCCTCGATCCTCGAAGCCTTCAAGCGGCGGCTGGACAACGCCCGCGAAGAGGAATTCGCCACCGCCTGCGCCCAGGTCGAACGGATTGCAAGGCTGCGGCTGGAGGCGATGTTCAGCACCTGACCGGAGCGGTCAAGTGACGAGATTTGCATCCCGGGCCAGACGCCACTTGCCGTCGTCGTTCTTGCGGAACAGTGTCAGCGTATAACCCGAGCGCGAGACGGGCTCGCTGTCCTCGTCCATCCCAAGCCTCCTGTTTGTACAAGCCTCCTATTTGTAGAAACCCTCACGCAGGTTGATACCGTGCTCGAGCCACACCTTCATGGCGCAGAGCATGCCCGTCCAGCCTTCGCAATTGCCCATTGCGGCCTTCAGGTTCTGCTCGCCTTCCTTCCAGCCTTCCTCGGTGATGCGCACCAGCGTGCGACCATCCTCGAGCGGCTCGAAGGACATTGTAACGGTAGTGTCGTAGCCGCCTTCGGCCGCTTCCCAGTGCAGCACGATCTCCTTGTCTTTGACCACACGCTCCACCCGGACCGGAAAAGCGCCGGGGAAATCTGCGAAGTCCCAGGTGACAGTGGCACCGCTTTCCAGCCGCCCCTGCGCGCCGCCTGTGGTGAAATAGCCCGAGAGCTTCCTGGGGTCGACAACCGCCTCGAACACCTCCGAGACCGGCTTGGCGATGCGCCCGCCAACGCTAAATCCGTATGCCACTTCCAATCTCCTTACTTGCTCTTCGCCCAATTATGTTATAAAAACATAACATGTCAACCGAAGATGAAGAAGACCTGATTTTCAAGGCCCTGGCGAACCGCACGCGACGGCAGCTTCTCGATCACTTGAAGGCCGAGCCGCGCACGACGGGGATGCTGTGCGAGCTGATGCCCGAGCTGGACCGCTGCACGGTGATGCAGCATCTGCGCGTTCTGGAAGAAGCCGGCCTCATCGTTGTGGAGCGGCGCGGGCGAGAGCGCTGGAACCACCTCGATGCCCTGCCCATCCACGCCATTCACGAGCGCTGGATCGGCCCTTATGCCGCCTATGCCGCCTCGATGCTGAGCCGGCTCAAGCGCCAGGTGGAGCACCCGAGCGACACGCAATAACAAGTTCGTAGGGTAGGATTGGGTGGAGGCAGGGCGCATCCCCCACCTCGATGTCATCCCGGCGCAGGCCGGGACCCATCCCGAGATGCCGCCCCAGCCGCAAGGTGCATGAGCGAGACTATCGAGCGTTGTGTGTAAATGGAGGCGTTCAGAGCTGGATCAAATCCATCCACAGTGTCATCCCGGCGAAGGCCGGGATCCGGTCACGGGTGGGCGGTGTTAGAGAGCGAAGCGAGTAGTTGGGGGCTGGAACTGTCGAACCCTGTCGAACTGCGCTATGAACAGGACAGAGATCGACCGGGGTAAATTATTCGAATGGCCACATCGTCTTATGCAACGCCGCCCGCTGGCCTGCCGGGGCAGACCACGCTTCTGACCGACCGCGCCGTCTTTACCGATGCCTATGCGGTGATCCCCAAAGGCGTGATGCGCGACATTGTCACCAGCTACCTCCCGTTCTGGAACGACACTCGTCTGTGGATCATCTCGCGCCCCCTTTCCGGCTTTGCCGAGACCTTCTCGCAATACATCATGGAAGTCGCCCCCGGCGGCGGCAGCGACAGGCCCGAGCCCGATGCGGGCGCGCAAGGCGTAATCTTTGTCACTGAGGGCGAGGTGACGCTGTGGCTTGCCGGCGACGTTCACACCCTTGGCCCCGGCGGGTATGCGTATCTACCGGCCGGCAGCCAATGGAAGCTGCGCAATGAGGGGCCGGTGCCGGCCCGCTTCCACTGGATTCGCAAAGCCTACGAGGCCGTGGACGGGCTCGATGCACCCGAAGCATTTGTTGCCAACGAGGCCGATATCGCCCCTATCCCCATGCCTGACACCGATGACAGATGGGCGACTACCCGCTTCGTCGATCCGCAGGACCTGCGCCACGACATGCACGTCAACATCGTGACGCTCGAGCCCGGGGCGGTTATTCCATTCGCCGAGACTCACGTCATGGAGCACGGTCTTTACGTGCTCGAAGGCAAGGCGGTCTACCGGCTCAACCAGGACTGGGTGGAAGTGGAAGCGGGCGATTATATGTGGCTGCGCGCCTTCTGCCCGCAGGCCTGCTACGCCGGCGGACCGGGCAGGTTTCGCTACCTGCTCTACAAGGACGTCAATCGCCACGCCAAGCTGAGCCTGCGCTGACATGGCCGACCGCACGATCCTCGTCGAACCGCTTACCGCACAAGCCTTTGCCCCGTTCGGTCAGGTGATCTCGATGCTGGGCGCGCATCACTTTCCCATCAATAACGGTAAGACCGAGCGCTATCACGACCTCGCCCGCGTCGAACTCGCCGGCGCACAGCCCCGCCCGCTGATCTCGATCTTTCGCGGCGAGCCCTACGAGTTGCCGCTGACGCTGACCATGGTCGAACGCCATCCGCTCGGCAGTCAGGCGTTCTACCCGCTTTCCGGGCGTCCCTTCCTCGTTATCGTCGCGCCTGATGAGGCCGGCAAGCCCGGCACTCCGCGCGCCTTCCTGTCGGGACCCGAGCAAGGGGTAAACCAGGGGGTAAACATTGCCATCAATACCTGGCACGGCGTGCTCACGCCACTCGAGGCGAGAAGCGATTTCCTTGTCGTAGATCGTGGTGGCGAGGGCAATAATCTCGAAGAATTCTTCTTCGACGCGCCATACCGGATCGTTCGCGCAAACTGATTTACCGTTTCTGCCGATTGGGCGTTGGCGCTTCTATACCCTTGCTGCACCTTGCTTTACTATGCCGCTCGCGGGGGCACTGTGGAGCGCCGGCTTGAACGCCGGCGGCAGGTTCATGAGTCACGTACTACTGCGATGTCTGGCAGTGGCGCTCCTCGCCCTGGTGTTTGCGCCCGTTGCGGGCGCCCAGGAATTCGTCATCACTGGCGAGGTCACCTATCGCGAGCGCATAGCCTTGCCTCCGGACGCCAGCCTCAACATGCTGCTGGTCGATCTCGATGACCGCGATAGCGAACCGCTCGTGGGCGCTTCCGCCATAATCTCGCGGCCCGGTCAGGTGCCTTTGCAGTTCACATTCACGGTCCAGTCTCAGGCGATCGATGATGATGGACGCTACGGACTGGTTGCCGAGATCATCAGCCATCGCCGCGTCTGGTTTCGCAACACCCGGCCCATGATGATCGACCTTGAGGCAGATACGCCGGTGCTGATCCTGGTGTCGCTGGTTCCCGGGCCAGAGGAGCCGGAAAGCGGCCCGGAGGCTGCCGGCGATCTCGACGTCAGGACCGACCTCTTCGATACTGTCTGGATGATTGAAGAAATTGCGGGCGAGCGGGTGCTGGGCAGGACCAAACTCACCCTCTCGATCGCGAGCGATCGGCGCGCAGGCGGAGGCGGAGGCTGCAACAACTGGTTCGCCGAAGCGCTTTTCGATGGCCCCGCGCTATCCTTCGGCGCCGTCGCTGCCACTCGAATGGCCTGCGGACCCAATGTGATGGAGCAGGAAACGGCGCTGTTTACCGCACTCGAATCCGTCACCGGCTATGCGCTGGACGGAAAACGCCTGACCCTGCTGGGCGAAGATGGCGCACCACTCCTGCGTTTGCGCCGCGCGCAGTAACACAACGGTAGCTTGCGCCCTGCGAACCGATCGCCCACGATAGGGCATGAGTCACCATCCGCACCACGACATTGCCGATCTGATCGAACGGTTCTTCGATGTGATCGAAAACGACATCGCTCCCATGACCCAGCGGGGCGTTGCCGCGGGCAACAAGATTTTCGGTGCGGCGATCCTGCGCAAGGCCGATCTCTCGCTGGTGCTGGCCGAAACCAACAACGAGGTTGAAAATCCGCTCTGGCACGGTGAAATGCACGCCATCAAGCGCTTCCACGAACTGCCAGCAGAGCAGCGACCCCACCCCGAAGACTGCCTGTTCCTGACCACTCACGAGCCATGTTCGCTATGCCTCTCGGGCATCACCTGGGCCGGATTCGACAATTTCTACTTTCTTTTCAGCCACGAAGACAGCCGCGACAGCTTCGCCATCCCCTACGATATCCAGATCCTGCGCGAAGTCTTCGCCGTACCCGATCCCGGCCGCAACGAAGCAGCACCCGACCGCCCTCTCTATAACCGCACCAACCGCTTCTGGCAGGCCCACGACATCAGCCGCATGATCGCCAGCCTCGATCGCGGCAGCCGCGAAGCGTTGTTGTCGCGCTTCGATGATATCGGCGCGCTCTATAGCGAACTCTCGGCCGCGTATCAGAGAAACAAGGGCGACAAGGGAATACCGCTGGCCTAGAGCAAGCAGCCGCTGGACCGGGGCGTATAATCGATTGTCTGGCTGGTAGATGAACCTTTTGAGTATTTGCGCGTTAAAGTTAAGGATACACAGCTAACGGCCGCAGGGTTATGACCGATACGCACACCGAACCGGTGGGAAGCGCCATTCCCAAACTCGCTATCTTCACGGACTTCGACGGCACGCTCGTCGATATTGCCGAAACACCCGACAGCATCGAGGTTCCCTCTACCCTGCCCGAACAGCTTGAGCGCGCTGCTCAAGGACTCGGTAGCGCCTTTGCGGTCATTACCGGGCGCGAGATCACCGACATCGACAAATACCTCGCTCCGCTCGTGCTGCCGGTAGCCGGCGCGCATGGGAGTCAAAGGCGCCGCGCCGACGGCAGCTTCGAGGCGCTCGACCCGGAAATCATTGCCGCAGCCCATGCCCTGGCCGAAACCCTCGAGCCATTGCTGGCG